>Ga0099824_1000910_pt1 | contig 39146 bp, 10 predicted proteins | sample SiratrowhiteBW_FD_76837 | JGI IMG/M metagenome (GOLD analysis project Ga0099824, IMG submission 76837) | Root nodule microbial communities of legume samples collected from California, USA - Siratro white BW | ecosystem: Host-associated > Plants > Roots > Nodule | place: USA: California... | reverse complement strand
ATAATTTTTTTAATTTTATTTTTAGTTTATTTTTTTTTAAAATATTATTTTTATATTTTTTTTTTATATTAAAATTTTTTTCAAACTTTTTTTTTTTTTTTTTTCTATCTCTTTCTTTTTATAACATTTATTCAATATTTGATTTCTGCAACCGATCTTGTTCTTTCTGTTTTATTGAATGAAATTTGTGTTGGTTTGCCACTTTGGGAATAGAATCACTAAATAGAAAATGAGACTGACATATCTCTTGGGATCTACATTAATATCAATCAATTATAAAATATATAAGTGTTAAAAGAAAGAAATTATCTGATGATCAATATTCACAAGAAACATAATCACATTATTTTTTAACTTAAAAAAACTTATAACATATACTGATAAAAAAATTAACAGCATATCATATGAAAATTGACTGAAACTGCATTAGCTTAGAAGTGTGTATTGTTTTTCTAGTTCCTGAAATCCATGCTACAATACAACACAACATTGGATCCTCAATCATGGAAAGCAATTATATGCTTCAAGGAAATTATCTAAACAATAGACAAATATCTCTGCAATGAGAGAAAAAAAAGAATAAGTATGTTAGTTTTTAAAACCAAAGGTCCTTGCAAAATGGGGTAGATAAAATGCATACAAAGAGAACTTTTGATGAATAGTGCTACTAAATTTATAGTGCCCGATATTTGGGGGGCACATGGAAGTAGAACACAGATTTTGATTAAGAAACAAAATTTGGCTGCACATGGTGCTTTCAAAATGTTGTTGAATCATGTGTATTTGTATTTTGTTTATGTATGAACAGAAAAGTTACTTAGGTATATTGTTGTTGTTGCAGTTAAGCATGTGGGTGCTTGCAGAAGATATTTAGCCAGCGGTGAATTCCTGTGGGTACAAATTGGGGAACTATCAGTGTCACATGGCTGAGCTATGCAAAGGACCTAGAAACCCCGTTTCATCAGTACCTTTTTCTTATTATAATTTGTATAAAAAAATAGATTAATTTTGGAGTCTTAAATTTGTGTTATTTTTTCTCTTCCAAATCCAAAAATAAATTTTTAAGGCTTTGAATTTCATATTAGGTTAGTTTTAGATCTTTGTCATTAATGGCATAAATGAAGTGATTAATGCCGTCCAGGTGAATGAACCTTGTCAATGTATGTCACATATAATCAATTCAATGAAATGAGATTTTTTCTAAATTTTTTTAAATATCTTTCAGTCTCTTAAATTTAAGATAATTTTTTATCCTGAAAATTAAAAATATCTTTGTTCCCATAAATTCAAAAGTGATTTTTACTTTAGTTTTCAGATAGCATTATAATATAGTAGGATTTATGATGGTTTCATATTTTCGAAATTTATATTAGTATGTTGTTATATAGGCTTCTTAGAGTCTTTTTGTGAAGGATAAATAATATGAATTATAATATAGATTTATTCTTTAGAAATTTGTTCCGATTCAATGATTTTGGAGTAAATTAGAAAATCACTTATTAATAAAATTTATTTATAAGATATTCAAGTTATATTAAGAATACATCAGATATGAATAGGTATATAAGTCTTTCGAGTAATGTTATAATTAAACATTTATTTTTTTAATTTAATCTTCTATTTTTTTGTTTACGCAAGGATAAACAAAAAACAATTATCCTTGCATATGATTTTGGACATAAATTAGAAAATGATTTAATAATAAAATTTATTTATATGATATTCAAGTTATATTAAGAGTATATTAAATATGAATAGGTATGTAAGTAATGTTATAATTAAAAATTTAATATTTTTTTAATTTAATCTTCTATTTTTTATGCAAGGATAAAAAAATTTGATTAAGCATTAAAATATTCAAATTAAACCCTAAATTCAAATTTTATAGTTAAGTATAGAGTATTTTTTCTTTAATTCAAACTTCCACCTTTTATTTTACAAAGATAAATAAGATTGATTAAGTATTAAAATATTTAAATATAACTAGATATATAGTTCTTTAGAGAGATATAAACTACTTAGGGCATGTAAAATGAAATATGACTTAGATTATAATAAATAAGGTTGGAGTTTATTATTTTGATGTGTTTTCAATATATTGTGTTTGTTGAATGACAAAATTAATATTTTGTCATTTATGAGTAATAATTAAAAAGAATTATTATTTAATGTTCTTTAATGAGATTTTGATAAATTTCCAAATTATAAGACAATTGCTATTGTTTTATTTTCTTATTTTTAAATTTCATACATGTTCTATCTTTTAAATTGGTTTGGTAGAAGGGTGTCACATTTAGGAAAAGAGTGTCACATTTCGTTCTAGAGCTTTCACTATGTCCATCTAAAACAAAAGTTTGTTTCTTATCTTTCTATTTTTGCAACTTTAAAAAATTCGTCTTTCATAAAACTTGTCATATTTTCCTGTCTATATCATTCATTTGCCTTTGTGTTGTTTATTATTTTGTAATAATTTTTCAATCTTTCACTCGTAGTTTGAGCAACTCCCTTAGTGACAAGAATTCCATGGTTGAAAAGGAAGTACTAATTATCGAGGAAGATTAGTGAAGGGAGTCATGATGAATCCTTCTTTGTTGAGAGTGATAGTGTAGTGAAAAGTTGTTGTAACTTCCACTATGTTCTTAAGCATGGGGTACAAATCTAATAGATATCCCTTAATGATGTCTAATATGGAGGTTTTTTTTTCTTATATACACCTACTCTTTCAAGAAATTTAAAAGCAAGATGTGAAGTTAAATGTTCAAAAAATGATAAAGCAAAAACTTGTTTAGTTATCCTAATTACACACTTGGTTCCCGCTTTATTGACAATGAAATCTTAAAATAATTCAATTTTTAAGTTAAGTATATACTGTTTGTTTAGAATAGATTAGATATGAAAATTCTTAAAAGGATTCTTCATCCATTGAGTAGTAAGGATATCCTCTTCACCCTTTATGTTAAACACCAAACACATTGGTTCTTAGGTAAGGTTTTAAAACTAATTCAAGTTGGAGTTTGATAATTGTCGTGTGATACTAATATTTTCTATTTGTAAAACAATTATGGAAAAAGGCCTAAGTTGAAGGTTTTGTCAATGAAAAAAAAAAGGCTTGAGAAGTCAAATAAGATTGTGATATAGGAGTTTACTAGCAAAGTTCCTCCTATGTAGACTTCATCCCATGTCCAAACACCCCAAACAGACATTTGATTAGCCCCGTAGCTCAAGAAATGTGTGCTTAGATCAATCTTGCTCTGACTAATATTAATTATGTAATCTTAATTTAGACTAAAGATAAACTTTTTTGTTGAGTTGATATTTAAATTTGAGTTGTTAAAGAAATTGTTTAAACCCACGATTAATGAATTGTCTATCATTATTAGTCACTACAATATAAGATAATCCATGTTGACATATAAACTTCTTTCAGTTGAAATTTTGGACTTATTATGTAATAATCCTAACTAATGGCTTAACCTCAATCCATTTAGTGAAATATTCTATAACTACAATTAGAAACTCGACAAGTCTCTTGGCCATAGGAAAGAGTCTGAGGATATTCATCACCTAATAGCAAATGACCAAGGTATAAATATGATGAATAAATCTTTGGGAGGTAAATTTTTATAGGGAGAATTACCATCACTCTTTGGATTTATGGAAAAATGCATTGGTGTTATCTCTTAGAAAAGATATTAATATTTTGTGTGTAGTAATCAAGCAACCATGTTTTGTGCTTTTGAATGCATTTTACAAAATATTCTATGCAACTTAACAAACATATATTGAGCTTGATTTTTATTTTAGCATTTGAGTAAATGGTGAAGAATCCCCTTTAGCGTCACTATAAATGGTATAAAATGAAAACATGACTTGTACTTTTTTTCTTCCATTGCATTGTTAGGAAGGGCATAATCAGAAAATTAATGGATAATTGACATCATCTATGTTGGTTTAGTTAAGCTAATCTGGAACACATCATCGTGGTCCCAATCTGGGGAGGTCCAAGTGTCTTAGATTAATGTCCAATGTTATCCCATATTTTTCATATTGAACAACTTAGATAGGATGTTGACTATATCATTATATTCTATTGTGACATGTTCAATATTGAGCTCATCAAAGTTATCTTCCGTATTTTTAGTGATGTGATAATAATTTTTTAAGAGAGACTCTTTAGCTTGGACCTCCCTTTTGACGTAATGACAATTTATGAATTGCTTGGATAATAAAATCTCTTAACTCCTATATCTTCAATAAGTCATAATTATGTTATTAAGGTTTCGTACTTTGACTAATTGTTGGATGTTTCGAGTCGGGCATAACGCTTACACGGTTTTTATCTAAAGCAACTAAGCTAACGCTTAAACAATTAATTTAGCAACAACTAAATATAATAGCAGGCTTCATGGTTGACTTATGAGCAATGGTAAAGAAGTAAGGTCTCACTTAATTTGTTGAGATATCTCTCCGCACTTCTCAACACACTTAAACTTTTGTGGTGCTTTGAGAAGTTTAAAGAAGAATTTAGACATCTTAGCTAAAATTGGAAGGAAATTAATTCCAAGATTTATCTTTATGTTTTATTTGTAATATTATTAGGGCTTCACATAGAAAGAATGATTTCACCATTCGAACCCTGTTGTGATCGTGAAACCAATAACCTTTCCTTTTCTTGTCTCAAACACAAACTTTTCAAGGCTCAAGCGCATGTTGTATTTTATGACCTCGACAAAAACTCTCTTAAGATGTTGTGGGTTATCTTTTCATCATTGGATGACTCTTCAACTGCTTTTTGTTTATGAGATGATGGAACTAAACGATGTTGAGGAATCCTGCACAATACATAGACAATAATTATAGGGAATACCAACCACAAAAAAATCACAACTATGTCCTCAACGCTTACTTTCATGACATCTCCAATTAAGGTTTTAAGGACATTATCCATTAAATATGATGATTGCGCTAGCATTTTTTAGACCAAAGGATATGACCTTGTAGCAATAGTTGGTGTCTTTAGTCATGAAGTTGTTCTTGTCATTTTTGGAGGTAAATTTTGACTTGATTGTACCCTGAGTATGCATTTAAAAGTTAGGTATCTTGAAATCATATGTGTTTTCTACCAAGCAATCCATGTTTAACAAAGGATAAAAATATGTAAGACATGTTTTGTTGAGGTTGGTGTAGTCAATGTACATCCTCCATTTACCATATGAATTTTCACTCTGATATCATTTATGAGTCACGTGGTATGTGTTGCTTATTTTATAGAGTCACTTTTGAAAAGTTTTTTTGACTTCTTAATCAATGACTTATTATCACTTCTCGCCAAGCTTTCTTATTTTTGGAGCCACCAATTTAGCTTTTGATAAAATGGCTAAATTATGACATATAAAGTCAAGATCGATCTCTGATATCTCAGTTGTACTTCATGCGAACAAGTTGGAGTTTTGGGTGAGAACATCTTTCAACTATCTTTGCATGAAGCAACTGATTACTCAACAGTGTGAGTACTTTGACCTTATTGCAGTCGAAGTTGAATTTAGACATTTATTCAATATATTGATTCTCCTTCATCTCATTTCACACATCCAAATTGATTTTATTTATTTTTTGACATTATAATCCTCAAGAGAGATAAATTCCACATTATTACTCTACTCTGGAGGTTGTGGTACCTCTATACTTGTTTGATTGCTAAATCCATTATTTCATTTTGGTAGGTAGTGGACTTAGAATTGTATGGTGCTACTATACTCTTAACTCTTTAACTATTTAAGGTATATGGTGATATTTTCAGGTTACAAGCATAAAACTTTTTGACAATGATGATAGTCTAGTCTTCTGCCAAAAGCTTCATAGCCACACGTAGATAGAGATGACATTTCAAAGTAATTTAGAATTCACTTTCTAATAAGCATAATGTAAGAGGTGTCGACCTTGACCAATATATATCAAACCATCAGTTGTTGATTTACTTTACTATTGTTAAAAGTGAAGAGATTTATGTATCATTTCGTATGAACCAATTCACTAACAAACTTAAGTGGACTGTAATTTTCAATAATTTGAAATTTTCAATATAATCGCATTCATGATATCCTGTATAAATGGATGATCGTATTATCTTATTGCTTAGAAAAGAAAGTGGTTTGATAAGTGGGATGAACTTTAGGTTGAGGAGGTACATCTAAATAAAATTTTATCATTACCTTTCAGCGCCATGATTTATTATCTCTATTGATAGCAATTGTTGTTTATTGCTTTAGGTAAACTCAATTAGCTAGGTTTATTACCATGATTATGTAGTCTAACGATTAGTCAATATGTGAAACTCACTCATGAATTATGTAAGGTATGTTCAGTGTTAAATTATAGTTACCGAACTTCTTTTTTAGATTTTTAAACCAACGTTTTAGTTTGTTACACAATACTTGGAGTATTTGAAATTTAACCTAGTGTTGTTTTTTAAACGATCTCTAAAATATCGACTACCCTTCTTAATTAAAATTATAACTTGATTAAACATGTTTTCCTTATTTTTCTAGTGCATGGTTGTAAGGTTTGGTTGCACACTTTTATAGATTTTTTAAATGCTTTGTCTAAAAGTAATATTTAGATGCTTCTATTTTTTTATTTACATTATTGTGAATTAATATAACTTTACTTAAACTGTTAAATAATATTTTTATGTATATTAAGAGTAAAATCAACTTTGAATCAATTAGAAAGTTAACTGAATGAATATTATTTTAATGCTGGAGTTAATATAGCTAACTTTTATAACTGATGAAAAAGTAAAAAATTATCTAATATTATAGAGAAATGAAATAGTTTTAATTATATGGGTGGGGTAGAAATGTGAATAATTAAGTGGAGAATAAATAAAAATAGAAACATGGAAACAAAGTAAGCAATTTAAGTAGAATAGAGAGACAATAGGAAATTAGTTAAAATATGGTGTTAATGATAAGTTGATCATGTAATCATAGTCAGTTGCCACTTTTATATTTATAAATTCTTATTACTTTACAAAAATATTAGAGTTGATGGGAATCTAAAAAATAATAAATAACATTGTAAAATAAATCATTCCCACACAGCTTTTTTATTTTATTTGTTTATTATTATTTATTATTCTGTAACGTGGCAAGGCACCGTTTCAAGGAGAAGATGGGATGGCCGTACATAGGAGGTTGAGCCAGGTCTGAACAGTCAACACACAAATAATTTGATTCCATCATCACCGTTTTTGAAACCTTTTCAACACACCCTCCAATGTCTTCCAATCAAACACAGTACAACATTATTTAAGAACATTTTTGAGGAACATGGATTTTAAGCAATACAGATTCGAAGCAAATTATAATATTACATATATATAGAAGTAGCTACAGACTATGTCTTATTAGTATTAGAACTATTTTAAGTTTATTCTAATCAAAATTATTAAGTTAATTATTAAGTTAATCCTATGTTAATTAAGTTTATTAAGTCTATCATGTCAACTATTCTAAATTTCCCTAATTTAGGTTCCAGATGTCCAATCTTTAACATAATAGAGTATGTTAAAGAACCCATTTCAATTATAAATACAATTAAATTATAACATATAGTAGAATTGAATTAAATTTTCTAGTTCAATTTATTATTTATTATCATTAAGATAACCTTGAGCACTGAAACCTAAATCTTACATTATGAATAATTATTATCTCTTTGTTTAGAGCATTCAAACGTTTAAACATAGAAATTGTTGACAGGTCCCTTTGCATCACAGACCAGTTCAGTTACTTTTCTAAATCCACACTTTCTTTAGTCCCTTTCATGCTTTTTAACTTGAATGACCTCCCAAAAATAATAACTAGTTTGAAGCATTGCGTCAAACGTGTGACAATGTTTCAGGTGAGGTCACTTGTCTGAAAAGAATCACACAATATTCCCCAGCTCAAATCAAACAATTTAGTTCAGATAAGGATTGAACAGCATAGGTTCGCAGTACATTTTATTATACATGATAACAATATTAACAGTGCAACAACCTTCCAAATCACCCAAATGTTTAGTGTTTTCAAAAGGCTAAATGCATTTTACATTAAAGGGGTCTTTGAAAACATCCTTCTAGAGATTTCCCTTGTTTCCATGAAACTAGTGTTCAAAGAAATGACCATGATTTATTCTGAACTTGCTGCTTCAGTACACTCTTGGTCCAAAGCTGGAACATAGGTCTGAATGCATTTCCCACACAACTTTGAACAAGTTCAAACAATTCTAATGAAGAAACCAAGTGCGTTAAGTGATGACATATTCAAAACAGTTCAAATAATACAAGTTCATGCCATAAAACTGAACTATGAACATTACCAGGTAAATGATGGCAATCATCGTGGTTGATCTTCATTGGACCTTGTCCGGGTCAACCGCCTTCGCCTCCTTGGGACAGGGGATGGATCTTCACCTGCATCACTAAATATCCTAAGATCATCCTCAATGTCGTTTTCATGGAGACCCAGTAAATTCTCACCCCAAAGATAGCGCCGGCGTTCAGACGAACGACGGTGCCTCGACCACGTACTCGAACGAGCTCTTGGTTCCCTAACGATTTCAATGGTACTATCCATCACTTGAAACAATATAGTGGTGGTTAACCAAGATCCATTTGCATTGGTGATGTTGCCTTCACGTTCATCTGATAACCTAGCAATACCATCTCCATTCTCAAGAACATAGTCCCCAACCAGCACAGCTCCAGGCATGGCAGACTGAATAGCACTCATGATGTCACCATATTCTCTCTGGCGCTCAAAATGTTGCCAGGCTCTTTCTCTAGTAGGATCAATGTCAGAGGGTCTAGAAGTAGGATGAACTCTCCTGGCATGCCTACGTAATTCCAGATAATCACCAACAAATGAGCATGAGTCCCTTGAGCAACTTCTCTTCTTCACGTTCAGATAATTTCTAGCCTCTTCATCCACCTCCCAGCTCTGTACTGCACCTCGGCATAAAGGGCATTTCAATTTCAATTTTGTTTCAGATGAACTATCTGCACCTAAATCCTCAAGCACAGCCCTGTCCTGCAAGGTCTCAGAATCAGCAGTTTCTAAAATTCCTTCATCATGTGGGTCTAAATGCCTACTTGGATCTTGGGCATCACCCTGTCTTGATCCTTGTGCAAGTCCAACAGACAATAGAGTATTAATTTCATTTTCATGGAGTTCATTAACATCATGCATGTCAGATTGCATAGTAATATTAATATCAAAACTATTACCAGAATTGTTTGTGTTAACTAAAGAACTGGGTAAATTTTGGTTCTCCTTAGAATTGTCCCTCATTTTTTTAAATCTGTCCAGGCAATTTGAATGTCTATAACTTGTATCACAAATGTAAGATCTGCAGCCCTTCTCATGAGAGCTGCAAAGTAGGAGAACAGCATTATGTGGATGGTCCATGCAGATAGGACATGAAACTTCATCCAGTTCTTTGTGAAGAGCATGGATATCTGAATCACTACATAATCTTCTCTTAACACCAGCCATCTTCTTCGCAAGGTGTTAACTACTCAACATATTGAACTAATTAGAAAAGGATGCAAGTAACCAGACCAATTTTTTTTCATTTTTACATACTTAGATATCATACACACAATTCTTTGACATCAAATTAAAAATAAAAAACATGATCAGCGGCAGAAGAACAATTCTATTCATCTAGGAACAAGCAATGAGTTACAACAAAAATGTAACAAACTAAAACTAGATATAATAAAAACTCCACACAGACCACTTAAGCTTTGCCTATTGTGAAATGCACAATAAAAGCGATAACTGATAAGCTTTATGTATGATATTGCTTGGACTTCTAATCACTGGCTTCCCTCCAATTTCTATGTATTCCTCTAATTTTAGTTCTATTTGCCCTTCTCATTAAAACATAAAAAGGAACAAAACATAAATGTATAACGTTTTCCTTTTATTACACACAACAGTGAAGCTTATGCACTATTACATCCTTCCTACACAACATAATAACAAGAAGATAATGTTTTGATTCTGTGTGATTTTGAGATTTAAATAAATAAGGTATAGTCTACATCTGGCATTCCAATATGTTAACTCTGCAGTGCATCATTTATAATTCAAAATGAAGTACATCACACTTTTTCCACTCCTCAAAAGTTCACACTTTACTGACACAAAACCTGTAATTTATTAGACTCTATATAATTATATAAGAAAAGTTAAAAAGAAAAAACTGATAAGAAGAACAGACTCTTGATAACACAACGTACAGTAACTAAAGGATTACGTAACCCCATTTACAAAACAGTGACTTCTTCGTACATCTCCAAAGACATCAATATAACATAATCTTGGATTCAAACCCAAGCATATGGCTAGGACATCAATCATCATTCAAGTTTAATGGCACCCTTGTCGTCAGATTCTTTAAACTGAAAGACCTATACTAAAATGGGGTCATTACTTCAGACTAAACTAAAACTAATTTAACAAAGACCGACAATTACTCTTATCTGTTGTAACAACACTTCGTATCTGTACCCAAATGTTAATTTATAACTTCCAAAGTAACGGTACCTTGCTCTAGTGACTATTAACCTACTACTTCAAGAAAATATCAAAAGATTTACCATATGGTAAAAAAGAAATTAACAAATAATTTCTTGTCGATTGCAAAATCCAGATTCTTCATAGAAGAAAATTAGGTATACCCATTGTAAAGTCCAGCTTTTCTCACAGAAGAAAACTAGGTATAAGAAAAGGAGTTTTAACTTATAAAAACGACTAGAAAAAAAAATTGTCAATGAAAATATAAAAAAGGAGATCCATACAAGAAATGAAATTAAATAGTTCAACAAATATGTAGTGAGCACAATGCAAAAGAAATTTTTCAAAAAGAAATAAAGGACATGGGAATAACAATATGATGTACTGTTTGCTTATAAACTTACCGGGGCAATAAGCTCTAGCTATATTCCCTACCAGCTTCTGGCTCAGTTTGTAATTATAACAACTTTAGATGACTTCACAAAAGAATCAGAGGGCAATCCCTCATGCAATGCTCCAAAGTACGATACAAAAAATGAATCAATGTTTACAATAATCTTGGACACATGTAATACTAACGAACACTTCTGTACAACAGAATCACCAACATGCCCCAAAATCTGCGGGTACACCATCAAAAAAAGGAAGAAAAAGACTATGTTCAGCAACACAAGATCTCAATCCAATAAATTTCAGTATCAATTAAGTTTAAAATCTATGAATCGTCAATTAGAAACAGAACCATATAAACAGAGAAATAATGACACTTCAATCAAACTGATTCATCAACACAACAAATTACTTTGAATAAGATGATATCGGGAGAGTTTGCTATTCAAACATGTTTATACCTAGTATGCTAGATCACATTATCAGAAGTCAACATGGATTCTGTGATCGAGGCTCATCAGCAAATCCTTTTTATTTTTGTTTTGCATATAAGATCAAACCTAGGAGAGGATATGAATGGAACTGACATTATGAAATGTTAAAAATGGGGGAATGAGTATTTTCTAGTTATTTCAGCAAAACTCAAATGAGCATGCAGGAAAACAAATAAGAAACAAAAGGGCTTCAATGCATTATTGTTATAGAAGCAACACTCCAAATATATCATGATGCTGAGGGACAGAAAAGTTCAGGAAATTACAAAGACATTATCAGGGTGAGTTGTAAATATGCAAGTGAAGGATTACTACATTGATAATAGCCACAAAAAAGTGAGGTTAGCAGTGTAGACAGGAATTATTCCTATCCGATACAACCAAAACCAAGGTGTCAATATTATAGGTACCTAGGATAATCAAATCAAATTTTGCATACTCATGATGTCTATCCCACATACTCTTCAAAGTCCTAAAGCATGGAGCAATTAGCACTATTAAGTCATATAATCAATCAAATGGACAACGATCATAACAGAGAATCAAATTCGATTCTTTGACCATATATAAAAAATATTAAGTAGAAACCAATACAATAAAAATAGACATCAAGGAAAAATAACAAAATCCATATAGCAATATCAAGCCACAAAGTTTTGCAAGTTCTCAGGATTCATGAACAACAGAAATCACTTCTTCGCCCAAACAAGACATCTACCACACAAATTTATATAGATAATCAAGCAAACTAGTAATGATTTCCAAGCACAAACCTCTTTTTCAATAAAATAAAAATATAAAAAAAAAACAGGGCAATTGTGGAACATTCCAATTGCACGCATCCATCCAAACACCAAACCAATCACAAAATGTTAGAACCAAGCGGAATAGAGAAACAGAAAGGAATCCCACAATAGATTGGGGATAACTAGGCACCAATTTCCAAAACCCAATCAAATCCCAAGGAAGGTCATACATGGCCGGCACTAACCCCAGATCAATATTCAACCACCACACCAATTAAAAACTAACCCTAAACCTAACCCCCAAACCCTGAACAAAATTCAATCACCATAAAATTTCAAGATTTTTCTTGGGACAATTAAAATCCAAAAGTAATACAACACAATTATAAAATTAAGAGAGAAAGATCAAACCCAATTAGGATCGACAAAGATGAATTGCAGAAACTAAGAAAGCAAAATGAAATCTTTAGAAGAACAAAAGGTGGGGATTTACAAAAGGGTTGATTTATATTTTTTATTTATTTCCTTCTTCTTCTGGGGTTGGTCTATGCAAGAGATCCCAACGATACAGAGAAGAAACCAGACAAGAAGGAAAATGGAATTCCAAAACGAAGGCTTTATTATTTAATTTTATATATATATATATATATATATATATATATATATATATATATGTATATATTATTTTTATATATAATAGAATTGTGACGAACAAAGATGAAAATGCAGTGTGCACCTATCAACAAGGATATTGAGTCACGGGTCCAAACACATTGGGCTGAATCGTGGGTTTAAATACTCAGCGTCCATGAAACTGGTAGGATACGTATACAATACGATTACGGATAAGGTATGTACCTTTTCGTAAATAAATACGACTTTTTATTTATTTATATAAGATGAGTATAGTAGTAACATTTGAAGGATAATATAAGTGAAAATTTTGTCTATTCTAAATGTCAGATCTCATATTTTTTAAAATATGATAGGAATTTTATTGCATAAAATTATATAATAAACTTCGATATAAAAATCTATACATGTATTTCAAAATATACTTCTCTAAATAAGATTTAATAAAATTATCTTCGTAAAATTACAAATAAAATAAAACAAAATAAAGTTTCTCCAACGATTTACTTGGGACTCATACCACCTGTCAAATCATCTGCTCATATATAATATACACGATCATCATCGCAGTTTTAAAACAAAACAAACACCACACAAAAATAAGAGTAAGCTAAAGAGTTTCAAAAAAATAGATTTTCATAAATTAAATTTCTATATCAACCCAAAAATAACAAATCAAACTTTCATAATTCATCTCACATCATACATACACTTGACTCACAAACAAAGACACTAGACTCTCTACTTCCTGAAGACACTCGTGTATTGAGTTAGACTCAAAGGTGTGCACCTGTCATATACCACCCAACTGTTCCGATCGGGCTCATATTTCAAACCTCAGAACAATCTATTCCGATCGGGCTCATATTTCAAACCTCGGATCTCGGATCTCATATGCACAGGGTTAATCCATATGTCTTATTCCGATTGAGCTCATATTTCAAACCTCGGACAGGACCATATGAACCTCCTTCGACTTTTCACTAACTGGTAATCTTCATCTATGTGAATCCAATGTACCAGTAAAGTCAGGATACCTCCTTGAATCTCCAAACAATGCACATCCTAATAATCTCAAAATGGGTATCTCCTTTCCTAAAATACTATGTCTCCATAACACACCACATTATTCACAAACATTGATACTATATCATACAATACATAAACATTCATCCAATTCATTAATAAACAAATAATTACAATATTTATGAAAAACAATCAAACTAGCTTCCCTTACCTCTATAGAGTAGAGATACTCAAAAACCCTAAAATCACAGGCAACCTAACTCTGTTCAAGAATTTGATCGGACACTCTTGATCTACTCAACGTTAGGAATCTAAGAATGTCCTCTGATTGTCAATCTGATAACTATGAGATCACAAATTTAGAGAGAATGTAGAAAACTTTAAAGAGAAATTGTTTGAGAGACGGTGGTTTTTTGTAAAAATGTATATCTTATTAAAGAAAGAGAGAGAGTTGGTGGTTGTTATAAAAATAAAAGGTAAATAACTAACTTTTAATTACTTAAACAACTTTTATGTTAAAAAAAAGAATAGATGTTATCTTATTTATCTCTAAAACTAAATTCTATGTTAGTTTTTATTTTATAGCTATTTTCTATAGTATTACATTAAAAGTTGATAAAATATTCTTTATATTTGTTAACATACATTTTTTTGTCAATAGAAAAAGCTTCATGGAGAAATGATCTTTTTTACTCTTATAAAGAAAAAAAAATAATTGTGTTACCACGCATATCTTTAAAAATTTTAAAAGATATTTGAGTTATAATTGAAAATTTTAAAAAGGAAATTTTTTAAAATATATTTTAATTTGTTTAAGATATAAAAATAACAACTTAATAAAGTAGTTAGAAAAAATTTAATAGTTGTCTGGATGGAAGGGGTGTTGATGAATAATATGTTAAGGTTCTCATAATCGAAGAGTTAATCAAATATTTCAAGTAACTAACATTCAAATACTTGAACGAATATGTTAAATGATACCATAATTAGTTATTTTATAAGAAAGACGAAGAAATAAATAAATATATTTATATTTAAATATATAAAATAATTAACTAATTATCATATATTTAACTGAATATAATGTATATAAGTATTCAATTTCAAAAATTAATTACACATTAAAAATCAATTTCTGTTTTTGTCTCTAATATAGATATAAAGATAAGGGGTGTTCTAAATCTTTTTACATAAAACTGAAATAATTATAATGTTTTAAGGTAATACACTGGATGGAAATACCAATTAAAGGATGAAAAGACAAAAACTCTTCACTTTTACAAATAGCCAGGACCATGTTATGAAGATAATAGTAAAAGTTTAGCCTATTTGTTCGAAACCCATCCTCTAAACATTTATTTATATGCATTTGGAAGAGACCAAATAGTTGTGAACGTATGCTGCTCAACTTTCTCATTCCTACTCAATGTGGGACTTAGACTCACAATTGGATACCTAACAAAACCAAACAAATCTCAAGATTTCCTAACTTTCATTTGTATGTTTGTGTAGCAATGTTGCATAAAGTATAATTTGCTATTGTTGTACGTAGGCTCTTGAAATTCTAACCAATTGTAGTAGCATTATCAAGCTACTAATGAGAAAGTACATTAGAATACAAGATCACTAACATTGTATCAAACTTCATTACACAATTAGTGTAAAACATTTGAGTTCAGAGCAACTTTCCTCTTAGCCAAGTCATCTTTTCTTTGTATTTGTAAATCAACAATCTTAAAAAAAGAACATTAGATGTACCTTGATAATCCAAAATATACCTAAGAAGGTCTTGTCACTAAATTCTTGTTGGTATATTACTTGAAAAAAGAATATTTACATTCTACATTGCAAACCTGGCGTAGATTGATATAAAAAGTTGGCATACCGTAAGAATCGATGTAGTATGACTAAAAAAGAAGGAAATAATTAAGATTGGACTTGGAATATCCTTTTTACATTGGTTATGGCTTGTAACAAATGTAGAAAGTCACATATAATATTCGTTATTTAGTTTTATATAAGAGTTATCACAAACTATTTTTACACAATCATTTTGACAATTGTTCTAAATTAGAATGATATGTTTTGAAGCACCTCCAATGAATTAATGACTTTAAAATCATACATTAAATCACATTTAAAATCATTTATATACTTTTTTTTCTTCTCATCTTGTGATACAATTTCTCTAATTGATCTTATTTCTTTTTCTTAATTATTGGGTGTGTTTATTCTTGACTATTATTGTTAGGGGTGTAGTTTGTGATAGGATTTCATAAGTGACTACAAAAGATCTTCTAAAGTTTAAGATCTTGGTGTATATGGTTGTAAAAGATCTTGTAAGACTTAATATATTTGTATGTGTTGTTATAAGATATTTTGTAGGATTCTAGATTATAATATCTGTGTGATATTTCTTATTTCCTTGTATGAGTTTGATAAAACTTAAAATATATACTAGATTGACTTAATCAAGATAATTAGACAAATAAATATAACTTTCCTATTAGGAAAAATTAATATAATTTTGTGTTAATCCTTTTTCCTTTACTTTTGCATATTAAATCTAGATTTAAATTTGTTTGCTTGCATATGGAAGGCTAACAAACATTATCTTTACCTCTCTAGAAGTTGGAATTTATTTTTTCATAAAGGTCATCATGATTCAAAGAAAATAGTTCATCTATTTATGAAAGTGTTTAAAGTTCAATTCACCTAACTCTTGAACTTAGTCTTCTCTTTTTGTTCTAATACTAACAATCAAGCTATGTTGCTACAAGATGAATTTTAACAACTAATATTGAGATATGAAAGGAAAAAGACTCATATTGATCCCTCCTCAGCTATAAAGCAAATGATTATGGAGTTAAAAGCATTGTTATCAAACTCATGAGTTGACTCGTAAATTCGTCCGAGTTTACCTTTCTACTACCCATGACCGAGTTGACTCGCGAGTAAACTCCTTTTTTGAGTGAACTCAATAGACTCAGACACAGACTTGGTGGACTCGTCCAAACTCGCGAGTCTGTCCTAGAGACGACAAGTGCAGAAGAAGGCCTAAAACAACCCACAGTTGTCGTTGCATTTAGGCTTCATTGTCGTCGCTTTGCTCATCACTGCTTGGATTCATTGTTGGTCATCCTCTCGTTGCATGTGCCGCACATTCCTCGTCGTCTGGGTTCGTGCGCCTCACCTTAATCTCGCCGCGTCTCACTATTGTCGTGCCGCGTCTCGCGACTATCTCGTTGCGTTTCGTCATCGCATCTCGTCGTTGTCTCATTGCTTATTGTTGCCCCGTCTTGCGAGTTGGGTTTTGCATGTTCTTTTTTGCGAGCTAGGTTTCCATGAGTGAGTGAATTTTTTAAGGTAAGTTTATTTTTAGTTTAGTTGCTTTGTTTTTAAATTAAAGTGTGATTTCAGGAATAAAATATAAATTGAAAGTATAGTTGTATTTTTTTTGCAGTATCAGTGTCTAATATTTATTTTTTTATTGAATTTTTTTTAATATAAATTCTTACGAGTCAAGTTTATATACACTTCATGAGTCTATGTAGACTCTCGAGTCTGATAACCTTAGTTAAAAGATATTAAAGGAAGACACATCAAAGAATTATGACCGCTGAGAAATTAAAAATTCCATCACAAAGAAAGAATATAGTCATTTATAAGAGAAACAAACATAACAACTCCCTTATAAACTCCGTAAATTCTTATAGACTCCGTAAATTCATTGATGAAATGAAGATCTATATAAAAATTGTTATAATGCATCGTACAAATACTAAACTTCAAGCAAACAAAGTCATTTCTAAACCTTTAATTCACATTCTTAGCGTCATTGATAGACAAGAACTCCGTCTATTTATAGATGGAATCATGGATATGTCCCTTCCCTTAAATTGAAAGACTTTAAAGATGGGACAACTATGACACATCACATAAAGACAACTAACATGCATCATGATTCTCAACTTTATGCTAAAACCTCACAAGCAGGTCCACTCTCGATAAGACCTTCAATACATATCCATTCTAGGTAGACCATAACTCCATTTGTTTAGAGATGAAATCATGGACGTACATATTCCTCTTCTTGGGATGACATTAAACATGGACTTCTTTGACAATATCACATACCTAGATGAACATGTAACAATTAACTTTATATAACTAATGATTTCATTATATGTCGTATTTTCCCCCACCTGGTTGAATGAGTTCCCATAACAAAAAGGAACATGATGGATGTATAACTTTTGACTTCATCATTTTATTCCAAGCTTTTATTCCCTACCTTTAAAAGAAAGTACACCACTGCATCTAGGTTGTCAAATGACTTGATTCGCATCCAAAAAAAGATAGAGGCTATAGCTAAACGGGGAGCAGGGAATATTTAAGGAAAGGAAGGCTTTTACTTTTTGCCCCAACTTGTAAACATACATCTTCACAATTTTTACAATGATTATTTTACCATTCTTTAAAGTAAATTTTAGATTTCTTATCCCGAAAATTGTTTCAAAGCATACTTTTCCAAATTTATGAAATACATTCCTAAACACGTTTTTTGGAACAAGATAAAATTTCTAAAATAAGATTTTTTGAATAAAATTTTTAAAACACGTTAAATACATTCTGAAACAAATTTTCTAAAACATACTTTTTGAAATGCATATAATAATACCTTCCAGAATACATTTTTCAAAATGAATTTTTCAGAAAAAATTTTCCAAAACACATGAAATGTGTTCTAAAAAGAACTTTCTAAAACGAGTTTTTTTTTTTTTTCTCTTCTAAGAACAACGTTTCTCTTCTCTTCTTCTGTAGCAATGATCATATAACAATTGGGTCACTTGGGTTGGAGGAAATAAAAGCCTAAGGAGAATGGAATTCATGGTTTATTCCTTTTACTTTCTAACACTTCTATTTTGTTGTACATATTGATCTTTGAGTGCACCTCCCTGACAACATATGTGCAACATACATTCTCACATCAACAATCAAAACAAATATTACAAGCACTGTTGGCTGTATACACACAAGGACGCTTTTTCTTTCCTATTTTTACATATCTTCTGCAAAATGTTCAGCCATGCACTAAGTACAAAATTCCATAGATCTAAGTAACACTACTATACCATGATCTTAACCTCAGATTTTTACAAAAAAGAATAAACAAATGAAGAAATCGTAGCTAATAAAAATCACATGAAACCGTAGGTAAATGTTGTGATAACCCTGGAAGCATGTCAATCCATTCTTGACTGCTTCTTTAAACACAGTACTGTACAATGAAAATCCTGCACCAGCAAACATATCTGGAGAAAATGTGCCATCTTTCATTCAGGAGGGTCTTAACTGATATGCCTGATAATTCCCTTTTGCTTGAAGGACTAGAGACATAGATCTTAACCTGTTGGTTATCTCTGTGAATGATGGCCGGCTTTCAGGGTCAGGTGACCAACACTCTTCCATAAGCTTCCTCCATTCAGAATCGCATCCTTCAGGCACAGGAGGTCTAAGAGTGTTCTTTACAATACCCCCTGAATGAAATCAAAGTTAGAAAGTTGTTGATATTCTTCCAGTGGAAACAGAGAACCATAAGAAGATGCATGGACAACACAACACATCCCTGACTTCTATACTATCAAGAACAAAAATATAATACAAATTTAAAGGATTGCATCATTGACACAATTGCAGGTAGTCAAGAATTTGATATATTCTCTATTCCTCTTTATCAAGGCAAGTCCTTAAGGGCTAATATTTGGTAGACTAGATGGGATAGGATAACTATCATAGCCTAGTGTAATATATTGTTTAGTGCAAAAAATAAAAAAATGATATACTAGTATTATCTTGTCCCTCAAACTTATTTATTATCCTAAGGGGAACTGGATTAGGTCCAACAGTATACTGAGCTCTTTATAATCTTAACATATTTTTAAATTATATTGATAATTAAAATATTAAAATTTTTAGAATTCAAATATTTTACAAAAGTTATATAATTTGTTTGTAATTTTAAGAAAAAGTAACTATATAAATAAAAGATAATTTTGTAATATTAATTTATGTAATAATATATATCAATAATATTTTATTGAACATATTATACTGTATGTATTTATATTTATAATTATTGTGACATATAAATTAAAATGACATCATTTATTAAAATACTAAAATTAATAATTATTGTTTAAATTTTTTAAAATATTAATTATAATTTAAAATCTTATATAAAAATTTTATAATATATTTTTTATAATTTTAAATTTATAAAAAACATATAAAGTAAATTCAGATTTTAGAAAATTATATGTAATTTTAATGTAAAGTCATTTCAACATAATTTATATGATATTTCATCATTATTTAGTTCCAGACACAAGATAATAACTTAAGCTACTCTTAGCATATTACCCTATCATATTCTATTATCTTATCCTATCGTATTAAGTCCACCAATTGAGTTATAAAAAAATTCTTCAACGGCTTAGCTGTTTAACTTATTATTCTCTATCAGATGCTATAACAAGGATATCAAAATATAAAGCTCTGTGATAGAATATTGGCTCCCTTACCACCACCACCATTGCTATAGTGACCCCAATGCCATTACCATCGCCGGAACCACCATAAGCATTGCCAATGCCACCATCACCTCGTCACCACTACCACTATCTCATTAATTACTACTACCCTCACTATCACTCCCACTACCCACTGCCATGACCATTGTTCACAATCGCCACCACCAATAACTATCACTATCTGCCCTGTGTCAAATATGAATGTTGTCTCGAAGTATTCTACACTTATTCCATCATATATTTTTTTGTTCTTATATTCTATCATATCCTGAACACCAAATATATCCTAATACTCAATGCCTTGTGTGGGAGTTTCAAAAAACATCGAAGAGATTTTCACACAGGAATCTCTTGCATTCTGTTTCAGCAATTATTTGAGTTGAAAGTTCATAAAATACTAATACTGGTTGAATATTAAAAGAAAAATATTTTATGCCCTATATATCCTCCAATTTTAGTTACTAATGTTGTGAGCTTTTGATAACTGGAGGAAGCATTCTAACAGTACATGTCTACTAAACTAACATAAAAAAAATTAATGAAATGCAGTGACCAGACAGAATACAAAATGTGGAGGCACCTCATCACTAACATAAATTCCATCTGGTCTAGCCTTAGTCATACCAATATGGTAATCAACAGATTCACAACTATAGTGCCAGTTAATGACCATATTGTTACTTGTGAACATCCAGCAGAATTACATTAACATCCCTTAAAAATATCAATAATAATTAAGACAAAATAGAACAGAAAATTATGCAACCTCCTACAATAATAAAATTTTAATTTTCGTTATGTTGCTCCATTTCTCCCACAAAATTTCTTATGTCTGATAAAAGAATTTAGCTTTACCTTAAGGTATAAACTAGATTCTTACCAATAATAGCGCCACAATGCATATCTGCATAAGGTTCCTCTCCTGTTAATAACTCCCACATCGAGATACCAAATGAGAAAACGTCAACCTGTCAAAGTCATTCCACAAGCTGTATGACTGCAAAAAACTCATTGATTCTTCCACATTACTAAATTTTATATTAAGTCTCAAGCTACCTTTTCAGAAACCCGACTACTATTCCCATTCAATAGCTCTGGTGCCATCCATGGAAGGGTTCCTCGCACACCTCCGGATACTAGGGTATTGCGTTTAATTCTTGATAATCCAAAATCTCCAACCTAGGAAAAAATAATCAACAAAGTTGTAAAAGAAAATGCATGTCATATTATGTAAGAAGACAACTTCATACTGCTTCCCAGTTCCCACATGTTTTCTTCAAGCATATGCTACAAATCCTATTCAATCCATTGCTATAACTTTACAGTGCTCCAATACAAATTGACAGAGGGTGGGACAGTGAGGAATGAGTGAAAAAGTTGAGGCAAAGGATTGAAGGATAAAGGGTTTTGGTTTGAAAATCACCCAAGTTATTTCCAACCAACCAGATGTCAATGCTTGCTTTATGGTTCTATTACCAGTTCCTAAATATGCCTTTTCAGTCTTTTATTAAAACATTTTATAGCTATTTTTCATTAAAAAATGTAATAATGCTTTTTGTTCAAGACAGGGATTTCATTATGTCTCAGGTTTTAGCCTGAAAAAGTAGGATCTTTGCACTTATTGGCACCCCATCAAGTCTAATGATTTCCTTAACAAAAATCTCAACTATAGACCTTGCGATATAGGTATGCCTAAGCAAAATGAAATGTCCATATTTACTCAATTTGTCCACAATTACCGGCACTGCATCAAAACCTTTAGATTTAGGAAGACCCACAATAAAATGCATACTGATTTCCTCCCATATGACTGTAGAAATGGGTAATGGCTGCACTAACCTTGTTGTGGACGAAGCTTGGTATTTGCTTCTTTGGCACACATGACAGGTGACTAAATACTCTCTCATTGTTTCCCTCATGCCAACCCAAAAAATTGACCATGTCATTCTTCCATGGGTTCTGTAAATACCTGAATGTCCATAAATGCCCCCTTATGGAAGTAGTATAAAATTCATGGAGAAAGTTAGGAACCCATGGGGAGCATGCTGATAAAACCAATCTACCCTTGTAATACAACCTGTTCTGCTCTAGGGTATAGCATAGATATGAAATTGAATAATTTTTTCAATATTCCACAATTTTGGCTAAAGCTTAATCTATCTTAACCTCTTCATCAATCTCTCTAATGTCCAACCAAATGGGTCTTGATATGACTTGCATTTCTTTATCCTCATCCTTGCTAGTCATTCGCAACTTGGAAGCACCCACCTTGTACACTATCTAAAATTCATACCCTATTAGCTTTTCCAGCCAATTTTGTTTGTTTGGAGTATTTATTCTCTGATCCAATAGATTTCTAAAACTTTTCTAGTCTGTAAATACAGTAAATTTCTGACATAACAGATATGGCCTCCAATGTTGGATAGCTAGTACTAAAGGCATCCATTTTTTTCTCATAGAGTAATTAAGCAAGTGTATATGACAAGGACTTGCTAAAATATGCAATAGGTCTTTCATTTTGTGTCAGCACAACCCCTATTCCCTCTTTTGACGAATCACAATCTATGGAGAATTTTTATGAAAAAATTGGGGTAACTGCCTGGTGAAATCTTCAATACTCTCGTGTCTGTTTAAAATTCCCCTTCTCCAATAAGTAGTCTATAGATGAGTTATAATTCCATAATAACATATAAACCTCCAGTAGTACCCGATAAGTCCTAAAAATCCTCTAAAAGCTTTCATAGTCCTTAGCAAGGGCCACCATAAAACAGCTTCAGTCTTTTGCTTATCCATTGATACTCCCTCTTTTGATATAATATGTCCCAAATAAATTATCCTTATTTTTCCAAAAGCACACTTTTTCTAGTTAAAAAAGAAAGACTGTTTCATTAATTTAGCTAGCACATGCCTCAAATGATCCATATGATGTTCCCATGCCCTGTTCTATACCAATATATCATAAAAGAAAACAAGGACACACCTTCAAAGGAAAGGCCTTAGGATAGAGTTCATGGTGCATTGTTTAGTCCAAAAGGCATTGCAAAGATTTGTAACTTGATGTGTTATAAAAACGGTTTTTGGTATATTTGGTTCGTGCATCCTGATTTGATGATACTCAACCCTTAAATTTATCTTGCAAAAGTACATAGCGCCATTTGATTCATCCATCAACTCCTTTATTGTTGGAACAGAGAATTTATCTGATACAGTGGCTTAGTTTAGAGCATGGTAATCCACACAAAACCTTCAACTGCCATCCTTTTCCTTTGCCAAAATGATTGAACCTAAATATGAGCTGTTGTTGGGCCTAATAACTACGGTCTCTTTCATTTTTCTACAAATGGGGGTAGACATGGTCTTACATTGACTTGATCTATCTATGATTTGATAAGAATTTGGCTATCTACATTCCTTAGTAGGGACAATTCTTGAGGTTCTTGAAATATTGCTGCAAATTTTTTTTCTTGGAGTATCCTTTGCAACATACTGATTTGGGCTACTATCAATGCTTGCTCTTCTGAATTGTTCTTCTTTACAAACCATAGCATGGCCATTATGTCAACTTCCTCTTTGGCCAAGATCTTTAGAGCTTTGGGGGATCATGGCTTTGGATGGGCTTGATCTCCTTGTATTTTTATATTTTGCCTTGCATGTTTTAAAGTCATGCTCAAAGTTTGCGAATTTGCTTTAATCTTCCCTAAAGTGACCAACCATGTTACACCAAGACTCAAATCCACTATCCCCAATTCAAACAACCAGAAACCTCCTTCCATATTATATTGTCCCAACTTCACCCTCAAATTCTTCCAGCAAACTTTAGTGGATTTTCTATTTCTAGCTCTTAACTTAATCTTACATAATAAGGTTGGGTTGCTTTTGGTTAGATTACCAAACTTTTCAATACCTTGTTGGATATGGAATTGCGACTATTTCCATCATCTATATAAATCACAATTTCTCAACCCTTCAGTTTTCCTTTTATCTTCATAGTATGTGTTTGTGTTGTGTCACTTATTGAACATGTTGAAAGATCTATCCATTGGCATGTCATATCTACTATCTTTCCTAGATTCTCGTTATTATTACCTCTTCTCCTGTCATGGCTATTTCCCCATCATTGCTCACCTCATCCTCAATCAATTTCCTTTTAGCACTCCTACTGAGCCCAGATCCACATGCTAGCCCACACGTTATACTCTATTTTGTCTTGAAACGTTTAGTTTTGCCACAGAAGAAGTAGATTCCCATGAACTCCTAATATCTTCTATTGTGGCCCTATCCTATTATTGATCGAAACATTCATAGCCCATGATCTAGGCATGATGACTCCTCAAAAACGGAATCCTAAATTAGTGCCATGTTCTTGTAGTTCTCCCCTACTATGCATTCGTTTCATGGCTTCTTCTACATCACACACGATTCCAATGGCTCTACTAAGCTCCTCAAGGTCATGTATCTCACCAAACCTCTAATATCTTTCCACGGTCTCACTGAAAATAGCCCAATATTTGATCCTTCAAGTTTGGTTTGCCATTGGCAACCACTAACTCAAACTCCTACACATAATCCTCTACTCCTACTATTTTTCACAACGAGACTGGCTTTTCATTTGTTGCTCCATTCCACATTCTACAAATCTTCTCATCAATGCTTCGCAAAATTCTTTCCGAGATGGATTTTGGACTTCTGACTCCAATTTTAGAACCAATACACTACATTTCCCTCCATGCTAATAATGGCAAGCTTCAGTTTCTTGGAAGGTTTGAAGTCCCTCCCTTTCTTGTTTACAAAATTATATCCAACAACCAAATGTGCCTTCTTTTCATTCATTTGTAGCAAAAGATTCTTGTTATATTCCATATTTGTCTTCAACTATCCCAATTTTATCATGTGTATTCACTACTTTTTCCAACATTCCAAATTGATTATCCTTACTGAAAAGGGATAAGAAAGGTCACACAAATTTTTTAAGAGTAGCTCTCTAAGATTTCCAAACTGCAACTCGAAAAACAAATACTCCTTCCTTTCCCAGAAACAAATCATAGAATAACTTCTTTATTTCTCCAAGTATCAACAATTACTAACGAAGTAAACAAGTTTACCCATAAAGGGAGCACCCTCCTTTTCTACACTTAAGTTCCCTATTTACGCAAAATCAAAATCCCTAACCTCCTCCTAGTGAAACTAGGCCACCATGCAAAGGAAAATACATTTTCTTAACAAGCTAAAATAGAAATTAGGAAAAAGAAAAAACAACTAACACTAATAGATGTAACAAACTATATTTGTCCTTAAATTAATTTTTTCTTTCTCTTATAATAAACTTGTAAAGGTTTATTATAGGATTCAAAAGATACATGGGCTTCATATATCAAATTGTGGATAATTGAATAGATATGACCTACCTCGCTACCAAATGTGACTTTGTCTTTGTTGCCATGCAATCTAGGTCAACTAAGCTTGCACATAACCATATAGAATTGACAAATAAAAGATTCATCTATTCATGGAGCAAATTTCTCTTATAGTAATGAATCCAAAACACAATCTCAATGGCCTCAGTAGACCATACACATCGATATTGATTTCCATTTCATTATAGAAGATCTATCCAAAACCAAAAACATCACTTAGTTAATCAATTCAAATGACTATAAGTCCATGAGATGTTTGAAGTTATATACATGACAAACACGGTGCATTTGAATTGTGTCCTTCATCCAAAGGAGTGTTGGAAACTATTTAAATGTGTCAAGATTTATTGTGTAGGATGACCCAATCATGTCTTTTCGGTAATTTGGATATTTGTTACTTTGTATTTAACATCATTTTATTGTATAACCCAATCTTTGCAATGTAGTTTAACATATGGACTTCATTAAATCTCTTACTCTCTTTCCTTAACATTAAACAAATTGAAACTTGACACCTAAAATTCTTACCTTGCATATTGGTCGTTGTGGGTCCCTTAGATTGACAAGCAAATTCTCACATTTCAAATCAAAATGGACAATATTTTTTGAGTGCAAATATTCCATACCAAAAGCTGCATCCATGGCAATTATTAGCTTTTTACGGCGATCAAGTAATCTGCATAAAGAGTTGAAATTTGGTACATGCATAAATAACATTTAAAATTATATTCAAAGAAGATTATTGTTAGAATACCTATTGTTCTTTACAAGGACGTGCCTAAGGGAACCATTAACCATGTATTCTGTTACAGTTGCTAAGGTTCCTCCAACCCCATCTGGTACTATTCCATAAAATGCAACTACATTGGGATGGTGAAGATTTGAAAGGATCTGAGCCTCTCTCCAAAAATCTTTTGCCTATCAAAACCATGAAATATTTCAAGTACTTAGCGGGCTTTTCTTTCAAATGAACAAAGTTACTTTTGAAACTAGTATACAATTTTTAAATGAATGTAAACTTTCTAGAAAAACGGCAAAATAGTACGTAAGACATGTTTTCACGTTATGGTTTAAATTTCCAAACTTTTGTTTAATTCATTTGAATTTGAGACATCAATAAAATTTAACTTCCAACATAATCTATATAGGGAGATAGATACATAAAGAGAAAAAAAGAAAAGGGTGAGGGACAAAAGCAAGGAGGGTGGAGGAGAGAGTGCAAATGCATTTGGACTTAGTCCTACCATCCACTTTATTATGAGAAGTAACATTAAACATACGAGCAGATTGAGATGTAAATTCATTCAACATAATAGTTGTTGAGACGAAAAGTGCACTGAAAACTTACCAACCGTTCTTGCTCAGAAGACCTTCCTGCAAAGCAACTCTTTTTAATTCTCTTTATAGCAATATCTGTTCCCCGCCATTTTCCATGATAAACAGTTCCATAAGTACCAGAACCTAACTCTGTAAGTTCTTCAAGATCAGCATTCCTTATTATCTGAATTACATGGTATAAGAAGTCAGTTATAAAATAACAAAAAGATGTAAAGGTAGAAAAGCATTAGAAACATAAAAATTATTTAGTAACAAACACAAACATGTCAATGGAACTGTAATGTAAGAAACATCATAAACAAACAAATAAAACCCTCCCTTCAGGCTAATTTTGGAAGTAAAACTCAATTTTATCAAATAACAAACTAGAGAGTTTGGTCTCCCTGATAATCAATAATGGTTAGAAATAGTTGTATTTGTCGTTCATCAATTCTCTTCTAACCATTATGGCTATTATTCATCATTGGTCACATTAAAATGTCTTGCTTCATGGTGACATTGAGAAGGAAATTTACATGAAGCAACCTCTTGGATTATTCGTTCATGAGGAGTATGGTCAAGTTCATAAATTACATCGGTTTCATAAGGGAGTTAATTTTTTCAAATCATATAAGTCCTAATAAAACATTGTCATTGTGGGGGAAAATCAAACATTTTCAGTGATGATTAACCTGTAAACCATAAATGCTAGCCTCCATTTCTGCCATCATTGCTTCAGAAAGGAATTCATTGTTGTCTTCACTAAGATCCTGTAAATGAATGAGACAAGATTCAGGAAGCTATAAAAAAAATAGCATTGTGACATCTTATTCCAATTTTTCATACCTCAGGTTCAGACTCGGGGATGATGCTCCCAGCTTCTGTATGAGATGGGGATACAACAGCACTTCCAATATCACCCGACATATACGGATGAACATGAGTCATGTCTGCTTCTGTGAACGACTCCACTCGATTCACATCAATACAGCCTTTTAATGTTTTTGGTTCTGAAATTTTATCTTCAACATTTGACATTCCAGAGGCAGAGTGTTTGGGGATAAATTGATCCGCCATTTGACCAGTGTTGGTAATGAAGTCATCAAGCAAAGATGGTGCCTTTTTAAATGGCATAATATTGCTTGAATTATCAGGGCCATTCATAGGCATGTTTTGACTTGGACCAAGATCATCACAAAATGCAGCAGGATACAAATTTCCAGAGCGTACTTTAGGATTTTCTTGAAAACCTACAGCCATCTGATTCTTCGAAGGATGAATTTGTGCAGCTTTAAGAGAATCTGGGTGAATGGGAAACTTGAACATATGATCTCCTCGAGAACTTTTATCGCCAGAGCCTACTTCAGAATTTAAAATTGGAGCATTTAAGTCAAAATTTCTGGTCAATGAAAAGTCAAACCCTTGTTCACCAGCCAAAGCATATTTTTTGTGCTCACCAGTCCTTTGGCTCATGTCAGAATCAAATGCGGTCTTTTGCCTAAGATTATTTAAGGAGACGCCCATCGTGCCTGATGGAGCTGGGACAATACCCTCAGAAGGTAGCTCCCAATTCTTTTGCATACCAGTATCAGCATTTAAGTTATTAGCAGGGAAGGAGTCAAAAAGATGCAACTCAGTCACAAATCCCTTGTCAATGGCAGTTGATTTCCCCTGATGAACATTGCTATCCTTGTGAATAGAATTATTTTGTTCAATTATCTTCATCCTTTCTAATTTCACAGAATTTTCTTGAACATCCCTTGCATCGTAGCTAGGTATACTCAAGTCAGTTTGAGCAATTAAGTTCTTTTTTTCAGTTAATATGTTATCCATGTGAACAAGATCATTCATTCCCATGGATTTATAGTATGGAGAAGATGCCAAATCTTGCCTTTTGTGTGCCTCAGCTGACTCCACTTTTGGTGTCGTACTCTGTATTTGAGGATGATGGAGAATGGAATCATGTTGATGCTCCACAACGTTCACATTTGAGACACTAGGGATTAACAATGAAGATAATTGACCCTTTTCAAGGTTCAGGGAGAAAGATTGACCATATCCATTTTGGGAGCTGTAACCAGACCTTGCTCCACTCTCTAGCAACTGGGGATCAGAAAAGGCATGGGGCATCCCATGACGGGAGTCCGTAATTCCATAAGATTCAACCGGTCGACAGATTGCATCATCCAAGTACGAAATAGGAATTTCAGAGTAGACCTTTTCCCTGTGCAAGGACCTTCCACCAAAAAATTCATCTCTGGGATTAACATATATAGGAGTCACTAATTCCTTACGGGGATTGTAGTCTAAATGACCTCCATTTTGCTTCTTTGGCTGACCAACATCACCGTGTTGATAAGGACAAGTGTCACTTGACAAAGCAGCAGCCACATGATGAGGGTATATGCAACCAGCTGTGCTTATATTAGAGTACTCAGGATGTAGCTGAGTAGTAGCATATGATGCATTGCTCTCAATACTTCCCTGACATGAGTGGTCACCGAGTAATTGTATATAACCTGTGTTAGAACCTGATATCGGAATTGGAGTGGGAGGAATTGACAATGGCCTTCGCAAATTAAGGGAATCATTCAAAATCCTGTCTGTATTTAAAGCATTAATACCATCCCTAATCTCCAAAGGAGAAGCATTTGGAGATTTTGGGAGAACTGGAGTAAAGTTCAAATCTGTCTCCAACTGACTGGATTCATTTGTCAAATTTTGCCCACCAATGTTTGTTCTAGTAGAGTCTCCCATGCCATTTACCGCAACAACATATTGGTAATCAGGATCACTCCGTTGAACAGCATTCACCTCTGTTGATGATGTCTCTTCAAATTCACCCAAAGGAACTAAAAAGATTCTAAGTTTTTGAGAACGTTCATGCCTTTCAAGCCCATGGTATTCCTCTTTCATATTTTGAAGATCTTCATCAGAGGAAACGGATATTAGAGCATCAAGATCCTCCCCAGGAAGCTGGTACTTTATTGTGTGAGGTTGATTGCAAATACCCAAGGTCTTTTGCATAAGCTCTTGCCATGAAATATCCTTTGGGATAGATACGATGTGGGTCTCTCCCCCTACATATCTGAGTTTCCCATCACTTGGTCTTGGTAATATTGTTCCACCAAAACTGCAAAGAAACTTCATTTTCCCTAACAGAAAATCATCAACAACTCCTGAACCAGAAAATCCGTTGGACTGAGAAGCTTCATATCTACGAAGTGGTGATACAGCTGCCAGACCAGACTGGTCACCCACCGGTTCTTGAACAGCCTTCCTCAGCATAGCATCACCCTTTGGAATTTTGTTAAAAATGTTTACAAAAGCTCCATTTTCCATCTCCTGTACTGACTGTTTTATAGGTACAAAGTCAGATATGTCAGAAAAATTCTCTGAGTTCATTCTCTTCAGCCCCAAAATATTAGTAAGATCTTCATATCTCACATTGCAATTCTCATGATCTCGAGGTATATCTGGTGAAACAACAACCCTTCTAGCAGCAATTCCATCACGACCAACATTCACAGAAAATTCTTCCCCTGCCTGCATAGTGATATTGTTTTGCACATGATGCCCAGTATTTGAAACACTACCAGATAGATCTTGTTGGGCACGTTGAGGAAACACGCTAGGATCCTTACCAGTGTTGGTACCTAACATGCTTCCTGTCTTATTTAGTGCCATTTTCTCATCTTCTCTCATAACTAATTCTTTTCATGGTGCTGGTATAGTAACAAGCCAGAAAGTGTAAACATCTTACTAACCAACAAATTCGTGTCTGATTCCGTCTTCGTATTGACACACAAGTTATCAATTCTCAACGGCCAAATACCATATCAAAGATAACCAAAACAAAGGAGATATATTTGAGGATACTGAACAGCAGCAAGAAGTCATGTACAGCCCCTTACAACCGAAGAGAGGAGGATCACATCTTCAAGCAATTAAACATAAACAAGAAAACATAAAATACCCGCTTTTTCTAAGTTTGTCTTTCTGTGCATATACAAACCAACCAATCTTCAACTCTTTAGAAGGGCCAATAGTCTATGACAAACTGATGAGTATTTCAGACCAAGTTGTGAGCCACACAACCAACTATCCTTCAAAAGGCAACATAAGCAAATCAGAAGCAACAAACACAACATTATCAACCCGTGCTTGTATGAATTGAAGGCGAGAATCAAACTATCAATCAAAACACAAAATTCTCCTAATTTAAGAAGTTGACATCCAAGCAACAAAAACATACAAAACTTTTACAAGCCCTCCATGCAAGGGCTCAACACAGGTTATCAATCAAAATTCAATCATTTCCATATTTCAAAACTGGATTAAACAAAAAAAAAAAAAAAAAAATCCTGATCAACAAAGGTGACGCCAAAGGCAACAAAAAGTGAACCTTTTCAAGATGCTCATACGAAAATTCAACACGGGCATCAACCATAATTTTCCAGATTAAACAAATGGGCTCCCAACCAAAAAGGGTTCTTGTTTTAACAAAAAAAAACAGAAATCAATGCAAAAAAAAAACTCCCCTTTGATCAACAAACTTTATTTTCTATCTTCCACAAGTGCCGCAATTGAAGCAAACATATCAGAGTGAAGAAATAGAAGAGGAAAAAAAAGAGAAAAAACAAAATTGGATCCCGGATTTGAATATAATTGAATTGAATTGAGAAAAAAGATTGAAAGTGGATGAAAGGGTGAACGTAGCTTACACATTAAGGTTTAATTTGTGCTTGGGAAAAGCAACATTGGCGAAATGGCGAGAATTTAGCAGCGACAACACACGGTGGCCATAACCATGAAAGCAAGTTTGGATCTCACACAATACACAGTCTCTTTTTCTCTCTCTTCTTCCTCTGTTTGTTGCATATTCTTGTTCCCATGTCCCTACGTGGACACATTCCTTTTTCTGTTTCAAATTTTCTGTAATGACAAACAATCATCGCAAAATAATAAAATATTTCAAAAAGATACCAAAGGACCAAAAAAATTAAACGCAAAAAACACTCTTTCATGCCACCCTCCACTCTTTCTAGCAAAATTATTCTGGAATTTTCTTTTTGGTTTTATTGTTTTGCACTAGGTCCTATAGTGACTTTTTTTCTGACTTTTATAAAAAAATTATGCTTAAAATTTTATGAGTAATTAATAGGTACAATATATTATTTTTTTTCAATTAAAAACTACGAACAATAATTTTATTATTTTTTCATAATTATTTTAAAATTTATTTCTAACATAATTTAGCTTAATTGTGTGAAAATAGTGAAACTATTTATATTATCTACACTTAGATTTTTTCTTCTTCTTCTTCTCATAATTTCGTGAATTTGTAATTAATAAAAATTTATTCATATACTGTTTTAATTATACGAACTTTAGTCACGATTATTGTTATTTAATATTATTGTTAAACATGTTTATTAATATCTTATATGGATAAGTTATTTACATACTATTAACTATGGATCAATGTTCAATATAGTTAATTTTTTTATGTAGATTTTTCTGATTTTTATATAGAATAAAACTATATTTTTTTTTTCAATTACGAGGTGAGGAAATGCATTTAAATTTATTAAGTGATGTTTATTTTATTGTATTAAATAAAATATATTATAGAAGAATATGTGGCTTTTTTTAATTTGGGCCCCTCGTTAGCTTCAAAAGTGAAATGGCCGTCAGAGACGGTCTTTGTGTGGTGCAGTGATGATGTGTCTTTCTCAAAAATTAAAAATAGAAACTACGTGCTTCCCTCCAATCCAATCTTTCTTATGCTGTGAGACACTTGTTTTATACGATGTTATGCTTCTTCTGTCTTCTTTCGTAGGTCAGTTTCAGAATTTATTTTTAAATAATTAAGAGATTTTATATAAATATTTTTGCTTACAAATTTTGAAACAGAAAGAGCTTTTGCTGAGGAGAAAATAAATCAATTTAATAATTTTTTTCATTTCTTTATTGATCAACATAACTAGAAAAATAAAAATCAAAGTCAATTATATTATAGTTAATTATTTAACCAAGTTAGTTTCTATCAGAAAAGCTAACAAACTAAAAAAAATTTTGCTAGAGATACGCAAATGGGATAATCCTGATATCCTTCTTAACCTAGGTCATGGATATTATTATTACACATTGTTTTGAAAAAGAAAATAGGATACTTTTGTGAAAATATATGGTAATTGAAAATCCAATATATATATGATAGTAGAATGAGACTTGTATCTTATTTCGAATAAGGTAATTATCAGCTTTAATATGTTTTATTTTCTCACAAGCAAATGAAACTAAGATTTATATTGAGTGTCTCTGAAATATTTAAAAAATATAGATTGTTTCTTTGATTCATTAAAAATCTATCAAATAACACATAATATTTAATAACAAATTTGTTGTAAATATGAGAATGTTTGAATTTTAAAATCATTATAAAATTAATATCACAATCTTGTCTCTAGGATATCTTTCAAATATCATAGAATTCTTAAAGTTGCATATAAGGAAGGTAAGGAAGGTGTAGTTGGTTTAGAAACAAATGGACTAATTTGTTGAATAGCAAAAACTATATCAAGTCTTTTATTAATCAGATACAACATCCTGCCAATCAATTTCTTAAAAGAAAAAAAACTAAGATGTCTCTTTTATTAGAATTTAATCTTACATAAGAATTGGTAAAATAATTTGTTGGTTTACAATCTATTAAGGGGTATTCATAAATGATTTTTCAAGCAATACTTCCTTTCAGCATGAGTGATATCACTTTGGATTTGACAATTTCAAAACTTAAGAAGAAATTAAAATCACCAAGATACTTGATATGAAACCTATTATGAAGGTATTAACTTTATTAATTTCAGCTAGAGTAAATTTATAATTTCTTAAAAGATAAATTGCCCCTCTTAATACAAATATAGAATGATCTATTGTGCATTAAATATATCCAAGGTTAAGAGAGTTGAACTGAACAGGTTGAACATCTGAAGCTTTGCACAAGATTTGAGTAAAAAATGGTCATTCTAGAAGGTGACCTCCTTGAGTTCCCCATAAAAAAAAAAATTATCCACATCCAACTGGTGAAGGAACCAGTTATTGAAACAACAAACAGATAAGAGATACCTCATAATAGTCAGTTTGGCTATAGGATAAAGGTTTTAAAAAAATATACCAGCGACTAATTTTTCCTTACACCTTCTCAATATGACGTTTGCTTTCTAATTAATATTGTAAACCCATCTACAACCCATAATTGGCTTTCTCAAAGGAAGTTTCATCAAAGGATTTTATTTAGTATCTAGAGTTGTGAGTTATGTGATCAGTGTTTCCCTCCAACAATCTTGTCGGTTTTGTTCTTCAAAAAATTTAGGTTATGAGTGAGCAAAAACAAGAAAGACAGAAATAATTTATTTTGATTAAGTGCTTACAACAAAGCATATAAACATGAATATCTTTATAGCATATCATAGCAGATGCACAACACTAGCTCACATACGTTCATCTAATACAACTTGCACTTAAGATAGACGATAAGATATTGATTTTGGCATCTCTTAGTACAACCTTAATATATAATTGTTTATACTATGTTTTCAAAGAATGTTCTCTTGTTTGATCACTAGGAACATCTCCCAAATAATGTCACCTTTTGAAGATCTCTCAAAATGTGTCAAAGTTGTTTTATGCAAACAACTTTTCAAGAAGAGCAAGTTATCATCTTCGCATAGTCCATCTACCATGTTGGTCCTGACTTTTACTCAAGATGAGATCAAAGTAATATGACCTAAGCCTAATAAGTTATTTTGTGTATCATAATGTTTCTTCACATAAAAGTTTACATTAAATGTTATATGAAGAGCATTTAATGCAAGCCTTAACATCTATAAAGACAAACACCATTGAGGAATGAATAACTTCTCCAAGTGTCTTAATGACTAGAAAATTATTTCAATATTTTTTTCTTTCACCTCTTTATAAATAGAATATATATATTTGAATAAGAAAGGTTACGAACCTACAAGCTTATAAACTTTTTCTCATAAATAATCATTTGAACATTTAAGAAAATGTTCTTGTAAACTTATCTCATTTATAGAACACTTATGTGTTCTCTAGAAATGTACAAAAGTGAATTGTCCAATGTATTCGTCTTAGAATATTATACCTTTTTTAGTGAGAAACCTTGTGATCGTTTGATCACATCTTCTTGTAACTAAGAGTTTTAGTCAATACTAGCTACATTGCAAACAATACTCAATTGTCTAGCTAAAAGTGGTTGAGTTTCAAACAATACTTGGTTGTTTAGCTAGAAGTGATTGTGTTTCAAATATTTGGTTATTGAGTCTGGTGTGGGGGAGGTATGAAGAATACTCATCTTATACTTTTAATGGTAGTCTGCCTGATGAAACTTGATGAAGTTAATCAAGAACTAAATACAGTCTTGATTAACATATGAAACATAATAAAAGTATCAAGCGTAAATCTTTCCTTAATCTCAACACTCTTAGATTTCATATTATTAAACTATCAACTAACTTTAAAGAAGGATAGTCTTTTAAACTAAATTTGTGAAAATATCTTGATAGTGAATTTCTCCAATTAAACTTCATATGACAGTATTTAATCAAATGTTATTTTTAAGAAAAACTATGAAAAGTTTTAATAAATAATTCAACCCTCTTTTCTTGTGTATTTTTTAACGTTATAAAAATGTAATATGCTATTTTAAGTGAACGATTTGGGTGAATTTTACATGTTTCATGTGTAATTTGAACTAGTATGATGACAGACTAAAGAATGATTCACCTAACAACACTACATCTACCGATAGTAATTAAAGGTTCGTTTAATGTCTTCCATCTAACAAAACTAGAGATGTAGAACCTTCATCTGATGAAGAAAAAAAAAAGCAAACGAACGTGAAGTTTTTGTCTTATTCCACAAAGTACTACCAAGGCTAACAAACCTTATGACTATGTTTGACATTCTTGGTCTAACAAATTCTACAATGAAATGCTTAGTCTGACACAATATGGAGAGACATTAGAAGAAACAAATTGAAGATAAGAATATAATTCATAAATGACAAATTCATGAAGAGGGTAGACGATTTGTAAACTTGCATGAAAATCACATATAGAATGATCGTATGTATCAAGTAGGTTGTTTCATATAAGTATTAGAACATATTAAGACTATCCAAACTTCTAACTAATATGTGAAAAACAGGACAAACACAAGAAGGGAGGGTTGAAATATGTTTTAAAATTTCTCATTATTTTTTGCAAGTATCGTATGATACTTATCGGTCACACAATAGGTTTGATAACGATAATCTAATAGAAATTTTTGAAAATTTACTTTGAAAATCTTTGCCTTCTTTAGTTAGCTCGTATTAAATAAAATGCAATACAAAATCTTAGAGGAAGAAGGATTACTCATTTATACCAATTCATCTGATAATGCGGACTATGTTCAATTCTTGACTAGTTAGTCAAATTCAACTAAGCAAACTACTGCTGCAAAAATACAAATAAGTATTTTTTTTTCTACAATCACTCCTGGCTCATTTTGAGTATTCTTTCAACAAGTCATTCTTAGCTCAACCGAAGAATTCTTTAAAAATGTCATTCATTGCTCAAGACAAATAAAATTGTCTTTGCAATCAACATATCACAGGCTTTGCTAAATAAGAAAGGAATATGTATGTCTTTTGACGATTACGATGATAGGCTTTCTCTAATAGTTTGCTAAATGAACACAAATTTTGTTCTAACAAAGCTATGTTGGCAACATTTCAATACTTTGCAATGTCTTCTCATTCTTCTTCTTCATGAAGGGAAACTTTACATAGGCAATGAAAAACATAGTTATTACAATACCTTTTTTTGTCGTTGAATAATGAAGAATTTACAAATGAGACCAATTTATATCTCTACATCATTTAGAAGACAAACTACATTTATAATACTTGAAGGCAAGGTAATTAAAATTGAGATTCTAATCAGGATCGTGAAGGACTCACAAAATCTCGTAAATTAAGGGATTGTAACTTGGATCGTAGATTTTATTTTCTACAAAATTATGATATATATATATATATATATATATATATATATATATATATATATATATATATAATTTATATATAATTATTATTTTTAAAAACTATCTCTTTTTTTTTTTTTTTATATAAAATTAATATATATATATATATATATATATATATATATATATATATATATATATATATATCATAATTAGTTAAACTTGAATTTTAAGCACAATCTCTTACTTTTCTTGTTTGTAATTATTTGCAGATATTTCATAGGCTCCAAATTTAATGAAATCTTTTGCAAAAATATTATTCAGATTTTGTACAAAGATGATCCTCTGCAATTCTTACTTGATTTAGAGCAAATCTCCATCAAATATTTTGCAATATCTTTTGCAGTAGATTCAATTATTATGAGCTGATATCTGAAACAGGATTTGGAAACAAAATATTTGAAAGAAATTGGGAGATGAAAAATCTACAACTTTACTAGAAAGAAGATATTTACAAAATTAATCTTTGGCGCCCAAGAAAACATCTGATAATTGCAAGGACAATATATGAGAATTAAATCTGAGTTAATTTTTCAAAGAAAAGAAGATTATAAATAAAGGTTGGAGAAGGCATGAAGGACACATTGATGCATAGCATAAACTCTAGTTTTATTTTCTTTTGTATTTTAGTCATCCTTATGGAAGGTTAAACTCCTTTAGGTTGATTCTCTTGTGATTTCAAGATGAATTCTAAGGATTCTGTTTAATAAAGTTTTGTTTTTTACATTCTCTGTAACATTTGTTCTATATTATTGGTGTTTTTTGAATTCTACATTTTTGGAAAAGTATTTGTTTATGAACGCTTATTGAGAATTCAATTATTTTTTCTTTAATTAGAGTTCTTGGTTAATTCGCTTAGTCTTAATCAATTTCTTGTAGGCTTAGTCAAGAGGTAAAATATATACATTTCATTGAGTATACACTTGAAGATGAGGTGAGATAATGAATATATTAGTAGACGTTTATTTTGCAAATAAGATTCTGTTGAATTTGATCGACGCTTATTTGATTGAGTTCAACTATGTGAAGGGCATTGGAGGACAATAATCTTAAGAAAACTAAGGAAGAATTTGTTGTGAAAGAACTTGAGAGTCGACCTACTTTTTTTATTATTTTTAATTCATCTATTTTAATTTCCTCCTAAATAATCTCAAACTCCCTCTTTAATTTACTGTTATTACTAACTTTCTTTAAAGTAGATAAATTTTGAATATTGATTGTCTAAATTTACTATTGGATTTGTTGGGAAACAACTTGGGGTTAACATTCTCTTATCTATACTATCATCTCTAACTAGAATTCTTTTAATTTGCTCGTGAAACAACAGTGATTAATATATCATTCTAAGCACTTGCATTATAGAAAATGCACCATTCAAACATATGATAATATTTTTCCAAAATTCTTTATCCAAAACCTCTTTAAATAAATTTTCATCCATTATATTTGTAAAACAAGTAATCTTTTATTCATCACTAGTAAACATTCTAATTAAAGAGCTCATATGGTCTAAAAGACAACTTAATGTTAAGCAAGAGGTGTCCAAGCGAGTAAAGCTCGACCTCAACAAGTATTTCTCCTTTTATGAAATGATATAGCAAATAAATCAAAATGTCTTAGAATAAATACAAGTAGTAATTTTTCTAACTTTTGGAATAGCATATGATTAATAATAATATTAATATAAATAATAATAATAATAATAATAATAATAATAATAATAATAATAATAATAATAATATAATACTAACATGAATAATTATATTAACATTAATAATAATAAAATCAATAACAATATTAATAATAATAGTAATAATACTATATATTATTAACACTAATAAAAATATTT
>Ga0099824_1000909_pt1 | contig 39173 bp, 17 predicted proteins | sample SiratrowhiteBW_FD_76837 | JGI IMG/M metagenome (GOLD analysis project Ga0099824, IMG submission 76837) | Root nodule microbial communities of legume samples collected from California, USA - Siratro white BW | ecosystem: Host-associated > Plants > Roots > Nodule | place: USA: California... | reverse complement strand
ATTATATTTAAAAATTATTTATAAAATTATATCTGTATACAAAAAAAAAAAAAATATAAATACTGCTCCTTATATATAAATATATATATATTTTTATATATATATATATATATATATATATATATATATATATATATATATATATATTTAAATTGGTGAAAAAAATATATTAGAATGACATAGTCAAAGATGTCATCAAACTATTTAGGATTGAGTATTTAAAAATACCTAAAAACAACAACGTTCAATATCTATTATAAATAAAAAAAGTATGCAATATGTTAGGTTCACTTATTGTATGAAATAAAAAAGTCTTATAACTTAGAAATGTTAATATATTCGAGATGATCCAAATAAGTCCATAACAATCATGTTTGAAGTTATTACATCACACGACTTATGAATTTGGTAAGCATATTTTGATGTTATAAATGACTTAAATATCTTAATTCTATTTATTTATTTAGTGATATTATACAATGGAGAATTTCCACATATATATTTCCTTGATGAATGAAATCTAATATAATTTGAGAAATATCTCACAGATGAAATTATTATGAGTGGACTACTTTGTAAATATATCCTAATATCCTTTGAAAAAAAATATAATTATTTATTCAATGACAAGAATAAGGTAGAAAGAATGTCAAGTAGGGCTTCAATCTTATTTATTTGACATGTAATTGGTTAGTTAATACTATGAAAAACACAGTGAATGCATACATAATCTTGCATTATAATTGTTGAAAATATGGGACAAATATATGTAATAACTGTAATAGTTTTTATTATAGTTTATACAAATGACGTATCAACCACTCTACTAATTAGTGATCATTGGTATGACTTTAAAATGTACTTGATAGAAGACCGTATATACAACAAAGTTAAATTCATCCACAATTTCATGCAAAATTCGTGAAACATATTTAGGCATGTTCCGTTCATGAAGAAAATATAAATTCAAATATATTATAAATATTAATTATTATTATATATTTTTAAATTTATTGTGAACCCAAAATTACTGTAATGATTTTTTTTTACTCTTTTTAAACGTTAGTGAAATAAATTATATTTTGAGAATTTTTTATTATATTTATTAATTGAAATTAAAAACAAAGGTATAATTTTGAGACGAAAAATAACATATGAGATAAAATTTAAGTTCTTAATGAATTTGTTATTGAAAAAAAATGTTAACTTTATAAAAAGTAATGTAACATGTAAATAAATTAAGAATTATATATATATATATATATAATATAAAAGTTTCATATAGATAGTAGATGATAGTCCTATACTAGAGGCAGAAAAAGGACAAAGAAAAATCACAAGCCAAACCTTTAAGAATAAAATAATTTTATATTATTATTTTTTATAACTTTCTAGAAAGCGATACTGTAATTTTTTCGTTTTACAAGAATAGTATAAAAAGTAATTTTTATATATAATTCATATTATGCAACTAACCACACTCGGGTGAAAGAATTGTTTATTCGTAATAATTCAAACTTTCGACAATTATTATATGTTACTTTAAAAAGTTAAACATAGTAAATATATGGAGAGTTTGAATAATCCTATATGTTGCATTAAGATTGTGATTAAGAATTTTGTTTATAAAAATAATGTAATTAAAGAGGTGTATGGTTTGTCTGATTTAGAATTTGGATCCTATCTATCTGTGTGGTAGCAGAGGCTCAGAGGTCAAAAACTGCCAAAGCTTCCTTATATGGCTCTGCTCTCTATCCTCATTTTAACTGCAAAATCTTCCATACTTCTTACTAATCCTTTACACTTTCAAACCCTTCAACACACTCACCTCAAATGGCCTCACCAACACTCAAACCACCAAAAAGACTTGGAGAGTTTCTCAATGAGGAACAAGAACCTTTCATCCTAGAGCTTTACCTTTCAGAAAGAGACTATTCCAACAGGTGGAGCTCCAATGATGGAGATTCAAGCAGCACTTCAGAGAAACCAACTATATCTGGCTTAAACAAAAAGAAAAAGGGTCTTCTCCCATTTTTCCATCTCCTAAAAGCCCTATATAAGAAGCTTTCTTTCCCCAGAGAAAGCAAAAGGGTTCATGAGTATGACCAAAGAAACAAACATGAAGGTGTCCTTGAACATGCTCTTCAGTTTTCATCAGATAGCAGATTTACTATGTTTAGTTCATGCCAAGATATTGATGAAGAGGGAACCTCCATGTGGTCACATAAACAGCAGGACTTGTTTTATTCCCACACTTTATACAACATGGTACCGCGGCAGAGGTAGGACTCAAAACTCAAATTCTTAAATATTTTTGTAACCTCAATCTTTTACGTTAGAAAAAAATATTAACTGGTTTGGTTGCTCTTACTAGAAATAGAAGGCAGCGGCAGAGATTCATAGAAGGTGGTCATGAATTACTGAGAAAGATTCATGTACCAAGAGCTCCAAATGGTACGTTATTTTCTTTGGCCTTCTTAAACACCAGGTTCAACATGGTTGGACATTATTATATAGTCCGGTACTACCACTTGTTCATGGTTTTCATCAATCTTTACGTGACACCTAACCGAATTTAATTAACTCTTTCCCGAGATAATGTGTGAAGATTGGTCTTAGATTATACAATGGTTTTATAAGGTTGTATGAATAAGATAAGATTGTTATGTCTTCTGATGGAACAGTGATTGAGGATGTTAGGAGAATGCAACAGAGAATGTGGAGTTGTGGTGATATTCTGTCAAAGAAAATCAGAGGGGAGTCGTTGTTATCAGCAGATGCTAGGTGGGGTGGTTTACTTGAGGAGACAAAGAAGATAGGGAAGTGTGGAAGTACTAGGGAGTTAGGAGAGGTTGTTCTTCCTGGGACTAATGATGCTTCCCAGATGTTGAAATCTAAAAGGGTATTGCATAGGATAAAGAAGATGCTGTTTGATTGTGTTAAAGATATTGCCATAACCCTTCCAACAGAAGACGACAGAAAAAGAGGTTACAGACAATTAATGGGGCCTCTACAGATTGGAAAGCTCCTTCGTCAGAGAACAAACAAATGGGACCAACAAGCTGTAGGCATAGGTGGAGCAAACCTTACTTACTTATTGACTTTGGATTACTTGAATTCAATCATGGAATGGAAAAAGTTCGAACCCCACGTCAAGGACATTAGCATTGAGATCACCGATGCAATTTTAGATGACATCCTCAATGAAATTGTAATAGAAATTATTGGAACTTCGACACCAAATACTTAACATTTCTTCAAATGTCCTGCACCTGAAACAGCCTAACTGCCTCGTTTGGAATTTGGGTTTTGATCATAGCATGGTCAATTTCCTATTTATCGGCTGGAATAGTAACGTTGCATGATATTTCCTATCTAATATCACTTAGTTTTATTAATTAAACCAATTCCCCTTTTGAAATACTTTTTGGTCACAACTTGGCATCAATAGTGAAATATGTATTAATACTAAAATCTCAATAAATCAAATTCGGAATTAACAAACTTAGCTCTGAGGCTTCTGTTATCTTCATTTCACGTCAGTAGATGAATAATGATCCTTTCGCCGTCAATTATCGAATACAAATATAGTTATAAAACCAAACTTTAATCTGATACTAACCCGAGTTATTATACAAGTTAAATGCTCGCATTATAAACATACCACCTTTGATATCTGCATATTTAATTCTTGCGGTCAAACGACTTCAGATACTCAAGCTTATCAGAAGAAATAAATAAATCTATAGGATCTCTAACGATTCAACAATGATTCACAAATCATCTGCTGACATTGAGCATACAAACGAAAGTTTATAATACATTAAATTTAAATTTGCATTTGCATTTGCACAGCACTCTTGGTGCAAATTCCGCAGCTATAAAAATTGTCGAAACTATAACGAGGACTAAAAGATCTCTTTACAATCGAGGATGCTAAATTCACAGCAGCTATGTCAAGAAGTAACAAGGTGAAGTTTTCGACAAAGAAAGTGAATATTTTCTAAATATGGAGGTGAAGTTCTTGATCTCATAACTACAAAAAGGTTAGGAAAGAACAATTAGTTTTCAACATCGTCGCCGAGCTCTCCGTCTTCAAGTTCCTCATGCCCCCCAGTTTTCCTAGATGCATCCCAGTGCTCCCTCTTGTGTCGTCTGTGCCGGTTTTCATTGTCTGATTCAGGAGAGTTTGCATGCTGCAAGAATATGCTCACACATTTCATATGCCTATTCCTGAAGCATAAAACATAAATGAAGATTTAACTAGATAGAAATTGAAAATCATTTCATACCTTCCTAGACTTCTTGCGTTCACTGCCATGCCTTCGTGATTTTTTAGATTCTTCCTTATCTTCCTTTTCAGAATCCATGTCATCTATACTGCTCTGACGCCTTTTCCGATGCTTCCTTTCCTTATCCTTTTCTTTTTTCTTCTCCTCTTTGTAACCATGGACGTCGGCCATGTCTTGATCACTATCTGTTTCATCCTTCCTATGGCGTTCCTTCGACTTATCCTTTTCGCGTTCTCTATCTTTTTCCTTTTTTTCCTTCTCCTTCCGTTTCTCTTCCCTTTCTTTCTCCTTTTTGACCTGCAGCAATTATTCATAATGTTAAATATCATTCCAGTCTTAACAATAACTACAAATAATAATGAATATCAATGCAGTTCCCCGCCAAGCTCGATTTGCTATAAGGTGCACGGAAACACACAAACTTCACAAAAAGATATTCACGCGATTGTCTAAAACTGCAATCATATTATGAGTAGAAAATTGGTACAGAAACACCAAGGGCAATCCAATAACACAGGTGTAAAAGAAATAAAGAACAGTTCTCTTTCCCTTGCTTGATTTTCATCTTGAAGACCGTACAGATGCTACTGTCATGGAACCTACTGAAAATATACGTCTAAAGATCTGTAATTCGAATTATAATTTATGATTTTAGGAAATTTTGTAATGTTTCAAATTCTGGGGATATTTAGATGAAGATAATGATATTATTCTTACCATTTATATTTAAGATGTTACAGTTTGATTTTAAGATTAGGATGAAGCTAACATATGAATGCTTTGTTAAAGCTCTATATAGTGCCCATGAGTAAAAGTCTAACAAGCTCCTCCACACAATACAAAACTTCATTTAAAAGTATATTTTCTGCATAAAAAACAACAACGAAAACCTGTGACAAATAAAATCACGCACCTTCTCCTCTTCACGCTTACGTTCCTTCTCTTTGGCTTTCTCCTTCAAGTATGTGATGTATTCCTCAAAAATTTCTCTACCATAGCTTTCGTCCCCAATTGACCTGTAGGGAAGAACAGGATGGTAAAACATCAAACAAAAAGCCCTCCATCATGGACACACTGTACTAGGAACAATTTATAGGGTACATGAAACAATAGAAACTAAATATACCTGTACTCTTGACTCTCCTCAAAAAGTGACTTGCAATCCTCCCATTTTGAGGAAGTAGTAATATCCTTAAAAGGTAAAATATGATGCTTAATATTAATTTATATAGCCAAACAATGTTAAACATAAATCAGCACTGGTAGAATCTTAGTTTACCTTGAATGTGTATAATAGGTTAGTAAAGTCATCAGCAAGGCGTTGGCGCTTCTTGGCTTCTTTCTCTTCCTTCTCTTTAGCCCTCTCTAACAGCTCCTCAAATATAAGCTACAAAAGAGAAGCAAATTGCCTAATTCTGATAATCCATGTTGTGAAGGCATAAACAACAATAAACATCTGGATAACAGCAAACTGTTAATAGAGATTTTTTCCAACTTGAACAAGGTCCCCCGTACTATTTAAGTTAATCATAAGCATCATAAGGAGATGCATATAACGATTGATAGAATGAGAAAATAAATTTTAAATTGAATTTTCAAACTCAACAACTATAACTAAAGATTTTATATTTCACAATAGATTTAATTTCATATCACTAACCTGCAAAAAAGAGCCTCAAAATTATATGCAAAACGAACCAAAAGAAGGTGAAACTACTGCAACAAACTCTACCACTGTTTATAATATTGAGCTTAAAAAATAGTCTTTCAATTTTCTATAGCAGCAAGAGTTAATAAGAGATGTCAAAGCAAATAATGAGGTCCTGATATTGCCTTGCACTGTAATAACAGATATTGTTATTTATTTGGATAACTACTAATTCCCAGACATCACATAATTTATATTTTAAAAGCAAGAAATGAAATCAAATGAAAGATTACAATTGAAATCAACCTTTAAATTGATGTCAGATATTGTTTGGCATGCAGCATCTTCCAACACAGCAGCCTTAAACTCCTCAAATACTGATGTAGTCACTACAATGATCTACTTGAATGAGACAGGTGACTTGGGTAAGCGTGGTTCGTCATCAAACATGCTACAGATAAAACGAAATGAAGATCTTTGTGATGCCTACCTTGCCTGACTTAATTGTATCTTTTATGAGTGTCTTGTCTTCATGATACTGTAAAAAAATCATGTCAAAAATAGATAATTCAGAAAGCACTTTCTCCAAACACGCATGCAAAGACTTACTATAATACTCTAGGTTGACAACTAGGCATTACCGAACAGATATCATAATACTAACAATTTAGTACTTCATTACCTAAATTCAGGTCATCCCAGAAATCTTCAATAATGACACTAAATTTAAAATATATAAGCGCTCTTAGCTACTTGAATTTATTTCAAATTACTTGAAGTCAGCAAAAAATACTCTAAATACTAATGGAGAGAATTTACTTTCTTCCTATTGTCTTGCTGGAATCCTTGGAACTAATCAACTAAACATGGTAGGATTTAGTCAAAACGGAATTTCACCCCAGATAGACATATTGCCTAATGAATGACTGATTCAAATAACAGTAATCCAGCAGCACAATAGCATAGACCATAACAATATCCTTCTAGTTTCCAACATCAAAACCAGAAGTGTAAGCAGGTTGCATCCAACCTACAAACTTGCTCAACCCAACCCAACTACATTTTTTGAGTGTTGGATTAGGTCATTAGGTGGGTTGGGTTTCATTTAGTGCGTCCAATTTGATTTGGGTAATGGGGTTTATAAGTTTCAAATCCAATGATCTGAACCCAATTACGTAATAAGTATACAATAATAAATATTATTTGTCTAATAATTTTTCTATAGAGTAAATAATTCTGTAGTTGATCATTTGAAATATTGTTTTACGAATATTAATTAAGACTAAATTTTCATATCACATGTTAGAGTAAATATTTTATTCCTTACATCCTTTCTTAGGACCACTTTTAATGAGTTGTAAATAGATTTATGATTATTGTTTTGATATCTTGGTATTTTAAGAATTATAGTTTATATTTATGTTTTAATTAGGTTGGGTTAAAAACTAGACTAAATTCAACCCAACCCAGACCACTTAAACCCTTAAGTAAAACACATCATCAACATTTAAAAGAAATTACTAAAACAAATTTGATAACCTGTTTCTCAAGATCCTCTGCAACATGCTCAAACAAATCTTTTGGGGTGGAACCGGATGTATTTGATGCAACAGCTTGATATTGAGGTAAATCCCTGACCTACACAAAGAGGAAAACATACCTTATTTTTCTTTCCATGCTATTCCATCTTTCATTGTAACAATCCAATTACCTTCAAGCAATATTCTCGCCATTGAGTTTTAGCAGTAAGAATTCCAGTAGCAACATGTTCTTCAAGCAACTTGCGAAATGCATCACGGTTTTTCCTTTCTCCCCGACGGACTCGATCCTATATCACAATCACAAGTGCATATTTATACAAGTATATTGACTATATCATAACCACTAATCATAAACTTAGGCTCTACCTTCTGTATTCTTCTTTGTTCCTCTTCTTCTTTCTCCAAGTCCCGAATATAGTCCTGCCAAAGCCAATCTCAGTTCATAGATCCATCATAGATGACCAACTAAAAGAAAATATACCTGAAAAACCAGCAAGCGATCAATTTTTTCAAGTCGCAAGTATCTATCATCATCCTCTAACCGATCTTGGATTTTACGCCAATGACTATTCACCTAAAAAAGATACACAAATAGTAAGGAAATGGTTTAAGGACATAGCAACCATAACGACCAAAATGAACTGCATATTTAAAAAAAGCACCTTCACATAATCACAGGACTCCAGAAATTTTCTATACTCTGCTACATTCCGTCGGTGTTCCTCCGCCGCAGTTTCCTTCTCCTAAATTTTTCACAGAAAAGATAACATTAAGAATGTCATGAAATAAATTTGACATACACCTATGCAAATTTTAGCCTTTCAACTTTAAAGAGCAACTTGAATTAAAATCGGGAGTTGACTGTCACCGTTTCATTGCTATATATTATTCTAGACAAAAATTCATTCTCCCCAGTGCCAGGGGCCAATTGCCTGCTGTGCACTCTTTAGAACAAATAGAACACAGTATTCCAGAATAAGCAAACCAGTCAACATTATAAGCATCCACCCCACAATTCCAGTAATAGATGGGTATCTGCCCCAGATTTCAAACAATCAACAGTAGCAGACTCATCAACCTCCCAATCTGTTCATAGTTTCAAATAATAAAATGAGACTAGAGAGAGGTTCTATGATTCTTTTCCTTGCACTTAATGGACATAACGAATTTGGATCTTATGTTTGTGCAATCAACAACTATTCAACATCCAACTCCTGAAAAAATGGTGACAATCAAACATCTCAGCATGAAATTTGGACTCCAAGACGTTAAGGAGATTACATTCTGAATAACATCAGAGCAATAGCCTTTTTGCCATTTTGTTTTAGTTCTTACTTATTCCGGGAATGAGCTTGGACTTCAGTGTATCAATGTGGCTATTCATTGAGGTTTCGAATCATTCTAGTTACTTTGAATGGAGCTTATATAATTTTTAAATGGGAATCTAGTTGACGAAACTATTTTCAGTCATTGGCTCGTTGTTTGCTTGATGTAGTCGAAATGCTTGGACATTAAATTCTAGCGTAAATATAAGTGCACTATTTATTTTTAATGTTATCAAATTTTATGTTTTTGTAACTTATAACTTTTGAGTACTCAACAATGTACTTGAACACCATATTAGTATCTTGCCCATCCTACACAGAATTATAATCTCCATCAAAGAAAACAACCAAGCCTATGACAACTTTCCACATCAAAATAGCTATTATTTTTCCCATCATCAGGTTTAGGACATGCAGGGCAAGTGAGGACTAGTGAGGAAGGGATGATGTAGCTTTGGGCTGCAACAACCTAACTAACAGAAAGGGAAATGGAAAGCATGGGAGAGTACACTAAGGGGGAAGACAATAAAGAGGGAAAGGGATTAGAGTTTAGTGATTGAGTTATAAGAAATTAAATTAAATAAAGTTTTAAAAAGAACAGGGTAGGCACCTTGAATAATCTAAAGCTCTATATTTATGTAATAACTGCATTTTCCGTTTCTTGAATCCATATTCAACAGTGGAGGACCAATGAGTAAATTTTAGTTTATTCTCACATGAATTACATAAAGTGGTTCAACTTCAACCCTAATTTTAATTACAATAATGATACATACTTAATATACTTGTCATCCATGCCATGTAACAGACAAGAAAATAAAGCAGCCATAAACTGCACACAAAGTCACGGTTCCTGAGAAAAGGCAGTCAAATAACAACCTACAATGCACTGAGAAACATGTGAACAAATTACAAAACCACAAGCCCCCTTAAATGGCGTTTACAACCAAAAAAATGGCTATTGAATGACATGGAAAGATACAAGCTTGATCGGTGCTGAACTAAGTTAAGCTTTTCAATATAAATTTACTCAAGCCAATAATACAATTCAAATTATTCCCTATATTATGAAATAAATACACGAACAAAAAATTTAAAGTGCAACAATGTGATCAAATGACCATAGCTGCCACCAGGTCCACTACCAACCAAATAAAACAAGATTCTTCCTCAAATTTATATGTAAAGAAAATTCACAACTCTAAGCAATATTGTTACGCAGTTTTCCTGGTGTGTCATGAATGCAAAGGTTCATAAGAAAGCAAAATGTAACATATTCTCACCTTCCTCTCAAGTTCCACCATGTAGCTTTCAAATAAATCTTCTCTGTCTCTTGGTCTTTCAACAGCATTAAATCGTTCATCATTTTCAAACATACCAATGGCTTTGCTGGTTACAGTAAATAATTAATTAGAAAATTTAAGTTGGATTATTTCAACCTAAGGAGACCAACTAGAAACAAATTGTTACCCAAACATGCAGAGACATACCTCCATCTCATGGAAGATGTAAGTTCCTTGCACTCCTGAGAGGATAATATGCAGAGTTAAGTAGTTAACTAATAAAGAACAAATAAATCAGGTATTATATTCAACATACTTCCAACATCTTCGTGAATTCTTCGCGGGCTCTTTTCTGCTTCATGCGTCTCTCTTCAGCCTCCAGCTTCTTCCTTTGGCCCAAATACTGAAGAAAGATTAAATTGATTCAGTGTTGCAAAGCCAGAGAGAATCGTTACAAATTCATTGAAAATGATATGAAACTATGTAGTGCAACTGAATTAATTGATGGATGAAAACTTAAACACCAACTTCAAGATAGTGCATGGAATTCGCATGTGAAGCTTGTTTCTCACCTCATTAAAAGCTTGTTTTCGTTCACCAAGTGTTTTCAGGGCATTATATCTTTTGTCATTGATGATTTCTCTCATTGCCTGAATTACAATTAAAAACCAAAAGTTAGCATTTGCATCACAGACAAAAAAAAAAAGGTAGAAAAATAAAAGGGCATCTACCTGTTCCCAGGTCCAATCAGACTGAACATTCACGGATTCCAGAAGTGCTTTAAATGCATTTTTTGCTTCCTAAAAGAGCATATAATTTATGTGGCATTATATGTAATGATAGAAAAAAATAAGATATCTGCAAATATTATTAATAAAAGAGAATTTCCATGATATGAATTCTTACCAGCTTATTTGCATATACCAAGGTTTCATCATCATTGGTTTTCTCCTCAGGTGGAATCACATTATTTTTCCCAACCTCAGCCAATGCTTTTTTAGCTTCCTGCAAGAGTCGCAAGAAAAAAATAATATGCAGAATAAATACAGATTCTTAATTGGACAAAAAATTAATGAGATTGTCTCCCACGAGTTTTCTATTATCAATATTATTCAGTATCAAACTGCAGCCATGGCAGAAAACTGATAGGCCACAGTTTCACTGCAGTTACTTAACAGGTTTCACGTGGTGGGCCATGGCAGTCACCACACCATTAGGAGCAATGGATGTTGTAGTTTTCATCCTCAAAATTTAAATTGACAGCAGTTGCTAGGTGTTTCCAGACAGGCTAAACATTTGGAGTGATTAGAAATACAAAAAAGATGGATGGATTTCATATGCAAAAGCAGAAACACCAAGATCAGAAGCCTTGATACCAACTTGAAAACTAATTGAAAGGAAGAGATTCAGGGTATGCTTGACTGTGCTTTGGTTTTAGTTTATGGAAGAAACTAAGTTTAAAACAATAGTGAGTGAGGTAGTAAGATGTGAAAGAGCAAGGAAGAACAGGGGGTAACAGAAAACTGACGTGAAATTGCACGGAAGAAGAGGAGCAATAGAAAACTGAAAGTAGAAAACCCAAATAGAAATTTTCAGTTTTCAAGTTTATGAAAACTTACAAAGAGACATTAGTTTTGTAAACAGTTTTCAGACATATTATCAAACAATTTTTCTTTTGTTTTCAAAAACATCAAATATTTTTACAAATATAGGAAAGAAACAGAACATGGAAAACACAAATTCCATTACATTCATTGCGGAATTTTAAGAGACTGGACTATGTTTGATTTCTATTTTCAAAAACTGTTTCAGTATTGAGTGCCAAGAAAACAGGCATGCCCACCAAGCCTGTTCTTCAACACCAAATGCAGCACCACTCTAGATGAACACACCCGGGAGCTAAGCCAGGAAATAGGAGAATGAGATAACATCTATGGGGTGTTTATGCTTTTTTGGTTTTGAAAACAATTTTCAAATGTAATCAATTATGTTGCAAATTAAGTAAAGGCTAATTTTTAGTCTCCACAAAGATAGTCGAATATCTAGACATTTTTATATAGTTTTGTTTTTATAAATACTAATATTCTTATAAATAAAAATAATAATAAATAAATAAATATTAATCAGGAATATAAATAAACAAATATTAGTAATGAATAAATAATAAACAGTATTATTAATAAAAATAACAACATTTTAGAATAATGAAAAAGAAATATTAATAATGAATAATAAATAAATATTACCAATAAATGAATACGAATAACAATCAGTAAACAATATTACTAAAAAATAAAATTTTCAAAATCAAATATTCTAAAAATCCTTTTATTTTTATTCTTATTTTTTTACTTTTATTTGATAAAGAAATCTCTATGTCCATTCTCTTTCACCTATTTCCTTCTTTACTACCAAACAACATCTATTTTCACTCTTTTCAACTCTCTTTCTTACTTTCTTTTCTCTTCCAGTCCATTTCTTTTCTCTCTACCAAGCAGAGCACAAGAATCTGTACATGCTAATTAATGATAAAAACAAGCTCCATCAATTACAATAATTACCTCAATATCTTGAGGAGAAGATCCATTTGCAGAAGCAAAATCTTGAGATGCTTGATTTTCAACACTGCAGGTAAATTTTCAATACACAAGTCATTATTGGAAAATACAACTCAACTACACAAGAGGGAAAAAACAATGAACATGCAGAATGGAGTTCTATACATGGGTGGCATTTTGGATAGTTGAGGTGAGTTCTCGGGTAGTCCTGAGCTTCCTGCAACTACTATAGGTGCAGCACTTGTAGTTCCCACAGTGCTTGGTTCAACACCTGTGGTGCTTGGGGTAACTGTAGAGTGTGAAACAGAGGTCCCAGATAATCCAGAAACTGGCTGCTGAGAATCGGTTGATGCAATTGGTGTGACAGAAGCTGGGCTGGAAGCAAGCCCATTTGATGTCAAAGAAGGGTTCAAGCTAGCTGCATTAGCAGCTGTTGATGTGGTTATTGACGAGACAACAGCATTGGGTGTATCACTTGTTTCTGACTGCATTCCCTGGTTTGCAGCTTTTTGTGCCTGATCACGAGCCAACTGAAGAAAATATTTCAATTTGAGGTAAGAAAAGAAAAGTTGAAGTGGAGAAAATTAAAAACAAATACAAATATAAGCATGTAATTATTATTAACAAACCTGAAGTTCCTCTGGTATTGACCATGTTGATTGTTGAGTAACCTTATTGTAATAATACCTGAAAGAAGTCAAAGCCAAAACATAAATCATTACATATTAATGACAAAGAAAGAAGAGTAAAAAAAAGGTGTCAAACAATAGGAGAGAAAACACACTTTTTTCCATCTGAAGAAGTGAATTCTTTCCAAACAGTCGATGCATCAGCTCTCTGTCACATCCAGCAGAATTAGTGGGATTTGAAAATGCTAAAGGTATACCACCCAAGAAAGATCACGTATCAAGGTTATAATAATTAACCACATGCAGCGACAAGAAACTACAGGTGGGAACTAAACAAATAAAGGAAAGAAAACGTCCCTGAAAGTTGTTAAATAATATTATCGCCACAGCTAACCAATTACAATAAATAATACAATAAAGCAGAATTTGAATATTCCTACAATAAATATGTAAGCAGACCCCAGTACAATGCAGAAGCCACCACAAGATTGTAAAAAAGGGAGGAGGGTAAAGCAAGAGAGGGACAAAACAAAAAACTTGGATCTCTTCTTTTGTGTGTGTGTGTGTGTGTGCAAGGACAGAAAATAAACTAGCAAAAGATACAATTGATAAAAGACACCACAAAGAAAACCCTACAAAATTACTGATGGTATTGCAGAACCCCGGCTATACACCAATCTCACATTTTATGTTTTAAGAAAAAATAAGATTGTAAATAGCAAACTGTTGCCTGCCTTGAGAAAGTGCTAACCCGCCTTCACAGTGACCATATAGAGCAGTTGTTAAAATTTCTCCTGACTTGCCATGACATCTACAAATCAGTGGAAGCACATGCACATAAAAGGATATTCGCACCATAAACCTTCTATGATCATTGAAAACGTTGTAGAAATGACCAACATCCATATAAGATACCGGATTGATTGACCACATTACATTTTAAAGCATGTTCCACGGTAATAAAAAGTGACATTCACCAGAACATTGACAAATTATTAAAACCACTCACCTCAATAGGTGACATCAATTCCAAAGGTTTCTCCCAACTCGATTGCCTTGTCCTCTTGTTGTAGTAATATCTGGTTAATTTGAGAAAACAAGAACTTCTAATTATGATTCTAAAAATTGTAAACCACAAAAGCACAGGACAATATTATTTCCAAAAAAATAGTTAATAACAAATATATAAGATATTTAATGCTTCTAGCAAAGCAAACATGATTATGTTCACCAATACCTTCTCCCATCTGCAGAAGTGTGCTCTTGCCAATCAGATAAGGATTGCTGGTTAGTAGCATTAGTTACCTAAAATTTGTCAGAGTAAAACACTGAGAATTGCAATAATGAGCTCAAATTTGTCAGAAATCATAATATAATAGAAGAACATTTTATTTACAGAGAATAAAAGTAATTTAATGTAAGGCATTATCAAAAGCATCTTGGGCTACTGAGATTCAATTGGCTACTCTCAAAAGAAATTTGCCTCAAATAATATCATAACAGGAAAGTCACAATTCTTTTATACATATTCCATGATGGATACCTAGACCCAGACACAGCAGCAAATGAAAGGCAAGCAAGAATGCGAGCTCAACTAGACCACCGATTTGGAGTGTTTACTCCAGGTATGAACAAAGAGCAATAACTTCCATGAGACAGTTTTTGTTAGGAGTATGCCAGTCAATATGACCATGATTCTCAGAATGTAGAGTGCAATAACTGCCATGAGGAAGTTATTGTCATGAGTAAGTCAATTTTTTTATAGTATTTTTAGAATGTAGAGAGTAGAGTACAATAACTGCTATGAGACAGTTAATGTTAGGGAATATGGCAGATTGTACAGTACAATAGAGTTAGCAAACAGGGAGGTAGATATTTGTGCGTGCAACATTCTGATGTTTCTGGCAGAAAGACTCCATTCCAGTACTACATGATGTAGCCTGTAGAAGCTTTATGCTCTGGATGAACCTTGGTTCCGTATTTACTGAATAAAATATGTGTTACAATTGTGGGATTCTGTCATGCCACCAAATTTATGTAATGTGGCTTAATAAATTTCCTTACGTGCCTGATTACTAACTACCAATAGCATATAATTCATGCAGCTATATTTGGACAATCCAAAATCCAGAGGCATGAAATATATGGATCACATTAGCAGATTTGCTTAACCTCCATAAATTAAGGAACATACGGATATAATGAACTGAATAAAAAAATTCCTAATGCTTTCTTTAAAGGTCGGACTCACACACATTGTATGCAAGCAAATAGTGGTTAGGCATTTGGAACACAAGTGAATCATTACATTGGTGTGGGGTGGCTTTGCAATTGCAACAGGTGTGACTGTGTTTTGTGGCAAAAGTGATGGCAAGCAAGAAGCCACAGTTTCAACCTCTAGGTTAAACCTTGTCCATGCCTCAGCAGATGAATTCGCACGTTTTAATTTGGTTTTGTTTTTATCTTTTCTTGAAAGAACTTGTGCTTCCAATTTTGGGTTTACAAATTTTAAATTTTTTCATTTTTTTCTCCCCTATTAATTCTTGATTACATCTTTTCCATTTTCACATTTAAGCCTTTCACCAAATCACCCCTATTAAGTCTTTTGCTTAACCACATCATGTTCCCCTGTTTTATGCCATTGTTTAAGCTTTTTACCAAAGTGCCACCATTAAATCTTTTGTCCCCCCACAATAACTTTCCTTTTTTGACATGAACATTCAGCCCTTACATGTTCCTCTTTTTAGCTTTCCACTTCTCTCTCAATTTTAACCTTTCTTCTCCTATTTCTTCTTGTCAATGTTTTTTACAATTATGTTCTCAATCTCTCTGACACCTCTTATTTCTTTATTTACTCTTTAATTTTGCATATTTTTCTGTTTTACAGCATTTATATGTGTTTGATATAAAACTATAAATTGTGTGTATTATTTTCTAGACTTCGCAACAGCAACTAACCTGCTAGTTTTTTGTGGTGGCCTCTCCACACTGGTGTAGGATTAACAGCTTATGGCACACATCTCTAGGGGGAAACATAATATAAGACTGACAATAGAAAAATTACCATCTAATGGGAAAGAATTGATGCCATTGTCATATAAATAAAATACAAAAGCCATAAGAAAAGGGAACTCCACCATTGGAATTCCAAACAAGCTTTGTCATATATATGTAAAGTTTGTATAAACAAAAGCATTTGAACTCTGTAGTGGAAATTTCTAAATAATGAACACAAAGTTAGTACCATGCATTAAAAAATAAGTATCAATAAAAGACTTACCGCATCAGTCAGTGTAGCTCCAGATGATTGCAACCCAGAAGGCTGCACAGATGTGGAAGGTGCAACACTCTGAGATGCAGACGACGGCCAAGGTTGACCACCAGGAGGAGCAAGCATTTGAGGTGGATGCTGGTATTGAGCCAATGCATTTGCATTATCATGCTGCTGACCATAGGATGGTGTGAACTGAAAATGTACAATGATGTTAGAGTGTAGAAGGTACTACATAACTCAAGCGAAACCTAACAATCAACTACAGCAGTAAAGCTTTAAAAACTAAGGCAGCACATACAGTATATGAAGAATGAGGAGTGGCTCCAGAAACAGGTAAGCCAGGCATATGATTGCTTAAAGGGGGAACAGTTTGTGAATGAGGTGGAATGGATGACATTGGTCTGTTTGTCTGAATATATGGCATGGGAATAGGTTGTGATGAAGGAGCAAGATGGCCAGGCTGCATTGGTCTTGGAGTCAACTGCTGCATTGGTTGCGAATATTGCAACTGTTGACCTTGAATGACAGGCATTCCCACATTTGAAGAAGGAATAGCATGTCCTGTAGGTCCAAATTGTTGTGAATTCATTGGAACAAATGGTTGCCCTTGCTGAGTTTGAATGACTGGCCGAAACTGCAAACAAAAAGACACAAGAGTGACGGCAAAATTATGATAGATTCCTATTGAGAGAAAGAAATTGTAGTTAATATCATGAAGAATAAAATATAATTTGCATAAATAAGGATGAACCAAAACTTTGAGGGCCCAACCATCAAACTCACTGGGAGAGGGTCGCAGACAAATTTGAAAATTAAAAAGAATCATTTTCAGCAAAAATAAAGACAACATTAACTCTACTGAGTAAACACAAAAAAAGAAGTTAAATATTAAGACTCGAGCTATTGCTTGTATCACCATTTGACATTCTCATATTCTCATAATCAAATCACTTATGTCACTAGACACAATCAGCAAAAGTTACCAAACAAAGATTTCATCCTAACAAGATTCATGGTAGGTATTGAGAGAGAAATACACTACCTGCATGCTGGAGGGCTGAGAATTATTAGCCATTTAACACAAACAGTCCCTGTGGAGAAGAAATGGATTCATCAATCAGCACAAAACAATTGCATCTTGAAGGCTTATTACATTGCTAAATTATAATGTCCTTCTGATACATGGTAAGAAAACCTTGTAGAGAACATTAACATTTTCAGACGGCTGATGATCATCACGAAAACCTTACATTATAACTGTTCTGATGCCATGTCAGGAAGAAAAAAAGAATGACTGGAGGCAGTCATTAGAGAAAGCAAAATTAATTATTCATATTTTTGAGCATGTTTATCCTTTAAACCTCTACTCATGTACTGTAACTGTACACTCTCCATCTTCAGTTTCTATTAACATAGTGTCATGCCATGAACTAAAAGTCCTCAGTTTTTTCCTATTAGAAAAAAAACATGCAGACAAAGTGGGTTTATATTTAGAGAACTTTATCTTGAACTCTCAATTGACACTCTAATTTCAAAAAAATAAAAAAATAAAAAAACAAACAAACTCACAATTCTTACAAATGTCGAGAACACTTCAGCCAGATCAATCACGCTAGGCAATTAGTATTGTATCTTCAATCCTATCAAGCCTAATCGAAGACAGCCAATAATATCATTCATTCAAAAACTTCTGTGAAAGCCTAATCGAAAACGGCGACGAATATCCTTAAGAAGAAAATAAGAGGATTATAAATACATCAAATAAGGTTGTCAATTCTGATTTTCCAATTCCACGAAAACCTTAACCTAGTTGCAAACCTAGAAGATAGCAACAAACTGCTGATTCACTGCATCTGGACAGATCGATTTTGCCAGCAATCACAAAAATACGATGGGAATGAAGGACGAATAGGTATAAAAAACTTACAGGTGTTGCAGTTAGGAATCAAAGGTCGAAGCTATTCCTCTGGCTGACTTGGGAGAAATTTTGTTGTAGGTTGGGATCGAAACCCTATGGATTAGGGTTTAGGAGGGATTGCAACGACTCAAAAACATAACTCGGGAAAAACCACAGTAAGAGTAAACAATTTTGCAATTTTGGAGAAGGTGAACCGAATAAAAAATAAATAAACACTAAATTATAGGTTTATTTGTATATATGTTAATTTATATCTATAACTCTATAAATATTAATATATTTTATTTTATTATTTACATATTATAACTATTTTTTAAATTTAACTAACTATTTACAATAAAAAAAAGTATCTATAATAAAATTATTAAAATTATTTATTTTATAATTATTTTTTACAAACATATTTTTCATAATTTAATAAAAAATTATTTTAATAATTATGATAAAAAATTATTTTTTGTTATCGTAATAAAGGCTGACCAGTAATTATAAAAATATTGAGACTTTAATTATTAAAGTATGTTTAACAGGTTCTTATATGATATAAGTAGAAGTAAACTTTAAAAAAGACTCTATGTGATGTTTATCTTGCTATATTTTTTAAATCGTTATTATTAATTTTCTTAAAAAAAATTAGTTATTGTATTTGTAAATGTTCCCGTATGGTAAATGACAAGTACCTAAGTGGTGAGAACATGGTTAACGGAATTTGTGCAGAAGCATAGATTGGTGTGTATTTGCAGAGCTCTGAACAAACTTACTGTAGAAGGAAATGAATCATCAAGTATGGAAGCGAGTTCAAAAGTGTGTAAAAAAAGTTTATGATAAACCTATGCCTAATCTTCCTGATCTTAGAACAATAAGGTGATCTTCACCAATAGATGATGACGCCGTTGCTCGTAGTGTTGATTGAAGTATACATAGTGATCCTAAACAAGCTTGCTGCGGAGGTGTGTGCAGGGACAACCAAGGAAATCTATTGTTTGAATTTTATGAAATCGGGGACATACTATATGAAATTGATTGTTGCAATTGTGCAGGATATTAAACTGTGTTGGGTGTAATGAGATCACTTTGACAAGAAAATTTATGAACAAATATGAACGTGCCAAGTGAATTGTATACAACATTACAAGCAGATGTTCATGGTATTTTTCCTATGGAAGCTGTCTAGTTTTGTTCTTTTAGTATCTATCGTGTTTACTTCTAAATTTATTTTCTAGGATGTAACAAAATAAAACAAAATTTCTGGGCATTTTAAAAAATAGAAACACTTTTTTTTCTATACGTACTTGTTAATCAAAACTTTGTTGAAAACTGGAATTATGAGTGCAGTGCTTTAAATAAAAAAAGAAACCTCCACAATTTTATAATTTGCAACAAATCTCATCTCACCACTATTCATCACTGTTAATATTTTCTACTCTCAAATAGTTTAAAGTATATATGACCAATTTTCATCTATTAGATTTAAAGATTAAATTATCGGATAAGTTGACTGAAGATGACAACAAAAACTATTTATCTCAAGATAATGCTTTAAAACTGTGTTTTTTCCTCACAAAATAGTTTTACTTCGAAACAATAATAATAAGATTTTGGAGTTTGTACTGGGCAGTTTAAATCCAATCTTAACAAGAGACAGCATTAGAAGTTGAATACAATATTACATTAAGTAGCAAGGGTAAACCATGTTAGGCTAAATAAAGATGAAGAGTTGAGTCAGACTTTGAACTAGACATATAACTAACATCCCCAATACATAACATTCATGTACCCGTCTGAGGGTTTAGGACAACAGAAAATAAAGGCTAACCGAAATTAGTACTAAGAAACCCTCCACTGACACAAATACAAGAATTGATGTCCAATCAGTCTCCACTTGCACAACCCTTGCATCCACAATGAACACACTCTATGACCTTCTCCTCCCTAAGTTGCTTGGGAACTCTGCAAACACAAGTGGTGGCAAAATTGTGATCACGTGGCTGCATGCACCTCAGGCAGCATAGACGTTCATAACCAGGCTGCAATTCAGACAAGAAACATAATGATTTAGGTACTGAATGTCCAACAAAGATGAAAAGAAATCTAAGTAACAAAAATCCGATAATATTGTTTTTAACACTTTTGGCTGAGTATCAAATACCTTAAAACAATTAAGGTCTTCAAGAAGACACAAATGAGTACAGCATTAACATATTTTCTCATTTCACAAGTTTTCAATATCAGACTGAAATTGAGTTCAAACTTAATTTCGGACAATCTTGACTTAAAGTTGATTTTGATTAAAAGCGAGTTTGAAGCAATGTGATTTATGTCTAAATTTAACCCATCTGAACAAAAGCTGCCTGTATCTTACATTAGAATCATGTTTAATCACAAATTTCGTTTGAAACAGACACCAGATGTTTTTCAAAACAAGTTTACAAATGACAAAATCATGGTTAAAAGTTTGAGAGAAATGCAAGCACGCAACCTAAAACAGTATAGCAGGATGGCTGCTATACCAGTGAATGTTATGTATACAAAATATACTATTTTCTACTATACACATAAATGCAAAAGAAGCCTAAAATTAAATAGATGATTAAGCCTTCAATAACAATCAATGGGATATAATGAATCTAGACATAGTAAACAAATTCATAACTATTGAGAACAATGGTCATTGGTGTTTCCAATTTCACCACTAGAATCTTTTAATTGAGAATGTGCATACTCTTACCAACTAACATTTTACAAAAATCAGATATTTTATTGCAAGAAGAAATATTGCAGACGTTTCATTGCTTAAGAGGTGTTTCACGATTCCAGAAAAATGAGGAAGTTTGGTTATCAAATTGGATTTGGATAGTTTAAGAAAGAGTAGGGCTAGAGAAGGTTCTTGATTGAAAAGTTTACAGATAGAATATGGATTTGTAGATGCATCTCAATTGCAACTGGGTAGTAGGGATCTCCAATCTTCAGTTTATCTATTGTTTGGTTTTGCTAGCCTCCAAGGAGTTTCTTTGCATGGTAATTAATCTCAGCTTCTTTGCATGATAATTAGTCAATTTTTCCGTAGGGACTGGTTGGACTTGATTGTCCTTGTGCAGATCTGTTTGCCTACTTTCCCTTGCTATCTCTTGCTTGATCAAAACACAGTCAAAGTGATCCAAGGACACAAAAAAGCATGAGGCATTTTCATTGATCGGCAATGAAATGCTAAGCAAGTGAGCAACACAGCTCGGTAGATGTTGTTACTGGAAATTTATTTTCCAGGAATATATTTATATTGTTTGGGTGAGGATATCCTTAGTTTCGACAGGAACTTGAGATGGGGAGTGCTCCTTTTTCAGAGACTTTTGCAAAGTTTTACTAGTAGCCACTTCTAATCCAAATAAGAATATAAGATTACTATTTAAAAAGGGACTTTAATCAACTATTTGAATATTCAAATATGGGTAATATAGAGAACTACATTCTGTTTCGTTTTACACTACTACTTTATTCTATTTCTCCCTCAACCAAGTTAGATAGAAGAGTTTGGATAATATCCTCCGGTATTTTTGTCCTGCAAAGTTTTCTTTCAATTTCATACTCAGACAACTGACCTTCAAAAGTTTCTGTCCGATATATCCATTTTAAAATCCAAACTTCTTCTGACAAGACCTTTCATAGGACAGTGGTTAACATGATTAGCGGTGAATTCAAAGACACCCTTTATCTGAGTACACTTAGACCTAATCTATTTGAGAAATTTTTTTTATTTTTAATTTTTAGGCAACTAAAGGATTTCTCTTCCTCTTTCTAGTTGAACTTCTTCTCTCTTTTCTCTTATATGAACTTTCCTCTCCTATGAAAAAAGAAATAGAAAAAAAAAAGCTATTTCAAGGAATAAAAACATATTTTAGGTACCTTCTTCCATTTAGCAATTAGATTGCGGTCAGCATATCCTTGATCCAAACAGAATTCATAGAGTTCTTTAGAAATTTCCTTCCTCCGATGATAGAGGTCAAATATGTAGCGGCTCTTCTGGTGTGCAATCTTAAATATCGGCCATAATGTCTCACATTTTCTTTTGCCATCATGTGGATCATTCTCAGCTGCCACATAAAGGATATAAAACTATTAATTTCATAGAACATCATAAAATCTCGTAAGGCAAGGACATGATGTAAATTTCCCAACCTTCCCTCATCTTTGCTTGAAGTTCACGGAGTGTAGGCTCAATTAGCTCCCAACCCTCAGGGTATTTAACACGATTTGTCTTTACTTTTGGCATTTTTATATCTGTTTTAAGGAAATCATGGAACCAAAGGGTCAATTTCCATACATTCTATTGAGTAATATTCACGCTTATCAAGTAAGCATAGTTATCAATAGCATTGCGTAGAAACTGACCCCTTACTGGTGGTGTAGCACATAGCATACAGAGAAAAGTATAGAAGGTGTGTTGCATAAATTATAATATATTTGTGAAACATATAAGAAAACCACAACATGAATATTTTCCCAACAACGAAGCATTTGACAGAGTTATTCCTAGTTCTATTTGATCATGTCAGAAAAAAAAAAAGAAAAAAAAAACTATTGAAGGCAGCCATTAGCCATTAGGGAAACCAAAATTAATTATTCTTATTCATAAACTAAAGCCTCATATAAAAAAAATGCAAACATAGATCTTCAAGGAGAAGGTTTGCAAGTAACAATAACAACAGTAAAAAAAATAAATAAATCGCTGCTCATGTATATCAACAGGAACTTTCAACATGCAAAATCATCTTAAACTCTCAAGTGAGACTGGAATTTCAAAAAACGAAACCTTAATTTTTACACAGTCCCAGAATACTTCACACACAGCTAGGCAATTAGTTTTGTATCTTCAATCCTATCAAAGTCTAATTGAAGACAGCCAATAATATCAAATAAGAAACTCTAATTGAAAACAGTTAGTTACAGTTGCAAAGCTAGAAGATAACAACGAAACTTGTCCAGATTCATTTACAATCATAAAAATAGGACGGAAATGGAGAGCGAGTAGGTACAAAACTTACAGGTGTTGCAGATAGGAATCGAATGTCGAAGCTATTCTTCGCAGAAATTTCTGTTGTCGTCGAATCGCAACCCTGTGGACGATTAGGGTTTAAGAGGATTGCAAGGACTCAACATAACCGGAAAAAACCACTCAGTAATAGTGTCTTTTTTCTAAAAAACCGATGTGCACATAAAGGAGGGAAGAGACGATTTGGAGTGAAACAAAAAAAAAACAAAAAAATAAATTATTAATAAAAGATGCAAATTTAGGTAGATTTTTTCTTTGCAAGCGGAAGATTTGTGTGGGAAGTGTTTTTTTTATGTAATTAATTTTTATTGTTAATTTGTTAATATTTTTATTTATATTATAATTAAATAAATATAATAATTATATAATTTAACTAATAAAAATAATTATTATTATTATTAAAAAAATAATAAATTTAATAAAATTATATAATAATAATAATAAAATATTAATAAATAAATTTATAAAATAATAATAAAACAGAGATAGTTATGAAAATGAAACACTGATAGTATTAATTTAAGAGCTAAATATCATAATAAAATTATAAATAATAATTATAATAATAAAATAAAATCATAAAATGATAATAAAAATAATAATAATAAAATTAAAAATATAATAATAATCAAAATAAATTTATAAAATAATGTTTTTATTAATAATAATTATTTAATTTTTATTTTTGTTTGTATTTTAAATAATTCATATTTTTATAATTTTGATCAATTAAAAATAATAATAATTTATCAACACAACAATAAATTAATTATATTTAATATTAAATTTATTTTAATTATAATTTTATCTATTAGAAAAATATTTTATGAGTCATAAACTTTTATAATTTTTTTATTTTTTATCATTTTTTCCTAATTCAAATAACTCAATTTTTTATACACTTTCATATCAAATCAAATCAACTTTAATATAATATCTCAAATTTATTTTCTAATACAAACAAAAGCTAAGAGAAAATAATCCTAAAAAGACAAATTTTAAAAAATAAATAAACATTAAACTATATTTTTATTTTAGATATATTAATTTATATCTGTAATCTATAACTTTATAAATATCAATATAATTTATTTTATTATTTTATTATTTATATTGTAACTACTTTTTAAAATTTAATTAATTATTTATAATAAAAAATTATAATAAAATTATGAAAATTATTTATTTCATAATTATTTTTATGAATATACTTTTCTATAAAATTTAATCAAATAATTTATTTTAATAATTATGATAAAAAATAACGACACATACATTTATTCGCATTTGTTTTCATTAATATTTATAAAAGGATTAATTCTTTAATTGTTAAAGCATGTTCAAAAAAAAGTCTTAGTAACTTCAGAAAACTCTTTTATGTAATTTTTTTTTTCTTACTACGTTTCTTAAGTTGTTATAATTAATTTTCTTAAGTGAGAAAATTATCCTTGTAATCATTTCACTCTAGTGGAAGTGAATTAAAAACGGATGCACATAAAACAATTAGGGTTCATTTTCAAACTAAGAGATCAAGGTGCTTTTTATATTCATTAATTAGCTCATTCTCAAAATTTATCCATAAAAAAGGTGCAAGAAAATGGGTTTCCCATTGTGACTATGGAAAAAGTGTGATTTTATAGATGTGATTTTGCTAATAATGAGAATAACTACCAACCTTGAAACCTCGAAGAGGTTTATAAACATTACATTATAGTATATATTAATCTTGAAATTTGTTCTCCTACATAAATTATTTTTTTTTTATGAATTTGCAAAAGACATGGTAATCATCAAACAAGTGGGAAGGAAGTTGAAAGGATTGTGAAAAAATAAGTATTGTTGTAAAGTTTACATGGATAAATTTAAGGTTGAATTGTTAAAATATTAAAGAAGGTTGAGTGTAGATTGGAGAAGGGTTAAAAAACTAGAAAATAGGCGACATGATGCTTAGAGATAATCACATTTACATGTCGTTTGGTTACAAATTTGTTTCAAAAAATGTATAAGAAAAGTCACCAAAGACAAAGTGTTTTCCAATTTAATTGATTTTATGACATGATTGGAAGGAAAATAAATAAAAAAAACAAAATAATGACAAAAATGACCAAAGTAAATTAAATATCAGAAATATAAAATGTGAAGAAAAATAAATTAAATAATGAAAATACAAAAATAAAAAAGGGAGATGATTAATGTACTATTGAAAATAGGTTAAATAATAGAAAAAAATAAATGAAGTAAAAGAGTATATAATTCAAAATAAATAGAAAATTAATACATACACACAATTTCATTAAAATTAATATAAAAATGATTTAATCTCATTCATCCTTATCTTTACTTAATGAAACTGAGAGGAAAGTGTCAGAAGTGGCAGAGTTAATTATCTATTATTTAATAACATATGTTTCATATATTTGATAACTTCAAATATAACATCTAAGAGTGATGAACTGTTTGAAAAAACGACAATAAAAAAAAAAGAGATAAAAAAAGAAAAAAAAAAGAGAAGGAAAAAATTGAATAAGGAAGACGAATAAGAATATATTATAGATTTTTTTATATTATATTAATATTTATTTATTTATTTAAAGCGTGTTGAGCAAGTTATAATACTTCTTTGTCATTACTTTATATATATATATATATATATATAATTTTATTATTACATGCTATTTTAATTATTTTCATTTTAAACTTTATATATGCATGCAATTTTTTCATTTATATTATATTTTACCAACTATTTCACAAAATTTGTGTAGATAATTTTTTAAAAATCCTCAAAATTATTATGTAGAATATATTTATAAGTTAAAGAAAAGTTTAAAAACTTTCTAATCATTATTTCATTTTACTCATTTATATTGCCTATTAAGTAACAATTGATTTATTTTTCATTGTTACTTTATAAGGATAAAGCACTAAAATTCTAATATGTTTTAAACTTTAAAAATATAAACTTAGTTATATGAATCAAATCATAAGATCTTATTCTAACTGTTATATTTAAAGTAAAAATAAATTAAATAAGTAATTTAGGATACTAAGTGTAATAAATTGTTAGACCACACTAGCTTAAGTAAAAATATGTTAAATTTACTTAAATATATGTAATAAATTGTTAGACCACACTAACTTAAATACAAACAGTATAAACTATACTTCTTAACTAATTTACTTAAGTACAACAATTTCAACTAAATTGAGATAAAAAAAAAGTATAACCATGAAAAAATATGTTAAATTTTCACTCAAAATTTGTTTATTAAGGAAGTAAAAATCGCAATTAACAAAATATTTTTAGTACTTTTTTCTTTGAAGAAGCCAGGGTGAAGCCATGATGCACTCCCATTAGAAAAATAAATAGATTTGTAATACCTGATTTAGTCCTTAATTTTGATTAGAAAAATAAATAGTTTTTTAATACTTGATTTAGTCCTTAATTTTGATTGATAATGAATTAGTTAAAAGAGGTTACTACCTATCGAGCATAGTTGATTACCCGTAGATTAAAACAAAATTACTAGTTTTTATATTTTTAATTAAAAATCCAAAACAATGACATTTTTTTGCATAACTTATAAAATAATGAATTAAATATTTATATTATTTACATTGATATATAAAAATGATAAAATTTGTTTAATCTATTATTTGACGTAGGTAGTACGCAATTCCGTACAAAATTCGACGGTTTCAAGGATAACCACAGTATCAAGAAATATCAATAATATTTTAGAGAATGTATTTGAAAAAGAATTAAATATTTTATATTTAATATCTTTAGTGGAATATGCCTTTTTATATGCACATCTCGCAATGTCTTCATTTTAAAAATATCATTTTAGTTTATTCTTATCAAAAGTTTTCAATTTTTAGAATAAAATAATTCATCATAATTTCTTATTTTGAAAATTATTCAGATTGACTTTCTAATATAAAAATATTATTTAGTCAAATGGTTCCATATAACAAAATTTCACCAAAATATTATGTTTCTTTATAAATGATTAATTCATTCATTAAACTTAAACTTCACACTATTTTCATATAATGATTTAAATTAATAACTTATTAAAAAAAAGAACTTTATTGTAGGTTATGATTTGAATTTTTAAATTTATTTTCTTACCCTGTATTGGTCATTCATTCCAATAACTTCTTTTGGTCAATATATCAATAATCATACTTTATCTACAATACTGGCCACTCAAGAACCAACTCATGTTACTAGCCTTTAATTTTAATGAAGTTCTCTAACCTGTTCAATTCCTAGGTAGATAAAAGCATCATTATATGAACTGTGAAATAAGCCATAGCAGGTTATAAAATACAGCTATACACAAGTTTCATAAATAAATTTTTAACATAAGGTATGGCTACAACATAGTAGTACTTAGAAATAACTAGTCTTTTTGCAAAGTCATACATTTCTGCCTTTGATTTTCTAAGTCAACAATGGCTATCCATACATAGCATAAGATTCAGCAAACCATCAAACACTTAATCATAAACAGACAGCATACATAACAGCAGCAGAAATATTTTCTCACTTTGATTATTCTTCACACATCTATTATACTATACTTTGACTTCTAAGTTCTGCAGGAATCACCCTAACATAACACCAAGTTAACAAGTTATGATATATCAATCATCATCTAGATGAGAGATCCTGAGCAAATTGGTGTCATGAACAGTGCAAGATCTGGTACATGAGAAGAAGGACATGCTCTTCCTTACCCTGGACTCAATTCCATCTTTGATCGACTTTTTGTTCACCTTGGCACTTTTCTGATTCTTGGTGCACTCTTTGAAAGCTGCTAGAAAAGGGTCTTTGTCCTGAACAAAGAGACCCCTCTTGGAGGAAGTTCTATAATAAGGAGGCTGAAAAGCACAAGGAGGAAGCGGGATTTGGAAATTAAGAACATGGTTTTTGTGAGTGCCTTCTTCTGGTGTGCAAGGAGGGGGTGGCAACTTGGCCAAAAACTCTTGCTCTTTTGGGATGAGAGTTTCAGCAGGAGGTGTACTTGTTACTTTGGAGACACCAGGCTTCTTTTCCCATGAGAAGGTTACCTTTCTTGCTGAAGAATGATCCTTTGGTTGACTCATTCTCTCAGTTTTTTGTTAATGGAATAATGACAAGACCCTTATGTTTATATGTGTGGCTTGAGGACCTGAGGTGGTGGGGGAGTGTTATTCTATGATGAGGCCATCACAATTTATATATAGATTTTTTTGGTCCACTTCCATCACATAGTGTGTCTAATGGCACAGTCTCAATGGACAATGGACAAGCACATAAAACGTAAGCATAGAAAATTTTAGTTTTGTGGTTTGAAATTAACTTGGAAAATAATGACACATGATCTAGTTGGGCAAAGAAGACCAAGTTCACACGGGTTTTACATCACTCAGAAGAAGACAATTGCAAGAAGATAGAAGAGTATAAGACAAACTCATGATGGTTGACTTGTTCCTCCTCTGTCCTCACCCCTCAATATCTACTATATTAGCCAAAACATTGTTTTCAAAAAGCATCAAGTTGCACAAGACTAGACCAATGAGTGTGTAGATTAACATACTCAAAGCTGATCAAATTAATCAATGATTTTAAACTCAAATCATGGTTATACAGTTGCATCACTCACAAGCTTTCTAACTAGAACATAACTGTCTCTATAAAAAAAAATGCATAAAAATGCTCATAGCAGGCCACTGTTCTAAATAAGATAAAAGGGCACAATCTGTTTTTAGCCGTGTGATATGAATCAGGTTGCAGAAAATTATAGACTAGTCAGAGACTATGCTCTCGCTTCCTTGTTTTATTTCCACCAATCCTTTTCTATAAAAAAAAAAAAAAAAACTAAGACACCTCAATTGTCATATATGATACTTACAAAAACACCCCCCTCCTCCACAAAAAAAAAATTACAATAAAGCCTAAATGGCCTGAAGAAAGACTATTGAGAAAGTTTTGTGAAGAGAGATATCATAGCATAGCATAACATAAAACATTCTTTACATCATGTGATTCATGCAGCCGACCTTGTCTGACTAGATATGATAAACAAAGAATTGAAGATACCATGCAAACTTTTATATGTATAGAGACAGCCTTGTGACTACAAAGCATCATTGGAGTGCTTGCAAGAAAGAATGTTCACATACTTCCTTATGGTAGGCCAAGATCTAATGTTCTTTTGGACCCTACTGCTGTGTTGATGCAAAAAGGGGCTTTGAGTGCATTTCTTGTAAGCTTCAACAAAAGGGTCTTCCTCCTTCTGAGTCTCCATCCGAAAGGAGCTGATTCTGAGGGAGGTCTGCACTGCACACAGAATCTGAGACTCCTCCTCCACTTTGTGTCTATGATCTGATGATGAACAAGGAGGAGGCTGCAGCACCAAGCTAGAGCCATTGTGGCCATGAGTAGTGACTTTAGAGAGACCAGGCTTGTGTTCCCAAGAGAAAGGAACATGTACTATGTTGTTCTCTTCATCATTGCCACCACTATAGCTGCTGCTGTTGCAATCGATGTGGTGCTTCATGGTGATGAAATGGTGATGAATTGATGATGATGATGATGATGATGATGGAGTTGTTTAGGTTGCAATGTAGAACAAGTAGTAGTACCTTGTTGTGTAGGATCTTAATTAATAAAGGGGCTATGCTATGTTGCTATATCACGTGGTTTGTGATTAATAATAAGGGCTAATCTAAGTTCTGGTGAAGAGGGGTTATAGCTTGTAGATTAATCTACAGAGAGAAGACAAAAGATACAAGTATGCACTTCACACAACACAGGTTCCCGTCATGAATCATGATTGGAACTTGGAACTAGGAAGCGTAGAAAAAGAGCTTTCTTGTTAATTAACCGTTACCAAGATTTTGTGTCACATTTTCGGTTTCTGGTTTGAAAATTTTTACCCAAAACACACTTCGTTTTCGTCGAGAATAATTCTACCATTTACCACCCACTTGCGGAAAACGCTGTTTTAACATCAACAAGTTTTATGGACTTTCCAAAATCAAGTGGGAATGTTCTCATATATCACAAATTTTTTAAGGAACCTTATCATTAAGATTTTTTTTTTTTAATTTAAGTTTATAAGATTTATCCCATAACAATTTATTAGATTTACAAGAATTTCATGACTGTTTTTTAAAATATTTAAAATTATAAGAATGAATCAAAATGATAATTTTTTTATGAAAAAAAAAAAATCTCCCCGTTCTTACTATTGAATTTGAACACTAGATAGAAAAATAAATCAATTATTGTTATATATAATCCTTGTCTAATATCTCATTTTAATATGTTTTTTGACTTTAATGACTATGGGCTGGTTAATATATGACCACTTAAATTAATCAAAATTCACTTTTAATATAAGTGTTAAGGTAGTTATCAAAAGATTGCAAACATACTACTAAGTATGATTTTAGGATAACATTTACATGGTGAATGTGAGACCCATTTTGTCTATTTTTAAACTTATTTTTTATATTGTCTTTTACTGATGTATTTTTATTTTATTATTTTAATAACATGTTGTTAGAAACACTTTATAAGATAATATAACATTATGTTTTCTTCAAAATATAAAAGGCCAATTTACTATTTAGGATATTTTCTATTATATTTCATAGTGTAAATTATAATTTTTGATGTTTTTGTCTGCCCTTTGATTCTTTTATTATTATTATTATTATTTGTTTTTTAAATTGTATTTTCAAATTTTAGCAAATATGTATTATTTTTTATGTTAGTTAATTAAATTATCTTAAATGAGTGTTAGATATAAGTTCAACGGAATTTAAATAAAATAAAACGAACATAAAAATAAAAAATTGAATAAAATTACAATTTTTTAACTTCAGAAAAATTCAAAATTCTGATTAAAAAATAAAATGAGACTAAAATCATAATTCGATATATGTTTTGTTTTCTTGGTTGCTCCAACATTTGCATCTATATATATTTTGCTGTGGATATGTAATCATTATCTAGGATCTTCTCTGTTTTTTCTTTCCCTATTTTGCTTCGTTACGATGCAAACGATCAATAGCAGAAGTAGTACCATGAACACTTCGAAAATATATCAAGTTCAATGGATACCAAAATGATTAGATCCTGAATTTCTCCAATGGGTACCAAAATTGTTGTTTTCCTTTGGGGTACCAAAGGAATAAATAATCAAGTGCACTAATATTACTTGTCTCGAAGAAAAGCAGAATAGTACGTTCGAACTCGAAATTGATAGCCAATTGATAAGTAATAATCATTATCATCAATTTGTTTAATTTGGATTTTGATAAAATTGATAAAAAAAAAATAGGTAAATTTGTTCTTAACTTTTAGATTTAAACTTAATTTAATTTTATAAAATAATTCTATTAGATAGAATTGAAACCCCAGTTATGTATAGTATTATTTTAACTAATACGCAAATGGGGACGAGCAAATTTTTGTTGAATTAATAGTAATTTTTGTTTAAACGCCTTTAAGGTTGGTTAAAAAGTAATTTTCAAATTGAATGAGAGTGAAAGATGTTGATTATTTTGGAGTAAGCTATGTTGCATGTGTAGTAGGTAGTTTGCTTCATCAAGGAAAATTGTGACGATGGTTTTAAATTCAATACAATTTGCTTTCCTTTCATGGTTTGTATTATATAAATGCTCATTAAATCTAGATCTATAAATATATTTACACGTACCTATGTTATGCCCTGATGTCAAAGTGTTACTATTTAAACTTTTATTGAGCTACAACTTATATTTTTCTCCTAACATCTAAGACTCTTTTTTTTTTTTAATTTCAAATTAAACGGATAATGAATTTTTTTTTTCAAAAATTTAAATAGTTTATTATACAATTTTATTTTATAAACTTTAAGATAATTTTGTATATTTTTTGAGATAAAATTTCGTTTTTGAGAAGACAACAGAAGAAAATAGATTGAATTATCATACTTTGAAAGAGGTAAGTTTGTTTAATTTTTTTTTTCTCTTGTATTTGGTTAGATTCATGTCTTTAAGAGTTGAATCAACTTTGGCCATGGAATATTAGGTTGTATTAAGCTAGTGTAATATTTCGATTCCTATGATTTTCCATTTTTTTTTTCGAATTCTATATTTCTGTTTGCAGTATTCTGGGAGCTGGAAGTTTTGGTCTTGAAGCATGAAGCTATCTCTAGGAAAGGGAACCAATTACCCACATTTTTTTATATTGCTTTGATCCATATGTGATGGAATTTTATTAAACATTGTGGAATTGATTTAGTATTATTGAGATTGAAATGTTGAAGGTTGTGTTAGAAATATATTTTTCTTGTCACTTAATTATAGATAATGAGAAGTATAACTAGTTTGAGATATTCTAGTTAAGTGAAACTGATAATAGGATTGTTATTTTTATCAAAAATATTAAATGGTAAATGGTTAAAATTGATAGTTTTATTATATAAATATTGTATGTTTGTGATATTTTTTTAGTTTTTTTATTTTACAGTCGCTTAAACATTAATAATCATTGCATGTATAAAGCATATTATTACTCGTGTCACATTTGTCATCTAAGTAAGATAATATTTTTTTCGCTTAAGTTATAATTTGAAGCTTAAATAAGATAGATGTCAAAATAATTTTATCACCTTTAAAACTCTTATAACTCAATATACACATGGTTATTCAAGTGATTAAAAATAAAAAAATTAGGTGAATTTTTAAGGTCATGACTTCTAAAACAATGTTTTTTTTTCGATAAATTAGACGACTGTTTTCTTCAAAAACAAGTATATAAGTATATTCAAACTTGTATTTGTCTCATCTCATTCTCATCATTATTTGATAAATCAATAATTTTTTATTTAAATATTAGTGATTGTTAGTCATTAATTTCATATTTTAATAATTTTAGGAACAGTTTAGAGTGAATTGCTATTCAACTTTAGAATCACATTAATTTTAAAATCTTAACTTTTTTATATGTTATGTTTATCTAGTAAGCTTAATTGTTTAATCAAACAATAGGATAATTTTTCTCCAAAATATTTATAGTTTCCTAACGGTTATAAATGTCATCAAAAGTCAGAAAAAAAAAAAACTTTAACTTTTATATTATCTTAATTCCCATATTTTCTAAGGCTTTTCAGCCAACAATTCTTTGATTTGATAGTTCTTAGGATCATTGGAGCATTCAAATGGAAGTTTTTCTATAAAATTGAAAGAATTGAAAACTAAAAATTACCTATTTCTAGCTACTAGTCGATTTATCTTGGAAACCATTCTAATGAAAAAAACTTTCAAAGATATAATACAAAATTAAGCAATTATGTCGTACCTTTTAAGTATTAGCTAAAAAAATAACTAATGAAAAAAATGTACAATAACATATTACATGGCGAAATAATTTAACTTTTAGATTAAAATTAGAGTGAAGAACAAATTTTTAACCTAATGACTAAATCATTATCCTTTGAAAAATAAAGAAATTACTTAGTTTACAAATTTGATGATGATTGTTTGTAAACTTCTAGTTTATTAGAGAGATTGGTTGATAAACTCAATAAATTTCTATCTAAATACTAGTGGTTATTAGTTCTAACAAAATCTTAAGAACAACTTAGAGTGAGTTGCTATTTTTGAAATCTTAATTTTCTCATGTAATATACTTATTATTGTTTAATTAAATAAGAATTTTCCTTCCAATTATTTTAGGTTAGCCTCATATATACTACAGTATTAAGGGAAGCCTATGGACTAATATACACTATAAATATTTTGTTGGGATTTACATATAAAACAAATTACGAGTAATCATAAGTATATTCCAATCAATTTCTAAATAACATGTATTTAAATTTTCCATAATTTAAGATAAAATGATTAATAACAGTTAATTATGTAGATATAAATAGTTCAAAATGACCTAATTATTTCTCCACTTGTCATACTCAATATACTGAAGAAGATCTATGTTAAAAAAATTTGGATTCATGCATGTGACTAATTAATCAGATAGTGCACGTTCCAATATTTAGGTACAAAGCTACATGATGAAACAGTAAATATTCCACCATGTGTGGCTGTCTTTGGTTGCGATATTCTACCCACTGGTGGGGAAAGTGGTCACTAACTAGGGCATGCATGTGGATCATTTATACAAAATGGTTTCTACAATACTATTTCAATTCTCATATTAATTTTGAATGCAAGCTTGTTAATGGAGGAGAATGCTTGTCGTGGCATTGAAATCATTGCTATAGATGTTGAGAAGGTGTTTTCATGGTGCTTAGGTGAAGAATCTCTTCGCCATTATTGATGGTTACAAGCTCATCAGTTCCTAGCCACTCGCAAAGGGAAACCTAGCCTTAGTTGAAGGGTGGATATATTGTACTAAGTAGAACACTAGTTATTATAAATTTATATAATTATACTCTAAAATTGGATTTTCCTAAAAAATGTATTTAGTAGATAATTTTGTATTCAATCCCTCTAAAAGATATATTTTTTTTTTTTACAAATATATACATATGTGTAGATAGATTAGTTGACTATAATCTTGATTATGGGGATGATTTTATATTGTTTTTTTTTAACATTATCACTTATGTGTTGAAGAAGATAGGTTAGAACATAAAATGCCAACCTAACAAAGACATCATGATCTCTCACATTAATGTTTTTTAAGTCAAACATATATATAAACATTGATTGACCATCAAATAGGTATGGTGAGTTGAACATTGTGGTTTGTCAAAACGTGGCTCATCAACTTAGCAAATTCCTAAAGGATATCATTTCTTTTTCAAAAGTAAAAAAATAAAAAATCTAAAAAAAACGTCACGTTTAAAATTTTATCATATAATTTTTTATATTTTAATATTTTTAAAATAAAAAAATATTTATATTAGTATTGTTAGTTTATTTTTATAAATTTAATTTCCCTAATGCTAATAAAAATTAATATTCAAATGAAACATAGACTAAGTATTTATATATTTATAATAAATTTGTTTATCAAAACTAATTTTATAAGATAAATAATATAGCTTTTTTATTTTCTTTTAATTTTTTATAGATCTGTTGGTTAATGAAGGATATTGAGATTCTCACTTATAGTTTGGTCGAAGGGTATTGGACAATTGCATTCTGTACCGCCATAATTTGAAATTATACCTCTGATATACAACGAAATTCCAACTTCACTCTTTAAAAATTGTATTTTAACTGTATAATCACAATACGATTTTTTAGTTTAGATTGTACAATTGTATTCTTCTGTATCATAAGATAAGAAATAATAATTTATGATTAATTGTATTCTTCTGTATCATAAGATAAGAAATAATAATTTATGATTGTTTTTTATTATTCTTTGTAAGTTGCTTAAACAAAATAAATTTCTTTTAAACAAATGTAAATTTTTAATATTAAAATTTCAATATAAAGTAATTTCTTTTAAAAGTGACAATATTTACATTCAGTAAGCTCATAACACATTTGACACAAAAAAAAAATGAGAATATACCAATATTAATTATTAGAAGTTGTAATATAATATATTTTCAAATTTTAAGATGTAAAATCTAAGCACATATGAAAACTATCTATGTGTTGCGTGTCCTATATAACATGTGGGCATAAGGTGTAACTGGTTTCTTTATTTGTGATGTTATAGACTAACTATGTAATTTGGGTTTTATTTTATATTGGAGTGTTTGTTGACACATGTTCACAGTAGATCGTGCATTATAGGATGTCGATAATCTTTCTAAATATATTGTACATTCATTTAAGTGACATTACACATATCACGATAAAATAATAATAGACATAGAACAAGAGAAATTACTCACTGGACTAACATACTCTTGTTATGAGCCCGTTCATGTCTTGTCATCATTCAGACTATGTGAATGACGAAATAATAATACATATGGTCAATCTTCGTGTGTCCAGAAAGTATGTACGAATGTGATATTAATTTCAACCAATAGATGTATCTGATTGCACATATTGATGAATGTGAAGTCAATGTTACACCAATAACAAGATGGTCGGCAAAGTGCATCAATCAATCATTAATAACAGTGACCACACCATCTTCAAATGGGGGTGGGGGGAGGCTGGAAAACCGTTTACTCATACTCATACTAGTGTAACACACGCTAAAAAATAACATTATCAGTGTGTCTCAAACTGGATCTATCTCAAGAATAAGTATTTCAACTCAAATGACCTACTGGAATGATGGTCATCGCACGGAGTCAAGATTACCCTAATATGGGTAACACCAATCATGGAGATATGACATCTCGTCACGTAACGTGATGTCTGAGGAGAATCTCTTCATATGTATGATTTCTATCTCTTGTTCTCATTCCTAGGAAGTGCTCATATATACATGTCAATTCCATCATGAACAAACCATTATTGATATCTTCTGCCAAAAATAAATGTAAGCTTTTCAAATTATGTATATTTTTTAGCTATGAAAGCGTGACATAACTTCCTAACTATGTTGTTTGGTCAAAGGAAGCATCCCTAACTAGTTAAACATGTGGGTGAGTTCGTATACTCCCATGCATACCATCCACACATCCTCAAATTAATGAAAAGAGGTAAATATGACACATCAATAGATGTAACATTTTTATCTTCAAATATTGTGCTTCCAATAAGGTATAACAAATAAATCTTAGTTACATACTCTCATTTTTGGTTGACAATGCACTTTTTATACACTTTACACAGTCAATTCAGTCTGACATGAGCATCATGATATTGCCTCAACTTTATCGTGACATCACCAAACTCTGCGCACCAAGGAGCTCAAGCAACACTGAAGAAGTTGATATGAAATCCAATGTTACATAAAAAAAAATCTCCCACTATGAGGATATGTAGTAAAGAAGACACATCATCCAACATAATAGTCATCTCACCCACAAAGAGGTGGAAAGTGTTGGTGTTGCAGTGCCATCTTTTTACAAAGGTTGAAATGAGACCATTGTCAGCAGTTTCATAACTAATGTTGCACACTAGTAAGAACTTGGTGTTAAGCATCACAAACTCAATTTAGGGATTAGGGATTCCAAATTTACCTAAGTTACATTTGTGCGAGACTAACTTCAATTCTCCTCAATCCTCACTCTCCTAGAGTCATAAGGCAACATGGTCAGCATAACTGACTAACAAAGACGTATCAGAAGGATTGTCAGCAAATCCTTACGACTTATATTGTCCTCTTGTAGTTGTTGGCAACACATCCACACCAGATGTACGGACAACTTATTTTTTATATCTTTTATGGACTGGCGTCATAGGTCTTTGTCTAGTTTTGACTTGAAATGATCGACCTTTTGTCCTAACCATGTCTTTGCTAAATGTAAACTCATTCCATTAATATTAATTTTTTTATAAAAAAAATTACATTACATTCTTAATTACATAATCTAAAATATAAAAAGAAAAACATCAAATGTTTTTCACATTGTACAATCCATATACATTTTTAATTAATGATTCTAAAATCTTTTAACACTAGGTAAAATAAAAAAGAAAACACAAAAACAAACCTGTTTCCCAATAATAAGAATACAATTGAATCAATGGTAGTTCTTAAGACTTGCAACAAAGATTCTCACACAGAATCACAATAATAAAGGGGTGCATCGGTGGCGGAAGAAGAAGAAAGGTGAGAGAGAAATAAAAGGTAGGGTTTAAATTGACCTGGGGGTATTTGGCCATTTCACAACCCCATGGAGGTGCACATTCAAATGATGGGTGCAGAATAAAGAAGCCAGAGAGTATTGGGACCAAGTTGAAGCCCAAGGCTGCAACAATGGTCCACTAAGAAGCCTGCTTAGCTGGTATTTGGGTTTTGAGCCCATTCGAATATCTGCATGCAGGAACATGACAATAAATAAAATGCATACTTGATGTAATTAAAAAATATAACTAAAGATCAAAATAAAACAAATTGCTATTTTTAGAAATTTATTAATTTTAAATTGATTTTTTCAACACATCTTAGAAGTTACTATCCACGGTATTTTAAAAATATTGCTGGTCTGCGTTTGATTATTTTTAAAGAAATACTCATTCTTCTAATTTTGGTATAAACTACAAAATCATTATTTCTTAAAATAAGTTGAACCAAACAGAAAATACGCACTAAAAAAAAAGTTAGTGTACGTGTTCCTTTTAATCTAGGGAAATAAGGGAAAGAAAAACAATACATGTTTCTTAAGTTATTTGACAAAAAATAGATTATTTAAAAAATAAAAATAAAAAACATGCATATTAAAGAAATACAAATATCAATGAGACGAAAGAGATATATGAAAAACAAGGTTAATTTAATTATTTTATAATGAAAAACTTATTTTTTTCTTCTTTAACTTTTGAACTTCTTTTTCCTATAAACACCACATTAAACCTTATATCCTCCTATTTTATAAATCGAATGAAACAATGGAAAGTAATATATATATATATATACATACATATATATATATATATATATATATATATATATATATATATATATATATATATATATATATATATATATTTTCTATACCTCATATTTTTTTTTTTTTTATTTTAAATTTGTATATATAATAATATAGATTTTCAAGAATTATTT
>Ga0099824_1000908_pt1 | contig 39189 bp, 16 predicted proteins | sample SiratrowhiteBW_FD_76837 | JGI IMG/M metagenome (GOLD analysis project Ga0099824, IMG submission 76837) | Root nodule microbial communities of legume samples collected from California, USA - Siratro white BW | ecosystem: Host-associated > Plants > Roots > Nodule | place: USA: California... | reverse complement strand
TATATATATATGCATGTATGTAGTATGATTAGAAAGATCTTTGTTTTTCTAACACACACAAACCCCAATGCTTAGAGAAGGTAGGAGTTTTGAGATGATACGTAGTATTTAAAAAGAGCACAGAAATAAAAGCATCTAAAAAGTTTATTCTTGTCTTCTTATTCTCTCTTTATTCCCTTCAGAAACTACAATGAAGTTGCCCCCTCTTCATCTTGATTTTAGCTTTATCATGCATGTCCCATGAAAGAAAAGATAGCATTAACATGCACGTTACTCTCTCTCTCTCTCTCTCAGATGGGATTAGTTCATCTTTTCTCTGTAACACTGCAGGAAAAAGATCGAATCTAACGCAGAATAAAGTAATAAAGAGGTGTCTGTCTCCTAGTATCACTATCTTTTCTAAAAAATAAAATGAGAAATAAAAAAAAGAATCTCACAAATAAACCTAGCTTGTTGTGTTGTTCTATTCAAAATCAAACTCAAAATATTTCAATCAGGAGATTTGAACTTCGGCTCCCTCGTTCTCCATAACAGACACAAATTTGTCCATAGATTCCTTCAGAAGTAATGAAACTTCCAAAATGGTTTTAAATTAAAAGTGAATAGTTTTACACACAACACACGTATACATATATACATGCTGTCATAGTCGTGGTCATAGCATGTTTTCGTGTACACATATTACATAGTGTTACAGTTCAAAGAAGAGATCGTTGGTCAATTTAAGGGGACCCATATAAAAAACTAAAAGATCTTCTTGAACTTCATCTCCTAAAGTAAGTTTTCTTTTCTACTGGGAAGACATCAGCACCAGTAAAAGATTCGTATAACCCTGATGTGAAAACAAAACTATGGTAATGGATGTGCATGAGATCAGATAAATGCAGAATTTCAAATTAAATCAAGTTACTGTCATCAATCTCGTTGAAGCAGGATTATAAATTTTATCTTTAAATATTTAATATCATTGTATATCTAAAACTTAATTATTAATTAATCTCAAGTAATATTTTGCAATATACATGCTCAGTTAAGCAGTAACGTATATATTATCCTGCATTCTTATAATACTTAAATCATATACCAATTTTTTTATATAAAGCATTAACTTAACAAGATATACATGACAGTTTCATATATTATAATATTATCATTAGGCAATATATACCTCGAGTAAAGTGGATTTCAACCTTTTCTTATTTATCTTTCGTTATGTATATATTTTTGTCTGTCAAGTCTGATTTAGCTTAACCGAGGCCACGAGAGTAACTTGTATATATAAAGATAAAGCGAAAGCTATATGATTCCCCTCAAAACCCTTTCAAAAATGTGAAAAGAAGTAGAAAGTGAAGCGTAATGACACACTCTTTTGGACATTTCATTTTTCTATATGCATGTGATTATATATAAATATAAAGAACAATTTTAGTATAAGAACGAAGTATATAATGACTAGCTACAGCACGAGGAACAAGGTGGTTTGCAGTTTGCACAAACTCATTGGTATATTTCTGGTATAAAAAACAAGAAAAGTGAAATTATACAAACATTTCAAAACAATAAAATAATAAGAATTATAGAGGGAATGGTATAGTAATCAAAATAGTGATGATTTTCATGCAGTAGGATACATTTACTTTGGTTCTCCCTCTCCATGTGTCAGAACTGACAGCAGCCTTTTCTTGGGTTTTTCTTTTCTTTTCTTTCTCTTTGATTTACAATCTTCCACCCTTTGTTCTTTCTTTCCAGCTTGTCCATTGCACACTGTCATAGTTCCTTTGTGAGAGTCACCAAAGTTTCATAACTAGGCCTCCATAGGAAAGAAACAAAAAAGAGAGCAAACTATGGATATTATTTCTTGGCCTTTTGTTGAAAGGAAACTTGAGGGAGGCTTCAAGCATTAATGATGATGATGACTATGATGCTGTCTATAGGGTTTTTGTTTTTTCTCTACAGTTCTCTCTCTCTCTTTTTACTTCTTTTTCTTTGTTGGGTTCACCCTCTTCTACCCATGATGATCCGGGTTGTCAGGGTCTGGCCAATAAGAAGAGTACTTCAACCATTCAGCTTCTTGTGGGTTTGTGATGGATGACTCCTGTGAAGAAATTTCAAGTAAATGAAAAATATTAGGGTTAGGGTTTGTAATCATAATCATAGTGTCATATATGGAGATAGGTACAACTATGAATTTTACATGAGAACTATAATGTATCTGAAAAAAGATAATTATGGAAAATGGAAATTAACTGGTTCATCATGAATATAGCCTTTCCACCTCATGGTCAAAGTGTCAAACGTCAATGGGGGTCTTGCCAAACACGGCCCAATGGAAAAAACGAAATTAAATTAAGTGGCTTTCACTTTTCCTAGTCTTAATTAACTTGTTTATCAGAATAAAGAAAAAAGAACAAAGATAAAACTATTAAACATGAGAAGTAGTCTAAAGAGAAGAACAATTTATGTTATTGGTTTCGATCTCTTGTAGAATTCAAAAATAAAATAAAGAAGGTCTTTTTCCTTTAAACTTCCTTGCGGCTTCAATTGATGCTTCACTTTTTGTTTTACTATTTCTCTTTCTGTATATAATGGGAAGAAAAACGTAACCTCAAAGTAAAATTAAAAAAAATATATATTTTTCGTTATATTATGTGCCCTACTTTTCCTTTTCTCATGGCATTATTACACACAAAGTTCATATCATTCTGAGTCAAAAAGTTCTTTCTTACCTCTTTGATTTCAGTTGAAGTGCAACCCATGATGAGTTCCTCCAAACCAGACGCAGACCTTCCCCCGAGCTTATGATGCTGTTGCTGTTGTTGCTGCCAAATGTACAAATACCATAGATGCATTTTCCAAGGTCAACAATCAAATTCAAAGCACACATCTTAATCATCGTGTTCAACAATATTTAAAAAGTGAAAAGACAGTTTCATGCTTGTGATTTTTCAAACACTCAGAAAAGCTTGCCTAGTCTTTAGTCGGACTCATGCACAATACCATGCAGACTCCCTCCTTTGGATTTTCACATACTAATTAACTCACTCATCTGTTTTTTTCTTTCTTTCACTGATTATTTCAGTTTTCACTTTTTTTATGATTTATTATTATTATTATTATTACTATTATTATTACAAAACACAGGATGGTGATAAACATTTTTAATCCTCTCATATTAACCTTTTAGGGGGCAATATACAAAAGAATGTTAGTTCATTATGAAAGTATGTTATGACCTTATAAACTTATTTTAACTAAATGAACTCTAAAACTTATTATAAAAAGTTTATTTTAACTATTTTCACGGTCAAGTACTCTTATGACGTATTATCATAAACATTTTAACTAAAATGTGTAGTCTTACTCTTTTTCAATGGTTCAATGCTATTTGGTAACAGCTACAGTATTCTCAATTATGAAAATTAAAAAGGAAGAAAACTATAATCATGTAATGTTTTAAGAAGTGCAAATTGAGTGGTGATTACCTGGAAATTTTCATTTTGGAGCATTATTCTAGAGACATGGTAAGAGTTGTCATCGAGAATGATGGAAGTATGGTGGAGGGGAGGTGGAGAGATAATGGTAGAGATGGGATGTGACGGCCTACTGATATGAAAAGCTGAGTTTGAAATCTGATGATGAGCATGCTGTTGATGTTGTTGTTGTTGATGATGATGATGAGCTACATGTTGTGCTCTCTGCCGTTCATGCACTTCTTCACATGAACCTGATGCTTGCACTACTTCCCTTGCTGTGGAAGCCTCTCCCATTCCAACCTGCATTCTCCACCATCATGTTCAACTATATGTTATACTATATCTCCCTCAGAAAACGTAAATAAAAGATTAAATAATATATGCACAAGAACACAAATAATTATTTAGTCACATACTATCAGTTATATTTTTTGTTATTTTTAATAGTTATTTTGAAGGTTATACTAGCTGATTTCAAATTAAGTGATAAGTACAGATAGAAATCAAACTAAAGAGAAAAAGAAGAGAATATCAACCTCTTCCTTTTCTCTTTTTCTTGGTATGTGAATATATATATTTTAGCTGTAACTTTGCTGCATTCGTTTTCAACTCGTGTAGGTGTTACCTTCAGCGGTAGGTAAACAGGCAGTGGTTGGTTGAAACTGATTTATAATTAAGCATGGCCGTACAGATTCATGCTGTGTGTGCAAGCAATGGTGTTATATCAGCAGCTACCTTAATCCTTTCGAGTCTTATTTCACTTTTTGGTGTAAAAGCAAACTCTAGTTTTACCAAAAGAATGTTCAAATTCGGTGAATTATGTTAGCTTTGGTCAGCCATGTAAGTGAGACATCACGTTCAATTATATTGATTTGAAAAAAAGGTGTCTAATTAAAATCATAACTATGCAAGTGTCTAATCAAGTGTGATGCTATATATATACATGTTAGCATGTTTGAATGATATACACGACTGATATATATGATTGTATGTGTGTGCAGTGTACCTCATCAAAGCTTTTCCTGAAAGGGATGAAGCTAAAGTGGTCGGGTTTTAGATGCTGAATGTCCAAAGGGTGATGAGTGAAACTTGTGATTGGAGGGACACCAACAACAGCAGACATCTCATCTCTGTGAGTAACAATTTCTTTGGAAGAACAACTTCCACTTCCACTGTCCCTTCTACTACTGTTGTTAGGTTCTCCACTTCCTTCACCAGTTGTTGCACTTCTATCTGACCAGTTGCACTGTCTTGGCTGTGTCTGATAGAATATCTTTGACACCACAAGCTCTCCCTCTTTCTCTTCTTCATGCTGCCCCAAATGGTATTGGTGCATCACCCAGTTGGTTTTCTCTGGCTTTCTGTTCTTTCCAAAGTTGGTGTAGAGGACAAGAATTTTCTTGCAACCCTTTTGTTTTCCATTCACCATCACTGGCCTGGTCTTACCAGTCTTGTGCCACCGTGTTTCTCCACCTTGCAAGTCACATTCGTTTTGAATCTTTCTCCGCTTTCTTGTCCCAGTTGTGTAAGCCTTTGAAGGTCTATGGAAGAAGTGCCTGCTCAATCCATCTCTTGTTACTCCTATCAGACACATATGAACCACACACCCAAAATCAAAGTTAGGTCGACTTAATTAGGTGAACTGAAAAATAAAACCCTTTTTTATATTAATTATTGTACAAGTTTCTTAAAAATGCCAAAAGAGATTTTGGTCCCTCTCTCTCTCTCTCTCTATATATATATATATATAGTAAAACCTAACTGGGAATTAAAAAATGTTATGGAATAATGGATAAGATTGTTAGAAGATCATTCTAACACTCTTAGAAAGTAGTGATCTTTCACACCTGGAAGTTTCTCCGGATGGGTATAACAAATTCCATCTTCTCCTTCAATAGTGGGAATGAACTCATCTATCAAAGGGTGTGATTTCATGTTCTTTGCCTCCACTTTGGCTTCAAGATGTTCTATTAGTTCTTGGTCTGTGGGATCAAACTTCACTCCTGCTGGCAGGCCAAGCCAATCCTGCAGTCTCCATTGAAATTCAAGTGAAAAACCAAAATTAAAGCTAGAGGGAGAGAAAGAGAGAAGAGGAACAAGAAGAATAACACAAGAGGGAAAGAGAAAATAAAGAGGGTGAAGCCTTTGATTAACAAAAACTAATATTAAAACTCAAACTTTACCACCCCATCAAATGAATTGCACAAGCTAGAGTCCAATAACAAAACAGCCACAAGCATACATATATGGCTATACTTTTTTGCCTGTGCATGATATGATTCTTCCTCATACTGTCAAAGGCTTTTCAGTGAAGGAAAGAATATTATTGAGATATTTTTCCGTACCGGCTTCCCTTCAAACTTGTGTCCGCAACCGGGGCACTGCTTGGATCCACACAATTGATGCTCTTCAAGCTTGGCATCTATGAGATCAGAACTGCTTACAGAACTCAAGTTGCTGATCTTACTCATCGTGACGTGTGCGTGCGTGTGCTATCTCTCTTGATCAAACCAGATGCCTTCAAATATTACTGCAACTCCTTTTTTATAGAACAGTCCACAACTTAGCATGTCCAAGTTTGTTCTCTATATTACAGCAAAATCCAAGAGCCAATTGAGATCCATCAAAACATAAAATTCTCCAAAATGATCAACAAAGGAAGCTGGATGAAGAAGGCAGAAATAACAATATATATAACATGCCTAAGATTTTAAGAACTATTAATTATTTAAACATGTATCAATAAAATATATGTATTAAGAAATGAAACTGATATATGCTCGAGAAGATGATGATCCGGTTGAGAAAACTAGGCAAAAAATATGCAAATAAAGGGAAAAATCTTGAATATGGACTAACTCCCTAGCGACTGTTAAAGAGAGGAAACCGATCCTTGAAAAAAAAAAAAAAATCTGCAGAACCCAGATGAGAATATGCAGGAAAGAAGGAAAATATTCGGTGAGGATAAGATAAAGAAGAGCGTAGAGGAAGAAAAGAGGAAGGAGTTACAATAAGATTGAGCTATAAACCTGCTTTAACCATGGAAAACACCAGAATTCCCTATCTAGCTAGATACTTTAACTGAAGGAAGTGAGAAAAATAAGAAAGGAAAAGGTGGCTAGCTGCTGCTTCAAGCACACATATAGTACCTTTAAGCCTTTGCTAATTTAAGAAGTGCATGTATGTAGGCGGTTTATGAGAGAGAGAAAAAGAGAAGCAAAGAAACAGGAAAGAAAGAAAGAAAGAAAGAAAACCCGGTTGGTTTTTTCTGACTAAAGCTCAAAATCCACCCTCTCTCTTCCCTCTATCCTACTAGTATTACACCTTTCCTTCACCCTTGACTACAAAAGCAAAAGCCACAAAACGGCCACATAGCTGTTACTCATCAAGGATCTCGTACCAACCTTACAATTTGTGTCTTATTTTATATTTATATAATATCATTATAAACAAATCCACATCCCAAAGAAGCACGAAAACATTTAGTTAACGAATCGGAATCAGTACATATAGATTGTTTATATTGTTTAATCAGAATCAGAGTTTTGCTGGTATAATGTATAGTCTTTTAATGTAAATTTTTACCAAGAAAATTATAGGGTGAGATATTAATGTATAGTCATAGTTAATCAGTGTTTATCTTTCATCAAAAGTTATCAGGCAAAACAGGTAATATATATAGTACTTAATAGATTTTTAAATGCAAATAGTCACTTCTTAATACGTGTCACAAAGTTTGGAGTTTGAGTAATAACGACGACATGGGGCAGAATTACGGTCTCATTATTTAAGAATAACAGATTAAAGCTAAGATTTTTAGGGGGAGAGAGAGAGAAAGAAAGACATGGTGAGACACCCAGATGGAAATAAGGGAAAAAGGGATGATAGAAACTCACATGGGTTTTGAGCTGGAGTGCTGATCATGATGCTTTTGCCATGAATGTTTTGCACACACAAGAGAGAGAGAAAGAGATGGGTGGGGAGTATTAGAAGGTGGTTGCTTGATAAGCAAGACAAAGCTGTGTGTACTTGATGGACCACCACCTCTTCTAATTACTATGTTAAATCATATTCTTTCACACACACATACATATATAAAAATATATAACTTGGACCAGAAGCACCAAATAGTTTACACCTATAGGTAAATAAAAGTAAAGCTTAGTTTTCATGCATGAAATTATACAGAACTTTGACAGTATCAGTAAATATGTCATGTTGGAAATGAGTATTAAGATAATTGTAAAAGGTGTTGTGTTGGGATATATAGTACTATTATTCTCCCTTTGAGGTTGTGTTATTTGTATTGGGAGCTTAGATAAAGTATTGATGAATTCAATTGTGAATTTGACATATATGGGAAGTGAGAAGTGTAGAAACAGAGGAGTTGGGGGGTCCAGCATGGAAATCTTATGCCTCATAAAGTATCCTAATCAGATGATGGCTAGGTTTCACGTTTATAACAGCATTCTTTGGAGCAGTCAAGAGAAAAATGATGGAGGGTCCCAAATGATGTTTGCAGCATAGATAGATGGCCATGATTGCTCCTTTGTCTCCTGTTTTTACCTTTTTTTCTGTTTTTCTTTCTTTTTGCAAATTCATAGCTATGCTTTTTTTTCATGGAGCTCAGAATCAGAAGGGAAACCACATTTTTTTCCATAAATTTCTTAGACAGACACACACACCTATGGAATATATCCTATGTATGGACAAATTTGGACCAAGCACAAGCACAGAACCCCAGAAAAATTCAACCATGTTTGTATTTTTTTTAAAAATAATATGTTTTACTTTCATAAAACATGAATTTATAACTATTTAATTTAGTTTCTCTTATTTTTATTTTTTGAGATGAAAATATCCTTTTATCGAATTTGATTATCCATTTAAGTTGACCTTGGACGAACCAATCGAAGGAGCCCACATTCTAAAACATTTTTATCTTCCCACACAACCTTTGTTTGCTCTACATGAGTCATACATAAATATTCCACTGTTTATTAATATTTGTTCACCTATAAAATGGTTGGTGACACAGTTCCCAGGAACATCAACTCTTATAGTAATCATAATAATAGTAGAAAAAGAAGTGTTTAATTTTATATATACACACAAAAAATATTCCAAAATACTCTCTTTTCTGCATTAAGAATATAGTACATTAGTACAATTCTTGATACGGTGTTTATGTATATTCTAGAGTGCAAATGAAGGTTTAGCCCTGAACACCCCCAAATTTTAGCATTCTTCAGGGATATTTGATGCTACCCTTTAGATCTCTAGTTTACATAAATAATTCGATTATAAAATTGCAATTATCATTCCCATGACCAATGGTTATTAACATCAATAATTAAGATAATTAATGGGGGAGACAAATTTGGTATCATGAGGGTTCTCACTAAATAAGTACAAAGTAATTAATTAGGAGGTAATTAAGAATAAGAAAACATTATAATATAAACAGAGTTTTAGTTCCAGCTAGGTCCTTCTTCATGACGTCAAGGTAGGGTTTGAATGAACTTTCAATTTTTTCTAATTTATTTGACTAATATTTTTTCAGTTTTTTTATTATTATTAAAGAAAAAGAAAGGTAGGATATGTCTATTTGCTTTCATGTGGCAGAGGACAAGTACTTCTCTAACTTTTGTTTACTGTAATTTTAGGGTGAACTTTTGTTTTCCATTGCACAATTTACAATTATTTTTTCAGTTTTTTTGTAAGTATTTTTGTTACAGTTATTATTATATTCTTTCATTCTCTCATAGGATCCAAAGCATTTGTTTTGATTAACTAAGATGTTAATCTTTAGAAAGAGATTTAGTCACATCTAAAATCCTTTATCTCTATTTAATTAAGCGTGTCATATGAAAAGTAAAGTTGTATCTCACTAATTTAGTATTTGCTCACTGAATATGGTGTGTTACATTATAAGTATGTAACCAGATAGGTGGGATAAATTTGAATTGAATTATATTAGAAAAAAAAAATCAAATAATTTATGCTTTCGTTACAGTAATTAAAAAAAATATTTATCTATGACTGGTTTAATGCAAACAATTAACTCACTGTGTGTGTGTGTTTATTATATTGCATTGTATATGGTTATTTTTTATTTTTTTTGAATAATATTTATCCATATTTTTGTATTCAATGGAATCCAAGACTGTTGTTTAAATTTTAACTAGTGTTTTAACAAAGAGATAGTAGAGTAAATGTTTTTATATAATTAAAAATTACAGTAGATAAATAAATATTTTTGAATATATAAATCATATTATAGCTAACATTTATAATAAACGAATATCTGCATATATATATATATATATATATAATTATATTTAATATTTACAATAAATAATTAAAATTATGATATAAGGTTGTTTTTATTATAGTTAATTTTTTGAAATTAATATATTTAATTCAAAATTTATATAAAAAGATTATCATTTGAAAGAATAAAATGGTTAGGAATACCAAATATTTGAATAAAGATAACAAAAATAGTTTGTGTAGAGAGAAAAATTATTTAGCTAGGTGTTGGAATAAAAGGTTGAACTTATGTTATAGTAAGGAAAGAGAAAGAATATTATAAATTTATGTTTTTAAAAATGAAATCCATTCTCTAGATTTTATATTTTCATTTATTATATTAATATAGATATTTTTATCTAAAAAAAAGGTTACCACAGATAAGGAAAAGAAATATCGTGAGGGGGTGGCCCATAATTTGACCCAATTATGTGTTTCTTGGTTGGGCCTCTTTGTGACATTGCTTGAGAGATGGAATTCCGTGGTGGGTGAAGGTATCCACAACTTCACGGAGCAAAAGTCCACCAACTTCATTTTATATGAGTTTCACGTGAAAAAATATATGATCAATGTTTTTAATATGATTTTTTTTTAACTTGAATTTTAAATAAATTAAAAATGTTAGTTTAAATAAATTAAAAATGTTAGTTACAAGTTCGTTAAATTAAATGTGTTATACACCTTGAAGTGTTGAAAAGGTTAATCTAATATGAAAGTTTTACATTCTACATGATCTAGCATTCAAAATTCAGAAAAGAATGAAGATACGAGATGCTAGAAGAAGTGGCCTTCTATATTGTTCTTATGAGGTATTAATTTTCTTGAAAATTTGGTGAGAAGTATGTTGCGTGCAAAAGGAAAGAATATTGGGTAAGTTAAATGATTAAGTAAGCCCATGAATTATGTACCCAAAAATACCCAAACACACATATGTTGATACGTGTCTGATTAGTGTTTTTAAGGATTTATTTATGGTCCAGCACATTTTAGGTTGAATAAATAAAAAAAAGTTAAGTAATATATAAAAAAATTATAAATTTAGTGATTTAAGGTTTTGAGTTAACTGTTTTTATTGTATAAGATTTTCTTAACTTTTTTTTACATTTTTCAATAATATTAGAGTGAATGATTTTTTACAATAATTTGAAATTTTCTTAATATTTATCTCTCGATCTTAGAGAAAAAATAATCACAAATTAATAGATTAGATAAATATTTAAAATTCTGATTGAGTGCAGCATCACTTGATAATATTGACTATATTATGTATTTTTTTTTTCACCATTACACTTTTATTTAATTTTAAATAATATTTCAATTTAAATTTAAATATGATTAATGATATTGTAGAATACAAGGTTGGGGTAAAGGATGTTTGAACAATAGTATTGATTTTTGAAGACATTAGAGTGGATCTTGTCTCTAATTCTTTTTCTTCAATCAATTCATAGGATGCCTCTGCTGTGACCATTTTATTTATATTCTAGAAAATTACAATTGGAGTCCCGAAATTATTATATTTATTGTTCTGAACTTTGTAACATGACATAATGATAAGATAATGTGATTGATTTATGAATAGCATAGTTTAGAGCGAAAAATGGATGATGGATGGCCACCAATGCCTTGACGGTGGCATAAGCTATGTACGGATGCATAGGAACCACACATTCATGTGTTTTATGTTCATGCACTTACTCCAACCCTTTTTGTTTTCTTTTCCACCATTTCTTATCACTCGAGTAAAAAATTTATTTATTTTTGTTTTTTATTTAATTGGAGAATCAACTAAACATTACTTTTAGTTCATTACAAACAAATACTAAATATCTTCACATAATATTATTTTTCCTTAAAATGAAAATTATTTTACTTAATATTGAATAATATTTATATGGTGAGGGCGAACCAGGTTCCATGGACTGACACGGAGACCACGGTTTTTGTTTTCAAATGTAGACTCAGCATAATTGCTTTTTTATTTTTGGTCCATGCACTTTTTAATTTTCCTTTTAACATCATAAAAGAAATGGAAAAATAAATCATCAACTTCATGTGACTCAATGCTGCATGACTTTGCATGCGCCAATATATTATTTTCTATCACTTTGCACCGTTCATGCCTTTATTATTCAGGAAGACGCTTCCAAATAACATAAACATAAGTTTAATAAAATTATACTTTTTTATATTTAAGAATCAATATAAAAGTTAACAAAATTATTTCGTATAATACTTTATAATACACTGCAACCTGGATTTATTAATAATGATGATTTTTATTGAGTATAAGTTTGTCAAAAGTCAAATTGGTCTTCACAAATATATCACTAATATGAAACTATTAAACGAGAGCTTAAAATATTTATTTTGTTTGTTAAATTAATAAAAAGTTATCCGCGTTAAATATGACCAATGTTATATATGGTTTACACTCTTATATAATTAATAATAATGTTGGTAAGACTTTAAGTTAGTATTTGACCTCACTTTTTATTTCAAAATTTAATTTAAAATTTAACTAAAAACAGTATATCATTTTCAATGTAGTAAAAATTCATTTGATAATTTCATATTTCTTTTATTTAAATTCACTTTCAAATTTTTAGAAGAACGAAAAAGGAAATATTTTAATATCTTTGAAAAATTTATGCCAAAAGATATTTTGAAACTGTTATGTTTAAACTGGCTTATTTTTTAAAATAAATTAAACAAAAATCTAGTTCCTTTGAAAAGTAGACGTCGGCTTCTCCTTTTATGTATCTCAATTCACAAAAACTTTACCATACTCACTTTAATATATTCTAAAATATTACTTAATAACGAATAATTGTAAGGACCTGATTTTAATTTAGTAAAGATAATTTTTTTAACAAATAAGAATTAAAATTTTATTTGGAAGTAAGTATATAAATTAAAGTTTTAATTATGTACTTATTTATTTTTGAATTTTATTGTCTCTCTAAACTGTTTTGTTTAAATTTTCTTTAATTTTTCTCTAATTTTTTTATCATGATAAAATGAGATCAATTTTAACCAATTAAAATTTCTTTCCATTAAATCTCAAGTTTATTTATTCGATTGCATAGTTTTTTTTTTTGTTACCACGTATAAAATTAAAATTAAATGGAAAAATATTTATTGTCATATGTTTATAATGGTATGTTTGATTTATAAATTAGTTACTTTGAAAGCAAGTAAAGACTTTCATAATTTTTTTTTTGAAGTTTCTGAAACAGTTTCTTGACTAACATAAAAAATAAGTTTAAGAAAACCAACAAATTTCATTTCGTCAGAATTAGTATTTTAGCTTAGTTGTATTTTATGTTTTTAAGAATGTTATAACATGAATATATGAAATTGGTTTAAGTGAGATCTTGATCAATATGTCAACCCTATTGAATTTGAATATATTATTACTTTTTTTCAACGATTTATTTTTTATTTGTTGTCTACGTAGAATTCTCTTGTGTAGTTGATACATGAAACAAATGTTAAACCTGAAATGAAAAAAAAAAAGTAAAATAAGAATTCTATTTTATCATCTTTCTGAATGAGTGTATTTTTTATATAACATTTAGCTAAATAAACCTTATTTTAATTATATAAACCTTGTTTGGATATTAATTTATGACACTCTCTATATGTATAGAATTTTTGCGATAGTGATAATGGTTTAATTATAATTTATTATATGTGTTTTGGTTTAAAGGTATTATGTAACTTATCCATGTATATGTTATATTATAATGTATATCATGTTGCGTGATAATTTTAATAACAATTGATTCATTTGTATATATAAAGTGTAATAATCATACGGTGAAAAGAAATAATGTTATGAATCAATAAAAGAGTTAGTTAAAATTATATTTTTTTTATTTTTTAATATATATATATATATATATATATATATTATCACAAATATATAAATAAATTAAATGAAACATTGCAATAACTACTTTTTTATATTTTACTACCTAATTTACTTCATTAGTCAACATCATCAAACATTTATAAATTATTTTATTCTTTCAACTCAACTAAATAGCACTTGTGTATGTATAGGATATATCATAAGAAGTGTAAATATAGAAAATTATTTGTTACTGTATGAAAAACGTGTATTTTTACAAGTGATACGCATACAAATCTTAACAGGACTTCATTATAGAATAAAATATGTCATAAAAATTACAATAAAGAACTTTAAGATATATAAACACTATTTGTTTTTTTTGGGTGTCTTCGTAAAAACCAAACTTTACTCTTAAAGTTGTTTTTATTGAAAAAACAAAATGGGGCCTAATTTTTATCTTCTATTTGAGAGTTAATATTTGAGAGTTAATTATGTAGTTATGTCAGTGAGGAATATTAATAAATTTGAAGCAGAAAAAGACGAGTTCTTTCTTCCTGCACCTTAATAGGTTCTTTCTGTACCTTAATAAAAAAATTTCATACCGCAATTATTCTTATATGATAACTGGATGACAGTTTCATCCGGTTGTCATTTGAGAAAAATTGACAATCGGATGAACAGGTCATCCGGTTGTCATTTTTGTTCAAATGACAACCGGATGGAGGTGTCATCCGGTTGTTAGTTTTTTTTCAAATGACAACCGGATAGGGGTGCCATCCGGTTCGATTTGGACTATGAGAACTGGATGAGTTTCACCCGGTTATCATTTTGATTTGGAAATGAGAACTGGATGGCACCTCCATCCGGTTGTCATTTGAAAAAAAATTAACAACCGGATGGCACCTCCATCCGGTTGTCATTTGAAAAAAATGACAACCGGATGGAGGTGTCATCCGGTTATCATACAAGGACATTTGCGGTATGAAATTTTTTTATTAGGGTGCAGGAAGAACCTATTAGGGTGCAGGAAGAACTTGTCGCAGAAAAAATATTATCGAAATCCTAAACTGAAAATAAATATTACTAAAATTATTTATATAATGAAATGTGTTAATTGTGATTTAGTTTATATAAAAGAAAACTAAGTAGTTGTGAAACGGATTACGAAATAATAAGAAAAAAAATTGAATATGTTTGAACTTTTCTTTGTAAAAAGAAAAATTAAAATTATCTTAATAAACTAAAATTAACTTATATGTGAATTTAATTGTAAAAGTTCGTAACTAAAATTAACTCCATTAAATATATTATTTATAGGTGTCATGTAACATGCGTGACGGAAGTGTTAGTATTTGCAGTAATTGTTAAATTTGTTTTGGTAAGATTTGTTTATAATATTTCCAATTACACTTTTGAATATACATCACTACATCATCCATCTAATAATGTATATTTGTTAAATAAATTTTGGCTTTTCATGATGTTTGTAATGCAACAAAACAGAGGAAACATGACTAAAATAATTGGAAAATAATTATCATAATAGTCTCTGAGGTCAACAGTGACATCAGCTCTTAGTTTTCGAATTATTTAAAAACTTTAGTTTAACAAAAAATTCAACATGTGATTACTTTCAACCAATTATTATGATGTAATTTTTCATAATTTAGTTCAATTTTTTTTAATAATTTAAAAATTTATATTATTTTCTTTTATATTTTTATGTCACCTAGACCTTTTAGAATATATTTTACTTTCAAACTTGAAATGGTCCTTCACTATACATACAATATATCTTTTTTGTATATTTTAATATCAATGGAACGACTTAACAAAGTGTAACTGATTATATTTCAATATATACATATTTTATAGGTTTTTCATGCTTCCAATATCAACTAATCATAGTAATTTATTTATTTTGTCTTTCCATTTATTATTTTCAATATCTATAATACTTGAATTTCAATATTGCTTGAAATATCAGTTACTTCACTCTTCAAGTTTGCACATTCAATAATTCACACATACAAATAAATATGTCTAACAACTTAAATACTTATTCTATACATTTAACCTACTGAAACATTAAACCTATTAGATATGATAATTGAAATTAAACTAATTAATTATGTATTTGACTAATGATAATATATGTCATTAATGATGCATGTGTTTCTACTAAATATTATATTTTTGTAAGAGAAAAACTAAATACACTTCATTATTATAATTAGTCTGAGTTGTTAATTTAGAATTAAATACAAAAGTTAGATTAAAAAGTAATATTTTTTAGTTTTTCAGATTAAGCAAGAAAAACTGAATTATTTTTCACTTAAATAAGAAAAAAATATAGAATTAAAGAATAGTTATTGATGGAAGTTTTGAACCCTGAATTTCCATTCTAATAAAAAAATTTTTTATTTCTAGTCAATAATCTTTATCTGACCTAATGTTCAGATTTTTTTTTATCTGCCTAATGTAATAGGATGGTAGAAGCTGTGGATAAAAGAAGTGTAACAACTTTGCCTTGAACATACTCAACATTTGAGTGATTTTAGTGGGAGGTTACCCAAAGAGGAGTCAGAATGGAATATGCTATTGATAATTGGAGCAATGAAATCTAAATATGGTTAGTGGTATCATTAATAAATAAATGTTTTATTTTTTTAAAAGTTGGTTGTTCCTTTCATAAATAATATAATTATGAGGTATATACCTTCATATTAAGCAAGTATATTTGTGTTTTCCTCTTGATTTTATATTAATATTCTCTTATTTAATAATTATATATTTAAGATGTTTCTAGTTTACAAAAGGGACTTTATGCTCTGCATGGATTAAATGAGTGAGGTTAGTAAAAAGTTTTTTCATAAATGAGATTGATAAAAATAAAAATAAAAATGATAATATAATAAATTAAATAAATGTTCTTAGTTGTATTTTTATAAAAGTAGTATAAATTAAGTTTAAAAATAAAAAATAGTAATTAATTTATGTAATGAAAATATATTTTAAAACTTTATTTACTTTTTAAAATTAAATATATATATATATATATATATATATATATTACCACAATAAACTATATTTAAATTAGATGAATTAAATGTCTCATGTATTAAAACAGCCCACTGATTTAGATTATGTTTTGTATCAATGTTTAGAATGCATTTTCAACAAAAAAACTGACAAAAATACTCACTTAGACCAGTGACCTGTTTATTTTTTGATGGGTTTCAAAGCTGTAAAATATTAAATGTATAATTGATTATAATTCAAAATATATTAACACTTTTATTAATGCAATGTATTAAAACTTTTCTTCCTGTAAACAAATTCAGAAATGTGTCAAAAGGAGTTATAAAGTTGTAAAACACAATGTCCTTTTAAAGAAACTTGATATTTACCTAACATAAATCCAACATAAATCCAACCTAACTGTTATGTCTTAAAACTACCATAACATTCATATATGAATAAAAAGCTCATATATGTTAAAAAAAGCTCATATATGTTAAAAAAAACTCATATATGTTAATAACTTTTCACATCACGTCAAGGAATTCTCCAAACAAAGTTCAAAGGCCAATATTTTGCTATGATTTTCACTAAATTTTAGTAAAAATCCAAACAAGTCACTAAACACCTTCAACCCCATTCACATGCATCAACACAAACACAGGCTCATCAACCACATGTTTTATATTACTAGGATTTAACAACAACTCCCTGATCTTTTATATTACTCTGTAATCTATATAAAAATACCATTTTTCATTTTCATTCTTCTAACAATAGATCGATGAGAAGTTTCATAATTTTTGTACAACTTCAAATGCTGGGGACCAAGAGAACTGATCCCTAGTTCCTATCGAATCTGTTTTTTATTTACTTTCATTAATGTGGTTAAGACAAAAGACAACATGGAATGCAGAGACTGGCTCTGTTCTCTGCCAGAACAAAACAGGGACTTAGAATTTTACCATGCAAGAAAAAATAAAAAAATAAAAAAAGAATCCGGAATCTCCAAGGTTTATTCTAGAACAACCGAAGAGTCCACCACAGCACAGCATCACTGTGTTCCACGCGGACCCTCAAAAAAGCTGTGGATCAAAGTCTACAACTTCAAAACCACACTTCATTCCATTTCCATCTTCAGCCACCTGTTTCTACATCACAAGAAAGTTCCTTTTTCACCTTCTCTCTCTTTCTTTTTAATCTATCATTGATGTCTCACATAAAATCAAATTCCACCTTGGTGTCTGATCCCTCCGGTCAACTCCGTTTACTATAAATATGACCATTCTTTTCTTCATCTTCTTCAACTCCTATTACCACCTTTGAATGGATTCTATTTCTAATTCCACCACCACCCTCATCAAACAAAACGGTTTCCTTCATCACAAGCTGGGTTCCGAACCTGCCAGATCGCCATCACGCGCCTCTGCGATGGCTTCGCCTCCCAACACCGACCCTAAGGTCGTCACCGGCGCAGCTGGTTACATCCTCGAGGATGTTCCGCATTTGACCGATTACATTGCTAATCTCCCAGTACGTCGTCGTTTTCATCGCTCTGATCGTCTAAAGCTGTTTCCTTTTTCCTGATCAGTGATCACGTGTGGACTTTTTTTCCTCTGTCTTACCTTTTTTGCTCGAACCACTCGAACGCTTTGTCGTATTATCTAATCCAATGACGTTTCTCCTCTTCCCTTTTCCCCTTTTTCTGCCGACACCCAAAATTAATAATGGAAAATCTTTTTATTTTCTGGTGGGGATCAGAAATGAGTGATTAGTTCTAACAAATTTTTCTTTTGGGGTGGATTTTTAGTGAAGAATTCTTTTCAGTTATTTTTTTAGTGTATGATTATTGTGTGTGTGTTGTCGCAGACATACCCGAATCCTTTGCAAGACAACCCTGCTTATTCAGTTGTTAAGTAAGTGTTAATTGATTAATTCTTCTCTTGTGTTGTAATTTCTTTACCTTGTTGCTTGATCGATGAATTGAATTTTATCCACTCTTTGTTTGGCAGGCAGTACTTTGTGCATGTTGATGACAGCGTTCCTCAAAAGGTTGGTTTTTTGGTTACAATTTTAATGGCTTTAAGTAATTTGGGATGGGTTTGCTGGTGCCTAAAGCTTTAGCTATTTACTGATTTCTCCGTTAAGGTGGTGCTGCATCTCCCTTGCTAAGTATGGAGACCTTCAAATCCAAATATTAATGGAATGGTAACTGCATGGGGTGAATGTTGGTGGGGTTTTATGTTTCATTTGCATCTTGGACTGTTAACTACTCACCTTAATTTACCTGTCACTTATGATTTTCATCATTTTGTCCTGACTTTATGACAGGTCGTTGTTCACAAAGATGGTGCAAGAGGGGTACATTTTAGGCGTGCCGGACCTCGTCAAAAGGTACGTTTGTTTATGTGGGTCTGGTCCAAATTTGGTATACCTAGTGTCTGGTTTTTTATTTATGGCTTCTAAAATTGGATCTTCAGGTGTACTTTGAAGCAGATGAAGTTCAGGCTGCCATTGTTACTTGTGGGGGTCTGTGTCCCGGGCTCAACACTGTCATCAGGGAATTAGTATGTGGCTTGAACCATATGTATGGCGTGAAGAAAGTTTTGGGAATCAATGTAGGTCAATGTTTATGGCATTTACACTCATTCTTCATACTTTTTTTTTCTTTTTAATTATTTTTTATTGTTTTGGGATAAAGGGGACCCGGGCATTAAAATCTGAAAACCAGTTCTGTGCTTGTTTCAGACCAGTTTCACCCGTGACTTTCAATTCTTTGTAGTTTCAAACAAGCTTTAATGCCTAAGGTTGTTGGTTATTAATTTACTAATTTGCTCTTGTCTAAAGAGACCAATGCATGTTCTGGCTTTGTACTTATTTGGTGTCACCTAAAAGTCATTTATTGTGGAGTTAATTTTTTTCCATCCTTTGTTCTCTCATGCTTGTAAATCTTTAATGACATCATTTGTTATCATAACATAGTTTCTTACTGGTGTCTCTAACTAATGATACTGTTCTGATGTGAAGGGAGGATACAGGGGTTTCTATGCTCGCAACACAATCACTTTAACTCCTAAGAGTGTGAATGATATACATAAGCGTGGGGGGACTGTTCTGGGAACATCACGAGGTGGACATGACACCAAAAAGATAGTTGACAGTATTCAAGATCGGGGAATCAATCAGGTCTGCATTTCTTAATATTTAGAAGTATCCTTTTTGTGTATGTACATCAGATTAATATCTTTCTTTATTTCAGGTTTATATCATTGGAGGAGATGGAACTCAGAAGGGAGCATCTGCAATTTTTGAGGTATCTAAAATGACTCAGACTTGAACGAACATGAACGAACATTCTAACAAGATCATTAGGATATTTAAGCTCTGTTAAAGTAATTGCAATAGAGTAGCAATTAATTAATAATTCAACCTGATTATCCATGCAGGAAGTCAGGAGGCGTGGTCTCAAAGTTTCAGTTGTTGGAATCCCGAAAACAATAGACAATGATATCCCGGTAAATCTTTCTTTCTTCTACATTGTGGCTTTAAACTCATAATTTAAACCCCATTAGCATCATTAGTTGGTAAAATTTTTCTGCTGTTGCTTAATAGGTTATTGACAAGTCCTTTGGCTTTGACACTGCTGTTGAGGAGGCTCAACGAGCTATAAATGCGGCACATGTTGAAGCTGAAAGTGTTGAGAATGGCATAGGTGTTGTCAAGTTGATGGGTAGAAACAGCGGTAATTTTCCTAAATGCTTATAATGTCTCTAAGGCTATCAAATATCATACATTGTTCTCTCATTGTAACATTAGAAAAGAAAAAAGGAGTTAATGTGATGTTTAAAAGTTCTTGATGTTATTAGTGAACCTGACTTTACTTAATATATGGTGTATTTGGGATGTATGGTGCAGGATTTATTGCAATGTATGCTACTCTTGCAAGTCGAGATGTGGATTGTTGCTTAATTCCAGAGTCGCCTTTTTACCTTGAAGGTCCTGGGGGACTTTATGAATATATAGAGAAAAGACTCAAAGAAAATGGGCACATGGTTATTGTGATTGCTGAAGGAGCAGGACAGGAACTTGTTTCTGAGAGTGTACAGTCTATGAGCTCACAGGATGCTTCTGGAAATAAGCTTCTTCAAGATGTTGGCCTATGGATATCCCAAAAGATTAAGGTTAGATAGTTATTCATTCTATTTGCATCCTATTCCTTTTGTGACAGCCTTATCCTCTCTCAATTTCTTTGTTGAAAGTGAAACTCGACCTGTTTACTTCCCTACGGTCATTCTTACTTATGCTATGATCATTGACTGATATGTCTAGCATCACCTACTATTGCAGCCATCAGAATATGCTCTATATTACTATTTACAATTTTTTTCTCAACTGATAAATGTTCATGAGGATATTTTCTGTTGCTTACTTTAAGCATTTTGACCTTGCAGGATCATTTTGCTGAACAGAAGACACTACCCATAACACTCAAATACATAGGTTTGTAGAAAAGACTAAACTTTATTAGAATTTCATCTGTGCACACACTGAAAAGTGCAATGGCTGAAATACTAACGGCTTCACTTTTCTGTTTTACAGATCCAACTTACATGATCCGAGCTATTCCAAGCAATGCTTCTGACAATGTGTATTGCACACTTCTTGCTCAAAGTGCTGTTCATGGAGCAATGGCAGGTTACACTGGCTACACAAGTGGACTTGTCAATGGAAGACAAACTTATATACCCTTCTATGTAAGTTCACCAGCCATGATATTTGTTGGTTCCAAAGAATAAATAAGGTTTATTTATAACATTCAATAATCCTATTTCTAATAACATTTCATGTTTTTGTTATGCAGAGAATCACTGAGAGACAGAACCACGTAGTGATAACTGATAGAATGTGGGCTAGGCTTTTATCTTCAACAAATCAACCCAGTTTTCTGGATGTGAAGGGTGACCATGAAGAGAATAATGAAGAAGAAACTGTGCATCAGGTACCGGATGAACATTGTTCCATAGACACCTCTGCTAACAAAGAAATCAGTACAGCTTGCTAGAGTTATTATTGTCATTTATGACCATTTATCATAGTTCTACTTAATAATAGTATATAAGAGGTGTCTTTTTTCCTTGTTTGTCAATAAGATGGCTGTGAAAAACTCAGCCTTAGCACTATGAAAATGCTTGTTGGTATGGTGTGTTGTACACTGCAAGCTTTATGGTGAGATTGCTTTATCTGAAAATGAACTTTCATTAGTTTGAATTAATTATCCACAACTATGCTCACTGTAGACACTAGGCAAATCAAACTGACCAACATGACAATAATGGATTTGTGTGAGTGTTAGTATATATGAATTTCCACGACTTGATGACCATGTTGAAGTTTCAACAACTCAGGGAGCAGCCAAGAAGCTTGGAAGTTTTTGACTGGTAGAAATTAGAAAACGTTTGTGATGATCAAATGTCCATTATGTGCGCTGCACTCTAACTTGTTATTTATAAATTATTATGAAATGAAATTTCGTGTTTGACTTGGGTTCCACTATTATATGTTATCCCACATCGACAAATGTTAATTTGGATTTATACTTTAATTCAAAAGTTAATTGCTGCGGCATTATTTTATTATCATTTGTTACCTAATCTAAATATACTGTTAATTATTGATATGAAGCATACAATGTACACTTTAACAAACTGTTATTAGATTTTGAATATACCTTATGGAATCCATAACTAGTGCCTTTTTTGTTGGGTATTTTAGTGAAAGACTTAATTAAGTTTTAGATTCTTTAAAATTTTAGTATTTTTGTCGATTTTTTATAGTTTCAAGAGTTTTTGTTGTCAATTACATAATTTATTGTAATACTTTAATTTGCAAAATAAAATGGTACTTTCAATTTATAAAATGAAATTGTAAGGATTTCGAAATTTTTCTTTTATCATTTTTTAAGTTCGTGGCGTTAAATTTTTGTATTTAATTTGAATCAAATTATCAGTTCACCCAATTGCTGATATAAACTTAGTTAAAATACAAAAATTTTGAACTCTAAAATCCTTATTAGAAATTTAATTAAAAATATTTTAATTTATTAGATACTTAAAATTTAATTAATTCCTTGTTTGAATTTCATATGAAATATCTAGCTAATTACAAAATCTGATCATAGAAATTTAATTAAAAAATGTAAAAAATTTAAATACTTAAACTTTTTTAAGAAAAGTTTCATCCAAAATACCTAAATTTAATAAGAACTTAAAATTTAATTATATTTTAATTAAATGATCCAATTTTAACAAAGACTTAGAACTTAAAAATCCTTAATTAATTAATAATTAGTTCTTATTTATATATTTTCCCTATGAAAAATAACTTTTTAAGTTCTTTCGAGCAATGATTTTAAAATGTATTAATTTTTTTTGTATCTCAGTTATCGATTAAAATGTATTCAAATTAGAAGTAGAATTCATTAAATGATAAAAAATAATCACAAAAAACTATAATTTAAATCTTAATCTCAGTAATTAGTTTTTATGTTGTTATTGGATGTGTCTAATATTACATTATTAGAGTTAGTTTTCTTTTGATAATGGACAATCATCACTAATACAAATATTCATTTCACAGTTTCTTTTTTTTTAGATATATTATAGCTTCCTCAGCTGGAAAACAAAAAAAAATAAAAATACTACATTTTAAATTTAAATATAAATTTTGTCTTTTTGTTTTAGAAAATATATAATGTAATTCTCTAGTACTCTTTAGAGAGGCTTATTTAATTTGAATTAAATTCATCTAAAATTTGATGTGAAAAATATGTAGATTTAAAGTTGAATTAAATATTAAACTTTATTTTATTAGAAATAAGATAAAAAAATATCCAGAGAATTAAAACCTAAATTGTACCATTTTTTAAATCTCGTTCATTAACAATAATTTCGTTCATTTAATTCTTCACTCTTAAATCTCATTTTTATTTAATTTTATGATTTAAGTCTTCAAAAGTTTCAAGGAAAATATAATTTTAATTCGATCTTAAATTCTATATATGTTTTATTTATTCTATTTTGGTCTAATTAAACTCTAAACGTAACATTTATTATTTAATATAACATAAAATGAGTAGTTAGTGAAATGTAAAAAATAAAATAAATATATACAAAATAAATTATTTGTTAAATCTTGCATTTTTGAATTGTTGTAAAATTATAAAGCAATTGAAGAACAAGTGAATTAGAAGTTAAAGCTTCCATATGTAATTAATTAAGAAAAAATAACAACTAAACCAAATGAGTCCAAAGTAATATTTTTCTGGAGCATAAAAAAAAAAGAAAGAAAAAAAAGATACCTAATAAAAGTAACAATAAGGGGTTGTTTGTTGAGACTGGGAGAGGTGGATTGAATTAGGGCAGAATTAGAATGGGGATCCGATTCGTGTTGATGGTGAACAAGCAAGGCCAAACGCGCCTTGCTCAATACTACGAATACCTCACTCTCGAAGAGCGTCGTGCTCTGGAAGGTGAAATCGTTCGCAAATGCCTCGCTCGCAACGAACAACAGGTTCCTTCCTTTCACTTCAATCTTCATTTAGATCCACAATTCAACCATTCAGATCCATCTTCTCTATTGCACATTCACTTTATGCGCGATTCAATTTTCTGATTTCAAATTCTCACTCAAAATTACTTTTCTCTATCTTTGGTTGGTGATGAACAGTGTTCCTTTGTCGAGCATCGCAACTACAAAATAGTGTACAGACGCTACGCCTCCTTGTTCTTCCTCGTTGGAGTTGACGATGACGAGGTAATAACTAAATCTCTTTCTCTAGGCCTTCTTTTCATCCAAAGACAGTGGAATTTGAAGTTAGTGTGAAAATTAAGCAATTAAAAGTTGTTCTTAAAATAAATTAATTGTGTGAAATTGAGAGGATGGTTCAGTTTGCTGTAAAATGTAATGTTAGAGTGACGAGTTTCAGTGAAGAAATCTCGAATTGATCGAACATAAATGATAGATGTAATGCTTTAAGGTGTTGATGGAGTGTGGCGTCAATTTCACTTTTGTGATTTGTTCATGAAGTGTTGAATGATAGTTCCTCAGTATTTTGCTTGCTCGTATTCCTTAACAGTGATCAGCCTGAGCTTATTGATCTGGTAATGCAGCTTTAAGGGAAATATGTGAATATCACTTGGATTTACTTCCTCTAAAGCCAGTTAAGTGTGAAACAAGTAGTATTCACTTCGTTGATGAGAAATTTAACCAAAACATTTATGATTTATTATGCATGTGTATGTTTTTCTTTTGCTGGATGATTATGCATGTACTGTAAGGTTGACCTTTGGTTTTCTCATCAATGACTTGGATTTAGCTTCTCTTAATTGATTTTCTTGTATATAAAAAAATGATTGTGTTATATCGTTATTTTCTCATACATATATGTGTGTGTCATTTAGCTTTAACTCCTCTCAGGTGAGCAAGGATAAAATAAGTAATCACAGTTGTTGATGAGCAAATTAATAGTTGACATTCCAACATGCTCGTGGTTTCTTATGTATGTGTATGTAATATTGACTGTTAACGTTTTTATCCATGACTGGAATTAGTTAATTTATCTTCTAAAGAGAGTTGTTTACATTTAGAAGAGCCGGATTCATGTCACTTTTGTGTAAACAATGGGAAGTATTTAGAAGCTTCATGACTTCTTATTCGACCTTCTGGTGATAATATTGCAGAATGAGCTGGCTATTTTGGAATTTATACACCTCTTGGTTGAAACCATGGATCGTCATTTTGGCAATGTGGTATGTCTCGCTTACAAACTGATCTTCCGTGTTTTGAAGGTAGATTCCAGTAACTTTGCTTATCTCTCCTTCACTTTTACTTGCAGTGCGAGCTAGATATTATGTTCCATTTAGAAAAGGCGCATTTTATGTTGGAGGAAATGGTCATGAATGGTTGTGTTGTGGAGACAAACAAATCAAATATTCTGACTCCAATTCAGCTGATGGATAAAACATCTTGAAGGAGAAAAAAAGGAAAGATGCCCGGTTTTTTATGTATGAATATCGTTCTGTGTACAATAGACAAGATAATCTCCAATTTTCAGTATGAATGAAAATTCGTGTGTAACTTTTTGTCTTATTTTCCTCTCACCCCTTGTATGAATGAATATGAACTTGTTTGTTTTCTGAAACGGCCCTTCGGCATTAGAAAAATAGCCTGATAATCGAAATTATAAATTCCAAATCAAGACTACTCCAGACCGGTTCAGTTATGTGGCATACGCTATCAATTTTCTAGCCTGATGTAGGAGTCTGAAGATTATCTATTTTACTTTAGGGTAAAACGTATGAACAGGACTTCAAGTGGACTTTCGAGCTCGAATCACTAAATGCAAAAATCACGATCCCAAGGGGCTCAAACTGTAATGTTTTACTAGGGGACAGTGTAGTGTAAAAAGGTGTTTTGCATAGTATTTTTAAATAATTAAAAAGGAATAATTGTAGAATAAAGAAAAGAAGAAGTGTTTGTATAATTTAACGAAATCTGAAGACTGATTAGATAAGTGGAGAGTGAAACCTAACGAGTCTTTGCATCTAAATCAAATGAAATAAGAGGAATTGCATCTATACCAAATTATATATGAGGATTTGATGGTAGTCATTTATGTTTTGGTTGGTAGATAGGTGAGAAATAGGAAGATGGAAATAAAATTAATGAGTGAAAATGACTCCAAAATAAAGAAGAAAGAAGAAAATAAAGGTATTTAATTAAAGGGAAATAGAAAAAAAAAACGAAGAGAAAGAAAGAAAAAAAATGAATAAAAGCAAATTAGAAATAGTGAGTCTTATTAATTAAAAGTTAATTCTCTTATATATTATATACTAAACACCCACCAACTTATTTCATTTACTCAATTATTTTCAAGTTACATACCAAACAGGTCCTTCACTGTTCAGATTTATATTTGAAAATAATAACTGTTGTTTCATCTCAATTTTATATAGACAAAAGCACATCTGTTTAAGTTCAAAACATATCCGAGAACTAGTATTCAAGCACATTAATTGTATTTCATGTGAATTTATAAACACCAATGGCATTTTGTTGTGAATGAGGTTGTGAGTAAAAGTGGTAAAGTTGTCAAAATTTTATTATTCTTTTATTTACATTAATAATTTGATAATTTATTTTTAAAGTTAATATAGTTATTATAAAAAATAAATTTTTATATTTATAGAAGAGAAAAGATGAAAGTTATTATCATACGGGATAAGAATTTGTTAGAATTTTGTTAGATGTATTGCATATTTATCCCTTTAGTGTAAATGAAGTCGTAAATCTTGGAGAACATTCTCTCGTGGAATTTGTTTTGACGCGTGTTCTTTTGTCGTCTTCCGTGAAATAAATGCCAACGCAGTTTACCTTCTAATATATTGACACGTTATACGGGTCGATAGCAACTCTTTGGTGACCATGTTTTCTTAAGCATGAACCTAAACCAGAAGCTGCAAACGAAAATGGTTGAAACCAAATCCAACCTGTACTGCATTGTTGTTCTGTTCCAATCTTTTTCTCACAAATTTAGTGTTTCTTTATTTACAAAATAGAACACACACTATGGTAGGGAGAATGATAAACCAATCAAATTCTTTTTTCTTTGTGTGGCATGGATACATTCATGCCTAAAAGAATTGTATTTTGTTCTGAAATGCCTGTTTTGTACAATTTTGATGCTGAATTGATCGATATAGTTAAGCAGCAGCTGGACATCCACCCTTTCTAGGATCACTTACGGCAATAAGAGTACCATGCTTTGTTTGTGAATTCATGTTTCTACCAATTTTCCTATTCATCATGTTAATAGGGGTCTTCGGAGTTTGGACAACAAGTTGAGTGACAGCTAGTGCTCCACACTCCTTCAGTTGATGACCCCTTTCTTCTAGGAAAATCCTTCTTTCTCTCGAAAACTGAATGTGATCACCATTCAGTGCTGTCAGATTCTCATAACTAACTACATTTGGTATTAGCTGCGCGAGATCAAGATCCAAAGTTAGATCAAAGTTCGGACCATCACACATCATGTAACTCTATCTGAATAAAGATTAGTTAGTACCTTGTGATAGATCCTCGGGCTCAGAACTGCTTCCAAGGGCTTCATTCCCAAGATGAAGTGATTAATAAAGATTTGAATCACTGCTGGAGCAATGTTCATTCCACCGCTTCCTCCCATTACCCCAACCAACTCATCATCCTGCAAGAGGAATGTTCATGTGTAAGAATCCTTACTCTCCAGATGTAAAGAGGTAATTGTTTTTTTCTTGGTTAGAATTGGTTAGAATAGATGTTTGATCACATGCCCTCTTCCAAAGTTTTCATTTTGTACAGGTAGAACTATGATTTTTGGCCCTCCCAAAAACCATTGCATGTTTTTGTGGCAAAGTTCAAAACAGTTGTTATTCATACAACTTATATAAACTTTTTATGTGTTTACTTATCTATTGCATCACATATTTCTCTATAAGTTGTAGACTTTGTTGTGATGGTAGCTTTTGACAATTCACACTGTGCAAATTGCAAGCAATACCTTTGTGATGATAAGAGGGGTCATGGAAGACAATGGTCTTTTGTTTGGTTGAATAAAATTTGATGGAGCTGGAGGCAGTTTATCAGGGGATATTTCTGTGGGTGCAGAGAAGTCATCCATCTCATTGTTGACCAAAATACCAGTAGAAGTAGAACGAAATCCAGCTCCAAAATGGTAGTTTACAGTAGATGTTAGTGATACAGCATTTCTATCAGCATCAACAACACACAAATGACTTGTTCCGTGATCTCTCAGCTGACTCCACCTGCCCAACATGGTTATGAATAACTTTTTGTTAACAAGTTAGTGATTTTTCAACACATCTTGCAAAAGGGAATGGTTTCATTCAAATTACCAGTAGTACATCGCACCTGTTCATATAGTACTCTGGAGGGAAAGTAGTGTTATCAAAAATCCTTTGCTGAATTTCTTTTGCAAAAGATGGAGAAAGCATTTTGGATATAGTATCATCAATGTTTTCAACGAAGTTAGGGTCTCCCAAGTTCATTCGAACAGCAAACATGAACCTCAGAGCTTCTATTAGCCGATGTACACCAAGATTTCCCCTTGCAGCATCAGGGTCTCCATAACTGTCCAAGATGTTCAGAACCTGTTCACATACAATGAAGAACACAGACTTAATGCAACTAATAACCAAAAAAAAAAGGACACCAGAAACAATTGTTGCAGAATTCTGTATCAGGAATTTACAAACCATAGAAAGAGCAAGTGTTCCAGATGAAGGAGGTGGCATTCCATATATGGTGTATCCCATCACATTCAGAGTCATTGCATCTGTTATTTCCAACTTGTAATTGCGTAAATCCTCCATTGTTAAAATCCCACCAGCTTCTTTGACATCTTTGACTAACTTTTCAGCAATGCTACCATTGTAGAAAACTTGTGGCCCTTGTTCTGCCACTGCCTCCAAGGTGCGAGCGAGTTCCACATTTTTACACACATCTCCTGTTTTCAACAAAGTTCCTTCGGGTGCATATAGCTTTCTTAACCCAGGATCATCCAATATCTTTTTCGCTTCTTTAGCTATGAAACCTCCAAGAGCAGGAGACACTTCAAAACCTTTTTCAGCAAGTTCTATAGCTGGTTGGAATAAGGCCTTCCATGGAAATCGTCCATGCTTCAACCAAGCTGCATGAAGGCCAGCTAATTCACCAGGAACTCCCATTGACAATGCACCTAAGCTCTTATCCTTCAGATTTTTCTCATACATATTCTGTTTGTCGACAATCAAATATATACACAAGCATAAGTTACACTGTTTTGGATTTCCGTGGATGAAAATGGAAGAGGTTTTACAACTTTAATGGTTTAGCAGAAAGAGTTAACTTGAAACCTGTGAAGCAGCTGCAGGAGCAGTTTCTCTCATGTCAAAAGCTTGTGTTTGGGAGGTTGAAGAAGATCGAACAACCATGAAAGCGCCACCCCCTATGCCACTTGATACTGAGAGAACAACACCAATGCATAACGCAGCCGCCACTGCAGCATCAACAGCATGTCCACCCTGCTTAATCAATGAAACACCAATCGCAGAACATCGAGCATCATCAGTTGCAACAACTCCCACATCGGATTCTACAATATCTTCCTGACTTGTTCTCATCCCTTCATTATATTTTTCTGCTCCTGATAGTATTCCATAACTAGTGTTGTTGTCTTCAACTACTAGTCCAACAACTGGAAAAAAAAAAAAAAATTTGCTAAGCATTACTAGATTTGGTTTATCAACATCAGAATGATAATCTAATTGTGTTAATGTGAAGCTGATATTTGTCACAGAAGTTCACTCTCCTCCCTACGATGTATACCTTTTTCCAGATTCTATACTACATTCTATGTTTCTAATTTTGAAGTACAAAAAAGTTAGTCTTTTTCCTACTAAATGTTCAGTTTACACTTGTCAAGAAAATTAGGAGACTTGACAATTTTTTTTTTCATATTATTTGCCTCTGCATACTCAGTTTTGGTGGTTCCTAACTTCTTGGAATCTCAACCATTTACAATTATATCAGATTCAACCTTCAGAATTAAGAAACTTTTTGCCGTACTTGTGCGTTAATTCTTTGCTTTTTACCCAAAATCAATCATTTGAAAGCTCATATATCTAATCATGCATCCCAAACAAAAATGTTGTCTTTTGACTTTCCCTGGCATGAACACAGTGAACACTGTGAAGGGATGCAAGAGGGCCACTGTATATTTTGATTCTAAGCTCAATCTAGTCTCTGACTTGGGAGAACTTCTTTAACAAACATTCAATTCATCCATTTAAAACAACATCTTCACGTAATTCACAGTTGAGAGCTTATGACAAAAACAATTTCTCAAAATCCCATAAATAAAAATACAAAATTCTCAAGTGAATGAATCAGAAAGAGAACTATACTGACTTGTGGCAGCCACGAAGGCGCAGAAGATGATTTTGATCCATTTGTGTTTGCGTGGCAAAACCTCGGATTGTAATAACAAAGGAGAATCCATGATATTGTGTGGTGAGAGCACGACAAGGTTCAAGGACGAAGATATTTATGAAGACAACTTGATCATGATGCTTACGTTAGGATTAAACCGCAATTCAGTTCACTTTGGTGTGGCTGCTGAATGTCACAACCACATCACAAGGATTAGAAACATACCCTTGTAAAGTAATCTAAAAAGCTATACAATAATACAATTAATTAATTAATTAATCTGCATCAATGGCATGCTATGTTTATTTAAGGTTGTTAGCCAATTGCAAAAAAACGTGTTGGTATTTATTAAAGAATGAGTTATTAAACAAAAAATTGCTCCTTTTTTATATCAAGATATTTTCGAAACAATACTAATTTGTATCATACCGAATCATGTTGGCTCCGAAACAATATTTGCTCGATTCAGGTCCATGTTCAGTGAAAGACTAGAATAGAAAGAAGAACTTTTATGGTAATGAGAATGGATTTTCTTGAAACAGGCGTTGATATATATATAAATGAAGATTGGACTATTCAATTATTAGAATTTCTTTTTAAGTTAAAGTTTTTCAGATAAATTATTCGTCAATTAACAATTGCGTGAAAGCAACAAATTCCATTATCATTACTAGTTGTTGTGTTTGGAATTTCTTGTAAGTCTGTGACATTGGTGGGTACTTCTTTTTGTCTTGGTGTTTTAAAAAGAATATAGAAATGGATGGACTTTAAAAATTAATGAACATGAATAATTCACATTCTAACTATTTGTGTTAATATGTGATTTTATTTTTTTAATTCTAAAACATAATTTTTCTATTTTTTAAGTTAACTTCATGTTTTAAAACAAAATTTTAACTTTTAAAGAAACCATCGTGATTTTAAATTGTGACTATTCTTTTAAAAAAATCATCATTATTAATGCTCCAATAAATATTTATGATTAAGTAATCTCGAATTTCTCCTCGTTTTTGTAAAAAAATTTGTCTTGTAATTTTTCTAAGCAAAGAAAATTATATCATATCATAATGTGAAAAATATGCAAACGCTAAGCACTATTTTAAAGATGTGTTGATAAAAGGCTTCAATATCCATTGGTGGTGAGAACCACGAAATTTTGACTCTAATGAAACTCTATCACAATAAAGAATCTTTGAAAAAAAAAAAAAGTAGTACCAACATTGCATTTAACAAAACCTTGAGGAGATGTGACAATTTTTTAAGATTTTTATTCACGTGAATAATAAACAATTAGTGTGAATTAATTAATATGAAATTGATATCAATACAAAAAAAAAATTCTATCTCTCATATTATTTTTATTTGAATAATTTTTTTATTAAAAAATATCTATGATAGTTAAAAAAATAAAAGAATTATCGCACAATGTAGATATAATATACATTGGGACAAAACTCTAGATATTTTATATGCTGGATGCAAAATTGTCGATGTTTTTGCTTCAAACAAAATTTACGAGTTTGTTTAATTTTGAAGAAAAAAAGTACAATTAAGTTATTTTATTAACAAATGTTATTTAGTGTCCTAAAAATATTGGTAAAAAGATTATTGCGATTAAAAAAATATGTTTCTTTATAATATTGTTTTGAATAAAAAAATATTATAAAAGAATCCTTTAACATAGAAAAACCAATCTTGATAAGACAATTACCTAAGTGAGTTTGAGAGGTCTTGATTTCTATTATTGGATAACATATTTCTTTCTATAAATGGTTTGATTGAAAATATATTTAGTTTCAATGTGTTTCATTTTTTTCTATAAATTGTCCCGAGGATGTTTGGTTTTTTTATATGCAAAATATAGAAGAAAATTATAAAAAAAATATTGAAGTTTTTAAGGTGGTAACTTTTTCATATAGAAATGTATTATTATAATGTGAACTGTATATTTTCTTATGATAGTTTTCCAATCAAAACTATTATTTCAAATTTCTAAAATTAATATTATTTAAGGCATAAATAACGTTTATAAAAGATTTATAAATAGTTTAAATAACGGTTGTAGGATAAAATATTATATATCTTATTAAAATTAGAGGAATAAAAATGATATTTTATTTTAAAATATTGAAAATAAACTTTATTTATATTTAAAAAAATCTGAAAAAGTTATTTTAATCCACATCATAATTGTTTTCCAAAAACTTTAATGCAGTGCAGTGTACCTTTTTCAAGGGCCCACCAATAACAATGCCATGTGGTGTTGGCATGTGTGACACAACACGGTAGGTTTGCTTTATATTCTGAAATACAACAATAATTTCCATTATAGAAAAGTAAATTATATTTTTTATCTCCATTTAATTTTTAATCCATGATTTTGATTTTTCTGTTATTTTTTATTTCAGTCCATAGATTCTAAATTTTTAACTCTTGTCCTATCCTTTCTTTTGTAAGTGTATATGTCTTTTTTATATTTTAGTTAACTGAATTATTTTAATAGTATTTTAATACTGAGATTGGAAAGGAGAGGACAAACGTAAATGAATAATGTGTGAGAAAGAAAGTAAAATATAAATTATTTGGTTAAAGAAAAATAAAAGAAGAATTAAATTTAAGAATATAAATTAATTATTAAAAATTATATTATTTATTTCATTACTGTTATTATTAAGGATAGGGTGATAAATAAATATGCTTATATAAATATTGTATAAACTTTTCACAATGTTTAATGGGAATACTAAATTGATTACTAAATTGATTGGATACAAGTTTTAGTATAGATTATCCTCTATTTTTTTTAATGGATATGAAAACCGATGATGAATGCTATATATTTATTGTGTCTTTATGATTGTATTTGTTTCTATCTTAAGTTATCAAAACAATTATAATATTTATAAAACTTATATTTTTTTACATTTTTATTCTCTTTCAAGTGATCAACTTTTTCAAAATTCATAAGTTCATTAAGATCATCTAGATATTATTTTTGGGACAACTTTGATTATACGTTTTCCAAACTTTATGTGATTTAATTTAAACTATGTATTATATTTTATAAAAATAAACCTTAATTTTATTTTATTAAATAATTCCTAAGATACATATTTTTAATATTTACTCCTTCTTAATATTTTTATTTATTGTTTATTTTTGCTTATAAGATTAAAATTTTAAGTGTGTAATTACATGAATTCTTAGTTTATTGGATAACATTAAAAATTAGTATTTTTTCAGTTATTTTTAATCTTTATTTTCATTTTATTTGATAAATCTTTCTTTTGTTAAAAAAATTTAATTCTCTTTCAATGATTTGACTAGTTTGGTATCAATCAAGTTTAGTCACATGTCTAATTTATTTTTGTTCTCATTACAACTTTAACATATTTCTTTATTTAATTTTGTTGAAACAATATATTGTATCTTAGGAAATACACTCATCAATATAACATAACTTACACAAGGTAAAGCCAAGAATTTCACTGAGTTGTGTTAGAACATAAGCAACAAAACTGGGACGTGATTTGAGGATAAAAGGAATTTTGAGTAAAGACATATTAGCCAAACAAAATTGTAGGTCCCAAAAAGGTTGCAAATCAAACCTTTATATTTTATTCTCAATCCACTTATCCATGCTTGCTTCACATAGCTACCCAATATTTCTCATAATCTCAACAAATTGTCTTAGAAAAATCATTTCTTTCTACCAATAATGTTTAAATATATGATTATTTTCTTATAAATGGATCATTTCTCGTTAATACCAGTGAGGTGATGAAACTATTTTCATTGCATAGAAATTATTGTTGCTTGTGAATTATATTTTTCTTAGTAGTTTATTTAGTTCTACTACTCTTTTAATACCATCTTACTACTTTTAAAACTTCTACTTAGGTCTTACTTAAATAGACGAAAATAATAACAAGTTAATTATTTCATCAAATTGAGGAAAACACACTTAAGAAAGTGATAAGTGTTGTTAATGTATCGCAGCAATACACTAATCACATCGTCGTTTTTTTTAACAGTATTTTCTCAAATTGACAGATTAACTAACATTTCTAATTACAAACTTTCATCTACCAATTATCTTTTAGCTTTCAACTATCTTTTCACTGCTTTTTCCGTTTTATTATACAGCGACATGATATATTAGGGTAATGTAAATTATTATAATTGTAAATATGTTTTTCTATTATTATGTAATAATTTTACTATATAATGATACAATTTTTATTATAATATTTTGAAATAACTTGATTTACATATTTGCTTAGGATTAATTTCATTAATGAAATATCTATGAGATTCAATCCATATGCTAACACAAGTGGTTCCACATTTGAGTTTTTTAATTAAGATCTGGATATGAAGCCGTAACTGAAACTACAATTTTACTTCAAAATGGATAGCAATCTCGTACTTATACCAAAAAATAAATATTTATGGGATTCAACATTTTATTTATAATTGAAAAGGATGTCTTTTTTTTAATATTCAAAAGAGTATAACAAAATGAATAAATCTGAATTGATATAAAGTAAATTTTCCGAGGAGTAAATCACTTATTAAAAATTAAGTCTTAAAGTCAAAGCAATTGTTGTATGCATTATACTTATAACAATCTTAAAATGAGAATGAAGTATCTGAATATATAAAACATAAAAATATATTATTTACTTTCACTCAACAATTGACTTATAATATATTTTTTACTTCCACTCAACAATTGACTTATAAAACAGAAAAATATATTTTTTACTTCTCTCAACACTTGCAACGGAGTAAAAAAATCGCATCCAAAAGCAAAAAAATTGACAGAAGGAGGAGACACTATTGAAACCAACTATAAAAAAATGAAATAGACATCCTAAAAATTACGAGGACGCAGATAGTAATTATGGGGTGCAGCAAGCAAAAAAGCCTTGTTCTGATTTTATCTTCTTGAAAGCACAAGAACCATAGCCCATGGCCTTTTAATTGTCTTAACTGTCAAACACAAATTATAACTGTGATAGCTTCTAAAACAATGATCAGAAAAAATAATAAATTATAATGTAAAGAATATTTATATTATCAATATATTTTAACTTAATTCATAAAAAATATAAAAAAAAAGGTAAAGTATTTGATTGTATCATCCGAAATATCGGTGGGAGGGAAAGTGGTTTTCTATATAAAAGAGGCGAGACAGTAACAATAGGCATTTTCTATATAAAAACAAATACACATAGCTTATACAACTGAACACTATTTAACTAACTCTACCTAAAAAAATATTGCCTCCAACCATATTATGGGCTTTACTATGGGCTTTGAGTTATGGGCTAACCTAATAGTGTGGTCCAGCCCACTATCCATTGGCCAACCATAGAAACCACACCAACTTTCTTGTTAATTGGTATTATTATTTTGCTCTTTTTTCAAGTGTGGCCCACCAGGCCTACCCCACTCACCGAATATTTTGTCTATGGCCTATCGGAAACCGAGAAAGAGCAAAAGTTTGTGCTTTAACCAAGCACAAAGTTTGATCTTCCTCATCAAATGGATAAATATCTAACCCTCTTTTAGAATTACAGCTATAATCTTAAAATACAAGGCAAATCTAAGAAAGATTGCAACACATTGCATAGCCATCACATGATGTTCTTGGTTAGTGTGGAAGCAATAATGTTGAACAATTATAATATTACTTCCACAAGCAACTCCATCGCATAACATAACTACCCTAATCTACATGCTTCATCTCTTCCATGCCTTTTCAGCTGCATTTCGCTACCTTTACTTCATTCCTAACCCAAAACCATGCACTTTTTCTAGTCTTTTCTTAACCCGTCCCTACAGCTACATCATTCCATAACATTCTCTACAAATCAATGTATCATTGGTAAATTCCCAAATGTTACACTTTTGAAACAAAAATACTTGGGTGGTTCTCACTTTTGAAACCATAGTTAGATTCGTATGTTGTTCAATGTGTGGCGTTTTGAGGTTTACTAAGCTTGAGGTGGTTTGTTAGCAGCTCTTTGGTCACGGGAACATATCACATCCACCTTCCTCACCTTTTTGCCTATGTTCGTTTTATGAGTAACAGAATCAAAGTCATTAGGCATAAACCATGTATTTATGATAGGGACATTAAAATTATTAATTTTCTACTCAGTTAGAACACCACATTTTCTAACTTGAAAAGTAAAAAAAAAAGTTAAGGGATAAAAGAAAATAAGTGAGGCGTTAATTAAGTTGTGGTGTGGTGCATGTTGAAGCTGAAAAGAAAAAGAAGTTAAAAATGTACGAGGATGTTTGAGACTGTGGGTGGGCACAAAGGGCTTCCTCGTACCGCGTAAACTTTGGTCATAACCCTAATTTATTTAAGGTCATTATTTTAGATATAAAGAGATTGCAGGAAGAACAGTAATAAGATGCATTTAGTATAAACGAGGTTGTTTGATAATTTAGTTTATTTTGTGTTTGGTTGAAATTGAATGACAATGACTTTGAGGTGGGGAGGTGAAGAGATCCTCAAAATCCCACTAACGTTGACACCACCCCAACTCATATGTTGCTTTCAACTTATGTTAATGCAATGCACTGCACCCAAACATTTTATCTACATCCATTTAATTTAATTATAATCTTACACGGATTTAAAAAACATTTATAACATTATTTTTAAACTTTTTATTTTTTTTAAAAAAATATTAGCTTTAATAAATTTGAGGTGAAAACAATATGACTAATGACTACAGAAGAATCTTATTCATTGAAGTTAAAATATTTGAAGTTTGAATTTGTGTGTACACGTGGCATTGCCCATTCTATTTATCTCTGTCGTCACATCTTTTGATTTTGCAGATCTATTCCTTCCCCGCGGGGCAAGTAAACAACAGTGTTAGTGAATTTATGAAACTGTTTAATTTTTCTTTTTAATTTTATTAGCTTCTTATGTTTCAATATTTAATTAGCTTCATCTTCAAATTTAAAATTTTCTATTAATTATTAATAATTGAAAAATATCAAAATATAAACGATTAATGATTGTGTTTCCTTTTTTTTTATATTTTTCCAATGTTGATATTTCCTTAATCCCCTTACACGGTAAAGAAGAGTTTCAAACTTTTTCCTTGTTTGACATTGCACATGGCAAAACACAGTTGTTGACTCATGATTACCTGTGACCTTCTTCACTTTTGAATGCTTTTTTACTCAGTTTATTGTACTTTTATTATAGTTTTTTTTTTAATTTTTTTTAAAGTCCAAAAAAATTGATTAAAACTATACGTTATTTTAAATAACTTATAATATTTATTTTCAAAAATAAATGACAGTTTTTAAAAATCTGTAAAACATAACTACTAAGTTACTTCACACAATAAATTTGTTAATTATGTGAACCAGTGATCCATTATATGTACTTAAATTCTGACCACAAGAACTTGTGGCCACAAATTTATGCCCTGATTGCGGTGAATTGGTGTCCTTCTTTTCTATTTTATATTGACCAGACTTTTCTTTCCATCAATTAAAATGACAGTTTTCTACATTTATCAAAAATAAAATAAAAGATCATGTTATGACAAACACTTTTTTTAATCTTATTAATAATAGTAAAATTAGTTAACATGTCACACTAGGTTGTGAGTAATAGTATAATTAGTTACGGGCCAAAGACAAAATAAACTGCATTAAAAAAAATGGTGGAAATTGAAAGTTATTACTTGCATTTACTATGGAGTGTATGTGTTCATTTTAGGTTTTAGAAAATTCAGATAAATTTTGTTATTCCATAGTTTTTCAATTTTTTTACATTTTATTTCTCAAAAATATAATACATCATATTTTTTTTTATCGATAATCTTTGATAACGTGACACCTTTAAAACATTACATATTCAGATAATTTTCTTTTTTTTTTCTCCAGTCAATTATTTTGGGTGTTGTTCTCTCATGTTAAGTGATATAAAAAAACATGCTTCTTCATTTTATATTTTCTTGAATTATTATTTTTTGTTTATTTTTCTACAGCCTTATTTTGAAGGAGGGTGATGTTTGCTATTCTTACAATATATTATTGTAGTATTCGAAGAAGTCGTGTAAACAGTGATTGTTATTATTTATTCATGATATGACATGTATTTATTGTGGACATACATTTCACATGAGAATGATAACTAAGGTAGCATACATTGTCTTTAATGAAGAATGCTTTTATTTGTATAAAGACTGATCTAGAAAAAAAAAATACTACAAAAGATAAAAAAATAAGTAAAAATGATAAAAGTTTATTAAAATATTTGTATAGCCAAAAGTACAAGAGAAGTTGAGGTTTTTTTTTTTTTTTCAACTCAAAAGAATAAAAAAAACTTTTATATAAATCTCGTATGTTTTTGAAATATTTTTTTCATTTTCCTTCTATCAGATAGATTTTTTTAGTGGAGTCCACATTTTTTTTTCTGATTTGATTCTCACCTTAATTAAAGAATATAAAATTACTTTT
>Ga0099824_1000905_pt1 | contig 39218 bp, 33 predicted proteins | sample SiratrowhiteBW_FD_76837 | JGI IMG/M metagenome (GOLD analysis project Ga0099824, IMG submission 76837) | Root nodule microbial communities of legume samples collected from California, USA - Siratro white BW | ecosystem: Host-associated > Plants > Roots > Nodule | place: USA: California... | reverse complement strand
TGTTCTCTCTCCTTCAGAGGATGCGGGGTTAATGAGTGCAATGAGAAAATGAGATCCGCTTTTCCCTCTCAAATTATCCTGCATTTTCAGATGAGAAATGACAAAAGCAACCCTTTACAAAAAAACAAACATGAACCACGTAAGCAGACAAGAAGTTGGCTTTCTCTTTCTTTACCACGCGGGATGACAATGACACGTCGGAGTGTCAAATGGAGGTGAGAGAAAAACGAGTGTCAAAGTAACATTTTCCTTTGTAAATGGGTTGAAATACCCTTTTGTGTCTCTTATTTAATATATTATTTTGCTTAAAAAATAACTAGTAAATACCTATGGAAGGCGGTTGAGTTTTCCTACTTGTTTCAATTGGGGCTTGGGTTTCCTCACCCTTCCTCCCACACTATCCTTAAATGATGAGTATTAGCCTTAAATGATGAGTTAAATGGGTGTGGTTAAAAAGAATTATAAAGAAAACAAAAGAATTAATTATTAATAGAAGTATAATAAGTAGGTTTAAAGTAGCCTTAATGAAAAAATTAAGGACAAAGTCGAACTACTATTATATATAGTGATCTTAATGAATTAGTTTAATTTTGTGTGAGGGTGAGCAACAAATCAAAGAAAATATATAGTTTTGGAACAAACTTCCCCAAACACCTCGCAACCTAAGAGGGACTCTAAGAAAGGGGGGATTATCCCTCTAAATTTAATCTCAGATTAAAGGTCATAAAGAAAAGGACATAAATTTAAATAAAAAAAACCTTCTAAAGAAAATAGGGCGCTTGACGCATCAAATATTTAAAATGTCTTAAATGTTGACACTATTCTTATAAATATGCCAACACAAAGGTTATTTTTTTGAAAGGCCAAAACGTTTATAACAACCATAATGAATCTCCTTTGTCACCTGGTGAAGAAGACATCCTAGAATCTGGAAAAAAGTTTATCATTGTGATTGTGATTTGTTAATGATAAGAAGCCTTCTTGAAAGCCAACCTTTTGAGTTGGTACAAATACAACGAGAAAACATATTCCACATTTATATGTAAAGTCTTTGACAAATACTTGTTTTCTTGTTGTGAATTGTGGACCTTGCTATAATTGTTATAACTCTAGATTGGCGGAAAAGTTGGCTTTAACTACTAAACCACATCCAAAACCTTATAAACTCTAACTGGTTAAAGAGGATAGTAGTATAATAGTTAATCAAAGAGTTTACCTATATCCATTGGGAAATATCAAGAAAAAGTTTTTATGACATATTCCTTCTGGGGACATATCATATCTTATTTGGGAGGTCATATCAATATGATCATCAACAAAATAAGTTTCCATCACTGAGACAGAAAAATAGTTGTGGCCTCTCACACCCCAACAAGTTAGAGATTACCAAGCAAAAATGACAAAAAGAAAGTTTGATGAAGAAAAGAGAAAAATAAAAGAGTCAAATGAGTTTAAAGGTTAACGTGATGTGATCGCAATCCAAACAAAAACTATGTTAGAATAAAAATGTTGAGTTCAAGAGGAGGGGGTGAATTGAACTACCTCAGATTTTTCAAAAACTTCAAATGAACTATTTATTAGATCAACTCATTTCAGAATTTGGTTGCTTTTACATGTAATTTCAAATCAAGAACATCAAGAACCAGAGTAATATGCAGATACAATAATAAAGAGGGAGAGAAGAAGAAATGCACCAAGACTTTTATACTAGTTCACTCTACCAAGAGCTACATCTAGTTGTCCAACAACACTAACCAATCTCACACTATAACAAAGTCTTACAAACATGTAGCCAATACAATTTGCATAAGAAACCAACTCTTGAACCCTACATGATTGGATTTCTCACTTAATAATACCATGTTACTACACTAAATCTAGAAACATTGTCCAAAGACATCCACACAACACAAAGACAAATGTAAGAAAATTGAATGAATTCACCTCAAACACGATAATAGCAACAGAAAAAGAAAAATCAGGTGAAAGACTATGTTCTCTTGACCACTAACAGAATGATCTTGTAATCACTTAAAGAAAGCTCCAAGAAAGGTTTTTAGCACAGTAATAACTCTCTCGACAGTGAAATGATTTCAGAAACTGATGTGATTCCTTGCGTAAATTTGTACAAAAACGTAAAATTAATTCTGTGACGTAAGATTAGCAAAATACGAGATATGAAGTTAACAAAGATTGGACAAAATCTAAAAAAAAAAATAACAATACGAAAGAAATAAAGAACAAGGATAAAATTTGAGTAAAGGAAAGGATGGACGCCACAAACGATTGACGTTTGATAAGCCCTTATGATCGCCACAAGAATTGGGGAATTCTTGATAAGATCAAATGATTCAAGGTAGAACCCTAGCAAAGAATATCTCATGCTCCTGTAAAGAAAGACAACCAAAAGTCCCTCTTTTATTCAGATCCAAATGATTTATACAATCTTTTCTCAAGTACTAAAAGCATATAAAAGATAAATAAATTATTAACATTACAGACCTAGATAAAATGCCTCTGTGGTAAATAGAGACCTAAAGAAGTGAAAGGTCTTGGTCCTCATCAGAAACTTAGGTTCAAATCTCGTATCAAATTAATTTAAAAGAAAAGTTATATAGATTTTAAACTATTAGTTTTAATGGATTAAAACTACATTTTAATATTTTAATTTCATTTACTCGTGAAATTAATGGATTAAAATGTTATCAACACATTGAAATGTTATTAATGGATTAACACATTGAAATGCATGTAGATGTGCCTAATTTACCTTAACAAATTGAAGTGCAACAGGTTGGTCTTGAATTCTTTCAATCTAATCATCTAGATGTTAAAACCTTGTAGCATAAAATTCATGATAATCCCACTGGTCAACAGTCATAGATTCCACTCTTGGTAGCAACAACTGCTCAAATTGAGAGAGAGGAATATCATGATCCATAGAAGGTTCATAAGAAATTATATCAGTAATCATACGGTTTTCATTATAGATGTTGCTTGGACGAACTTTAATTTGGGTGTTGTCATCAGGTGCAACAAACTCATCGTCATCTTTGGCAATCCAGTGACCATTAGTCTTGACATAGCCCTTATTGTGAAGAATGGCATTGGTTATTTCATTTGTTCCTTTGATCACTTCCGATAGTTCAACATAAAAAACTGACTTCAAAGTGATGCAAGAATTTAAGACCATGACAACATAAGGAAAGCAATAATCATGTAACCTTTTTTACTTTAGCATGTGATTCTTTATCACATAAATCCAATTAACTTTTATTTTGTGTTAAATGTTGGACATCAAAACCAAATTTCATTCATTCACCAAGGCATAGTTGCTTCCCCTGGGAGTGATTTGTCATGCAATGATAAGAGTACAAAACACTCAAGACTTTCAAAGTGAACTGACAATGATGTTCGTATTAAATCTTCAAAAGTGATTATATAACAGGGGTTTACTCTTTTTTATAAGGAGCATGCCATGGTTTTGAAGATCAAAAGACACCTGTCAATTTTTTAGAAATATTAAGAAACCCAAATATAAATGTAGGACTACTTGACCTAAAGTTTACTCAATTAATCCTATATTTAAATTTAGTTAGCTCCTAATTGATCCTAGCACATGGACTATTCCTTGAAATTAGGGAAATGCACATGGTAATAGTCCTTCAAATCTTTGTAAATTATGAAAATTGTGGTTTTTCTCAATTCTTTGTAATAGTCCCTCAAATCTTGCTCACTTATTGGTATCTAACTAGGATAATGACGATAAATATGTCTATATCCTTTACACGTGAAGCATCTAATAGAACTACCTTTAACCTTGTAGCCTAATTTCTCTTTATATTTGTGCTTCTTATCTCTATGATTTTCAAAATCGTTTGCACTTCTATGGTAAAGAAAAGTTCTTGAAACTCTGTTCTTCTTTTTTCATAATAGTCTTTTTCTCTTCCATATTAAGAAAATTTTCTTGAGTATATTTTCATTCTTCTCTCTTTCCTTTCTCTTTCTTGTTCCAATTGTATCAACTTTAGTTCTTGTCTTTGCACCTCTTCTAGAAGCTCTTGCATAATCATTTTCTCTCTTTGTTGGTTCACACTACTCACTATTTTCCATTAGCTTTTATAAAGGCTTGAAGACATCCTTGCAAAACAATTCAAAACTAACACCAAAACTAGAATATGGATTAATAAAAAATTTCTTAATCATTCTCTCAAGTGTTTCCACCTAAAGTGTTTAGGATTTTCTCCAAAATGATGGATTAAAATCTGAAAAAAAAAAGTGTGTTACACTCAAATCACACAACAAAGAAATCCAAATGTTCACTAAATTTGTCACTAAATTCAAACCGTGAAGTATTTTCTCTCAAGTGAAATAGGCACAAATCTAAGTGCACTCAAGAAAACTTCTAAGAATGAAAATTACAAGACAAAACTTAAAGAGGAAGTGGAAAGGCATAATTTAAGCAATAATTTTACTTATTGGACTCATGCTTGATAAGTGTCTAGATTACATGTTTTTTATCTTGTTTATGGCACTTAAATAATGTAAATAGAGATAATTTTAGTCAAATCAAACTCAATTCCACTTAGATTCTTAAAATAATTAGAATCAGATAAAACATTAAACTTTGCCCAATTTTTCAGGATTTCTATTGAAAGGTTGAGTGAACCAGTACCAAGTGAAAGACATTCGCAAAGTGCAAGGCACTAGACGCTCAACAAATTCCAAGCTAAACAAAGACCAAGAGGGATTCAAATCTCTAAGCGGAGATATGCTACTGCTCAATAAACTTGGTACAAAAAAGGGTAAATGAGATGGAGATCCAAGCTGAGGGAAGCAATAAATAATTGATCCCAAGATTAATTCAAAATGAAGGAAAACACGCGTTGAGCATAATGGAAGAGCTTGAGCCTAAGTGAAAACCTTCATATGAAAAAATATACTTTGATGAGTGCAAGAGGCTAAGGTTGAGCGCATAAGTGGAATAATTGATCTAAAAAAGAAAACATTCATATGAAAGAAGTCACGCATGTGTTTGGGGCTTAGCGCATAAATAATAGAGGACTTAATTGTTTAGCTTTATATATAGAAGTTTAATTCTAACTGAAAAGAGAACTGGTGATAGGGTATGTGAGTGTAGTAAACAATTGAGATTTGTGCTATTTGTAGCCACTAGGATTGAGTTTCATTGTTATATCCTACTCATTATGAGTAGTTAATCCTAGATTGGAATTTGATGATTTTATAACCCTTCAGTAATTTCTTCTTTATATATGTCATTGTTGAGTTTTGTGGTTTAATGTTTTATAGTAGATAAATCTTTGTATTGATGGAGACTGAGTTCTATGTGAACTTTGTTACATTAGAGGAATCTCTATAATGATCTCAAACATTCTCTCACCTAGTTGAGTTTTATTGTTAATGCGTGTGTTGTTGATTACATTAGAGGAATCTCTATAATGATCTCAAACATTCTCTCACCTAGTTGAGTTTTATTGTTAATGCGTGTGTTGTTGACCTTTGTTGTTAATACATGATCTTAGGAGTTCAATGATATTGGAAAATATGTTCAGCTTTCAGAGTCAAACTTAATCAACCATAGCAGTGCAGCTACCTGGAACGAAGTGCAATCTTGAGCAGTATTGTTCTAGTAAGTTGATCTTAAAGCAAAGAGTGAATCTCGTCAAGAAAAGGAATTGATTGATTGTTCTTCAATCCCTAGTTAACCATGAATATGGAATTAAATTGGTTGAGCAATAAGAATAAAACAATAGCTATAAATTACATATGTGAATAGGGAATGCAGATTTGTTTAAGTTTTATTTAACCAAATGCTTGATCTTAATATAACTCTAAGACTTGTCTCCATCTATCTACTTTATCATTATTGTTTATTTACAATTTTAATGTACAATTTTTGTTACAATGTTGTTGTCTATGTATTTGATGAAGCCAACTCAAGCCAAATACAAAGATGACTTGAAGAAGGCTTAGTATTAGTGTGTATGTGTGTGTGTTGTCTTGTCATATGCATGCATCATATGTTATTCAGATGAGCTCTAATATTGCTAAGTGGTTTTGAAATATAAAACTAGAATTGGACTAACTATATTTCTTAAAATGATTCACTTAAGTGCATAATAAATTGTTTTTCAAAAGCAACAAACTGAAAAATCTTGACAATAGGGTTTTAATCAATTTAAATTTGGTTTCAACCGATTGTTTTTAATAAAACAAACATGTTTTAAATCAATTTTTGGAACATCTATAAGAGCATTTGAAATATACATTTAAGTAATCAGAAAAGTTTTGAAAACGCGAAAGAGCCAAAAAAAAACTAAGAGAGAGTTGTGAACTAAGAGTGTTGTTGAATTAAAAATCATTAAGAAAGGAATTCTTGGAGCTCATCCATTACTGTGATAACATTACACTGGTCTTTCTGTCTAATTTTCTACAACCTTGTATTTTCATTTTGTTTTTGATTGGTTACGTTGTAGTTGTGTTTTTGTTTTTCAATTTCATTGATTAAAGATGTTTTGGAACTACAATTGTATAGGATTTACTCTTGTAGGGTGCAGTAGGGTTCTGCACTGTGTTGGCAGTGCTCTTGCAGGGTGCAAGATTGTTTCTTTGTTGTATTGTGTGAATATTTATGATCTTTAGTGGAATTTGTTTATTTATTGACAAGGAGTCTGGATGTAGCTGTTGAGGAAGAGTAACTAGTATAAATCTTGGTGTTCTTGATCCTTCTTTACCCTAATCTTGATTCATGAATCCAATACTGCGTAATTTTTTTGACTCTGTGCATTTATCGATTAACTATTTCTGAATCTTAATTGATTGTTTCTCATTATTTTGTACATGTTGTTATTGTTGATCAAATCTGTTCTGGATTAAGTTTTTTTTCTTTATTTGAATTGATACATTTAAATTGATATTGATTGCATAACTGTTAAGTTAATTAAGTTTTTTGGGTAAGTTCATAATTAAGATAGAATCAATTTATTAATTTTGTGAGTTACTCAATTGGTTTTCTATAGTGTTAATCCGTTGTTTTAATTGATTGTGATCTTCTTGCAAGAATTTGAGAAATTTCAATTTTCTATTTTAGAAGATTAATTGATTGCACTCAGTGGTTGAATATTTGACTAAGTTAATTGATTGTTTCTTATAATTAATTGATTAAAGTTTTTCAAAAAAGAAGTTCATAATATTAAATTCACTATTTTTCAAATTTAATTGATTACTATTGCTTGATGGATTTCTGACAAGAAAAATTTAATTGATTCAATGTTTGTTTAGAATGATTGTTTAAAGGTTGTGCTATCCTGGCTGTTATTTAAATTGATTGTCTCTATGTCTCAATTAATTGTTATGTAACTACTAATCTCAGAGTAAATTGTTTCAATTGAAAAGATTCATTCTTTCTTTCAATCTTTTTCTTAATCTTTGTGAAAATCTTTAAAAGATCAATTCACTCCTCTCCCTTTTTGGACTTAGCTTAAAAATTTTTTCAGTTTTTATCCTTATATATCTATCATTATTGAAAAAAGAAACATAAACTATTTTAAGACATTCTAAATCCTAAGGATACAACAACCCAACTTTCAATTGTAGTATAGTTGGCTTGGTCTACATGCAAAGAGAAATCCACTTCAAGTTTTTAGCATGGTAGCTTGAAATTAGTTAAATTTTTGACAATGTTGATTTGATCTTGTCAACATCCAATTTCGTTCAAATAAAAAATAAAAATAAAATAAAATTTACGCACTCCAATTTTTTGCTACTTGCACTCCCACTCCATTCCATTTTTTTTTTGGCACAATTTTCAAACACACGTATTGCCAATTTCCTTTGTTTTCGTGATAAATTAAATAAAAGAAAGAGAGAATAAAAGAAGAAACAGAAACAAAAGAAAAGAAAAAATAGAAAAAAAAGAGAGAATAAAATGAAAAAAGAGAAAAAAATAGAAAAGAAAAGAAAAATAATAAGAAAAGAGAAGAAAAACAGAAACGGAAACAGAAAAGAAATAAGAAATAAAAAGAAGAAAACGAAGTGAGGAGCGGATGTGAACAGTGAGAACTAGAAATGCCCATGATGATGTGGCACGGTATGATTGGAGCATGGCACTATTTATTATCTTTTTCATTTCATCGCCATTTCACTCCTCGATGCCATTTGAGTTTCATTCCATTCCTTACGTGCGACCGATGACCGAAAGAATTCAAAACGCTTTGTTGCTCTTGTCGTTTCACTCAATAAAGAAGCTAGTACTGTGTCATTTTGGTTGGGTTCCCGGTTGATAACCGGAACTCAAACCGGCGAAACAAGCGTTTGAACCTCGTTGCCTATATAAGGATTCTCTCTTCACAGTTTAAAAGGAAATCACTTTGATCATTTTGGGAGACTTTGAGAATTTTGGGGAACGTTTGAAAGAGTCGTGTGAGAAGAAGAAGAAGACGCTCCGCCAGATAAAGAACTCGCCAAGAAGAATGCTTTGCTTGGAGGAAATTTTCTCTTCAACAAGTAAGTAACATTCATCACTTCCTTCGTTTGAACGCATGTCATTCTGTACTGTTTATTATCGTTTTCATTTCGCAATTCACTGTTCATCGTCTTCTTCGTGTGATAACTGCGTTGTTCATCATCTGATTTGTGTTAATGCTTTCTTTGTCATTTCTGTTACTTGAACATTTGAAAATGCTTTGAATCCATATTGTTTAAACTGTGAATTGATTAATGTAACCCAATCTTTCACGTCATTGCCTCCAGCGAGGCAACGGACATTTTGAAACCATTCGCCGGAGACCTCTATTGCCTAACCTTCGAAACCTTTGAATCCTTATGCCGAAGACTAATCATGTTAAGGTACGTGTTCTCGTGATTTTTGTTTATGTTTTTGTGGAGTTTCTGTTTTGTTTTGTTAATTTTATGTCGTTTCACTTTTTTCCATTTTGTTGTTCTTCTGTCTTTATGTGGTTTATTTTTGTATTGTGTATTGTTTTGTTAAACGTTGTGTTTACGTGCATCCAAGTTTTGTTTTGAACAAAGTATGTAGGTTCTGTGAATATTTTAAGTGCATTAGTTTTTGTTTGCCTTAATCACAGTCACATGCAAAAAGAAAATGTTCCACGAACCTATTTCCAGGAAACTCATTCACTAAACTTATCAAACAAAATTCACCAAAACCACACCAAAGTTACGTATATTTGAAACCTTTGCACCCATAACCATTCCTTCGTAACTCTTCTACCCAGAAAAGCTTTAACCTCATAACATATATATACCCAAAACATGCATTCACAACCTCTACCCAGAAATATGCATTCGAAACCTCTACAGAACTCATTACCCAGAACCTTTCTTAAACCATGCAACCTCTTCCCAGAACCATGGCTTCGCAATCCATGAAAATTCTCTCAAACCTTTGAAACCAACTTTCATGAACTCACTTTCACATGCATTCGAAACCTTCAAACTTTTACCTAAAAACCTTGAAACTTAGAACCTAACACAGAAACACCAAACGTTTTTAGTCGTGAGCAAAGTCGCGTATGTTGGCATGTTTACAAAAGAAAAAAGAAATTCCCTTCCATTTCCAGAAAGCTACCCATGCTTTTGTGAGCACCTTCGAAGTCATCTCGTGCATAAGCCACATTGAATCATGCATGAATCCTTCATTCACCCAACCTTAGAAACTTTCGTTCTATTAATTCGCTGTTTTTTTTTTTTTTTCTTTTACAGAAAATCAAAACATTTCATCCATCTTCACAAAAAAAATTCATTCCTTCAAGCCTTTTCCTATGAAACATTCGGTGAATTAAAAGACACGAATGTTGGCATTGCATCGTTCACATTACATACCAAACCTCATCCAAAATATTTGAAACTAACTCTTCCTTTGTGAGCCAAGCTACGTTTGCTGGCAAGCTCACGTTTTCTCATTCACGTACCCGAAACCGTGTACCCAAACCATTCAACCTTTCGAAATCATATCCCAAAACCTTGAGCCATTTCTGTGAAGCTTCAAGTCACGATCACTGACGCATTACGCTCATAGAGAAAGCTTCTAACTTAAGATTTTTTTCTCGCCAAACCCAACCAAAACAGATAACTCACTCATGAATTTCAAATGCGTCAGCCAAGCCGACGCTACTGATTAAATGGCGAACGCTATTGACTGGTTAACTTAACATCGATCAGGCTGACGCTTTCCTTACTACATACAAAATTTAACTTTACAATTCAATTTTGATGTTCTTGCTAAGCATTGAAAAGATTTTGCAATTAAAAGAAATACATACATTTTTCTAAATATTTTAAAAATAAGTTTTATTTTATGTCATATTTTCAAAAAAATATATACACTTTTAAAATTTCTGGTTTTGATTTAAAAATTTTGTTAACATAAATTTTATAATCTTATACTTTATAAAACTATTATTAGATGAAATATTACCATATTATAAAATTAATTTAAACACTATATATACATACCCAAAATTAGTTTTATACAAGATAATAAAATGATTGATAATGGAGACTATCCTCTTTCTCTTTCTTTTACACTATTCGCCCAATCCTTATATAAGTTTAACATATTTATAAAATATTTATATATATATATATAATTAAATATGTTTTCATATTATATTTATTAATAATTATTAATATATTATGTTTTTAAACTAATTATATGAAAAATGTCAATAAATTTTTCTAAGAATATATTGTGCACTGATGAATAATACATTTTATGAAATATGATTCGCATGACGCATAGCATAGGTTTATTAGATTGTATTATCTTTTTTTTTTTTTTACTTCAATTTATTTCTTCTTCCACTTCAAATGTAGAAATACGCTAAAAGTGACATTATAAATGATAGTGTTCTAAGAGAATACCATCTTTTAAATTCTTTAGATATAATTAACTGGAAAACATAATCTTAATATATATATATATATATATATATATATATATATATATATATATATATATAAACTTAAAATCATGTTAATTGTTAAGGTTTTGTAATTGTTAAAAATTACCTCAACAACAGACATTACACTTCAATTTGACATTAAAAACAATAAATTGTTTAAATGTAATTAAGCTCACAAAACTAATTTTAGGATATTTATATTACATTACGCTTATATAGCATAAGTTATAACATATGGAGTTATATGTGCATAATGAAATATCTTTGCTCTTATCGAGGATATGACAGTAATTAATATGAACTCGTTGAGGGCGATCACGTTCGAATTGGGTGTCAAGCAATCCAAACTGCTCTGAGCTTATGTGTGTTCTAAGAATCAGATGGAAGTCCACTTGCCATGACACATGACACTCTGACGCTCAAGTTAATAAACGTATTTCTGGAGAATAATATGATTAAATCAGAGTGAATTGTAAAAGTTAAGTTAGGATTACTTCCTAAATTAGGGTACATATGTTCATCCTATGGGCTAGAGGACCAGGCCCATGTGTTGGAGTAACTGACCGAACAATTACTAGGCAGTTGCAAGTGGATCCGAGATGGGGGAAGTTCAATTTGCCTAACCCCGGGTCTTTCGGTGATGACTGCAACTGACCCGAGCTCTTCGGGTGCTGACGGTACACAAGCCCCTCAAGCTCCGAGTCATAGATGATGAGTGAGTTAGAACAACAAAAGTGGATTAGTTGTATGATATTCATTGACCAGAGCTATTTTGTTCTGGACTATCTTTTTGTTTAAGTGGTCAAACTGGATTTCAATATCTAATAGTTGAAAAGTTTAGAGAACATAGTTCGTGTGGCCGAGTTCAATCCCAAGGTCGAGCTCGAGCTCTCGTGGGAAAGATTTCACTCACCCACCGAGCTCGAACTCATACGACCGAGCTTGCATTTTTGTCTTTATGAGGGGTTTTCTCGTTAATGATCATTCTTCTGGTAGGTGAAACCTTTTTCGTTGTTCTACTGTCTTTCTGACGTGACGTTGGGTAGAGAGTCTACATGACGTCCACGTGGCATATCCTGATTGATGACTTAAGACCACGTGGCCCTAGAAGTGTTTTGGAATGCAGCGTTTTGAGTTTCATTTTCACCATTCTTCCCTCTCACGTTTCGAATACATAAGGTTTTAACATTTAAACCCATTTGTACTATGCTATTCGAGCAAACTTCAGTTGTGTCCTTTCAACCTCTCGATCACCTCGTTGGCCTCTTGTTGTGTGCTTTTTCTTTTCTTGGTAAGTTTCTTGCATTATGGCTTCTCATGTTGCTGACTCTGGCTCTTCTTCTTCTTTGTCTTCTTCCTCTCGGACGGAGTCTGATGGCGTTGCAAGGCGATTTGTCGTCGGCGCCTAGCCCCTTAGGGTAGCGGGTTCTACTGCAGAGAGACCTCTTGCAGCAAATCCAACTTCCCCTCTCTCTGCTACTGAGGTAGCTAGGAAAAAGGGGAAAGTTGTTGCTACTCCCTCAAAGCACAAAGCTAAAGCTTTGCTGGAGAGTTCGGTTCAAAAGAAAAAGGGTAAGGGACAATTGCGTTATCCTCCTCCAACTGATCAGGATTATGTCTAGGTTAGTGGAGAGGTTGATACGTTCTCCTCTCGATGTTCCAATTCCTATCTCAAAGAGCATGTACATTTGTATGACATTTGTGTTCCAGAGTTTGTCTTGTATATAGGTCTAGCTGGTTCTAAGAAATCTTAGCGTATGTATATGTATCCTACTATCGATGCCGACGACTGTACCTATGTGTATGAATATATGTTGAAGACTTACTACATGCAACTTCCCTTCTCAACCTTCGAGTGTGATATGCTAACTATAATGAATGTAGCCCCTAGTCAGCTTCACCCCAATAGTTGGCCTTTCTTAGAGCTTTCCAAATTTTGTGTAACTTCCTCCATCAAATTTATGTTCTTCTACCAATTGAAGTATGGCTTCTAGTTAGAGCAGGCTTTCCAAAAATATACTTAATTGGATCCATTTTAGAAATCAGCCATGCTGTGTGACTCAACATATATTGTCTCAAGCGATTTGTTATCCAAGCCAATGCACAACAGGTCTTCTCTAATGCAGAGTATCTTTGGTCGCAATCAGTATATTTCTTGCTCAGATAATATATGGCATTCTCTCTTTTCCCCGTTTCATCATGTTGTCCAAGAACACAACCCATTGATCTGTCTAATAGTGTCAGATAGAGAATAAGAGGCCTTCTAGGGACTGGTGGACGCAGTATTGGAGGTTCTCTTAAATACTGTTTAATTTTATCGAATGCTATCTAACAGTCTTCACTCCATTCTACCACTTGATTCTTTCGTAACAATTTGAAAATTGGCTCACAAGTGGCAGTCAGTGATAGATGTTTTTCAACAAGTGTATTGAGTCCTCAAGTAATATAGACAATAAGTCGAGTATCGTATCCATAGGAAACGAAATTTATGCTTGTAAATTGAATCAATATCAATTGTTTTATGAATGGAAATACTTTATAATGATTTGAGTTTGAGTAATTTATGACGTAATAACAAAGCAATCAATAATAACTTGTGGTAAATCAATAGTAATAAAGGCCTTGGGATTGAATTGTAATACTCTCTTTCGTATACACTCTTAACCCAATTTAATATCATCTTTTCCAATTACCAATTTGAGCAAATAAAAGTCTTTTCAACCTGATTCCTCTAGCATTGAAATTCATAAATTAAAATACCTAGCTTCTATTCCTAGTTACTAGAATAAGTTAATCCGCATTAAGATCGGTTGCTATAAGCAGTCATTACATTATAATCCATCCCTGAATTTATACATGCAATGTGTTTACGTTTAGTTTCAAATTCGAAAAGTGCTTTCCATTCACAAGAAGAATTCTAAGATAGGTCAAAATATGAATGAAACGTCAAAACAAAGGTAAATTGAATTAAATGATATCAAACCAATATTAAGAGTGCATTTGAAGTTGAGAAATTACATTCAATCCCAAGAGTAAGAAAGTTAGCTACGCATGGTAGCCATGAAAATACAAAAGCAAAGGAAAAGAATGGATCTTGATCACGACGGTTGCTTCCCAAGTCTCCCACGAATGATAGGTGGTCGCCCCCTCCTTTGACCTAGCTCTCGCCTTTTATAACTTTCGCCCTTTGCATTAGGTCAATTTAAGGTTGTTATCTCGTGATCCGTGCTCCAACAGCCTTGACGCCTTCAATTAGGGTTTTCTTCTAAAAATACTTTAAGTGAGTTTTAGCTTAGGCTGTCTTCGTTGCTTAAGCGTAAAGTCACTTATGCATTTTCTCTTGCTTATTTCCTCTATTTCAGTGCCTATGCTCTCTCTCTTCGGATTTAACCTAATTCTAAACAAAATTCGCTCTTTCAACAATAAAATGCATTAAGTAACAAAATCAACAATAAAAGAGAATAAAATCCAAATTTAAATTGAATTAATAACAAAATCTACCTAATTAATAACATAATCAATTCAAATATGCCTATAATCAAACTACTAATTAACACTTATCAAAAGTCTCCCCACTTAGCTTCTTGCTTGCCCAAGCAAGACAATTACAACTAAGTTCTCAACATCACATATTTGGTCCTTTTTTTCAACCGTCTTCCTAAATTCAAGCAAGCACCTGCAGCTCCATAGATTAAAAATTCAGCAATCCAATAATCAGATAACAGTCCACAATTCATGACAGGACACTCTCAACTCACACAATCCTGTTTATCTCACCAAAGTGACATACTACTCTTGATAGCACTAGTGGGCTACTGTGATGATTTGATGAAGCCAACCAAGTGAAGAAGTTCAAGACCTTATGATCATATGTGGAAAGCATGAAGATTTCATGAAGATTGAAGAACTTGATCTAGAACCTAGGAGTGTGTGTTGTGGGGTAAGTTTGAGTTCAAATCATTGATGCATGTAATCTTAATCAATGATAAGCTCTATAAGTATTTTCTGAATTAACAAAAGTTTTGATAAATCATTAAAATCAAAACTTGCGTTTTGAACAACTGTTTTAACTAACTGGAGAAAAACAGTTGACTATTTGAAAAATCAATCGACTGAATTTTAAATGACAGTTGTCTATAAATAGCTGGCACGAAATTTTGGAAAGACACAAAATTGAAATCATTTTAAACATTTTTTGAGCAAGAACATTTGAGTTTTTCAAAGAGAGCAAAAGCGCCTTTGTGTCAAGTGATCAAGATCAATTAACGTTTTCATCAAGAACTATTTTCTGGTTATAGTTTATTGTATCTGGTTCATTAATATTGTGCTGAAACTGTTTGTTGAACCTTTGTTGTTTGCTTAACATATTTTCTTGAGTAGTTTTCATAAAAATTATTCATTATCCAAACAATTTGCGAAAATTTTCAAGTGTTCAATTCACCCCCCTCTTGAACTTGGCCAAAACATATTTTACAATTGGTATCAGAGCTAGGACTTGAATCCTAGTCAAGTTTTTTCGATCCATGGCCGAGAACAAGTTGCCTTTTGCCGAGGGAGCCTCTATACACAGGCCACCCATGTTTTCTGGGGTTAATTACCAATTTTGGAAAGTGAGAATGAAGATTTTTATTAAATCTATTGATAGAGGTATATGGAATGCAATAGTGAATGGACCTTACATTCTAGCTTATGTTGTGAATGGAATATATGTTGCAAAGTCATTTGATGAGTTGACTGATGTTGAAAATAAACATGTTCAATATGATTGTGTAGCCAAGAACATAATAACTTCAGCTTTAAATCTAGATGAGTTTTTCAGAGTGTCACAGTGCATTTCTGCAAAGGAGATGTGGGATATATTTGAGGTTACTCATGAAGGCACTACTGACGTCAAACGGGCTAGAAAGCATGCACTGATTCAAGAATATTAATTATTCAGAATGCAGCAAGGTGAGTCAATTGCTGGTGTGCAAAAGAGATTCACTCACATAGTGAATCACTTGATCAGGCTTGGAAAGCAATTTGACAAGGAGGAGTTGAATATCAAGATCCTCAAATGCTTGGATAAAAGTTGGCAGCCCAAGGTTACTGCAATTTCAGAGAACAAAGATTTGACAATTCTCACCACAACGACACTCTTGGAAAGTTGAGAGAACATGAACTGGAAATGATGAGGTTGAAAGAGATGGAATCTGCTGAGAAGAAAACTAGAAGCCTCGCACTCAAATCAAAGGTTGCTGAAATTGAAACCAATGAGGACAGCTCAAAAGAAGATAGTGATACTGAGAACCTCAGTCTGCTGACAAAGAAATTCCAGAAATTCATCAAGCTGAAGAGCAGGGCAAAGCATCAGTAATCTAAAAGGTATACTAGAAAACCTTATTCAAGTTCAAATAAGCTAACCTGTTATGGTTGTGGCAAACAGGGACATATGAAAGTTGACTGTTCAAATCTGGCTAACAAAGAGAAGAGCATTGAAAAGAAGAATTACAAAGCTGGAAATGGAGGAAAGGCATACATTGCATGGGAAGACAATGCATCTTCATCCAGCAGCTCTTCACAGAAAGACATTGAAGCAAATCTGTGTTTCATGGCTGGAAAGAATTCTGAGGAACAGTCAGCATCCAGTAAACTGATGTGGTATCTGGACAGTGGATGCTCAAAGCACATGATAGGAGAGGCTTTACAGTTGATTAACTTGAAATGGAAACCAACAGGATTTGTCACCTATGGAGACAACAATTGAGGAAGAATTCTTAGTGTTTGTGATATAGGAAGCGAGAATAAAGTGATCATAAAGGATGTGTTGCTGGTAAAAGGTCTGAAACATAATCTGCTGAGTATCAGTCAACTATGTGATCGTGGATACAAGGTCACATTTGAACTAAAGCAATGTACTATAGCAGACTCAGAATCTACTAAAACAGTTCTTGTAGGTAAAAGAGTAAGTAATGTTTATATGCTTAATGTCTCAAGCATCATTCCTAGTATGAACTGTTTGCTATCCCGAGATGATGAATCTTCGTTGTGGCATAGGAGACTTGCACACATTCACTTGCATCATCTAAATAGGATTGCATCTAAGGATCTTGTAATTGGTCTTCCTAAGCTTAAGTTCAAGAGGAACAAACTATGTAAAGCATGTCAAAGAGGAAAACAAACAAAAAGTACTTTCAAACCTATAAATGTGGTTTCTACTTCTAGATCACTTGAGATGCTTCACCTAGATTTATTTGGTCCTTCTAGAACCATGAGCATAGGTGGTAATTTCTATGTACTTGTAATTATTGATGATTACTCACGTTTTACCTGGACCTTATTCATTTCTTTGAAAGATGAGACTTACCATGTGTTTAAGAATTTTGCCAAAGTTGTACAGAATGAGAAAAACAACAGCATAGTGTGTATCAAATCAGATCATGGCAGAGAATTCCAGAATGAGAAGTTTAACAGATTCTGCAGTAAGTTGGGAATCAAGCACAACTTCTCAGCACTAAGAACTCAATGCAGAATGGAGTTGTAGAAAGGAAAAACAGATATTTGGAGGAACTGACCAGAACAATGTTCAATGAGACTGGACTACCTAAATACTTTTGGGCAGATGTTGTCAGCACAGCTTGCTATGTACTAAATAGAGTGCTGATAAGACCTATGTTGAAGAAAACTCCATATGAACTACTCAGAGGAAGAAAACAGAATCTGTCTCACCTAAGGGTATTTAGCTGTAAGTGTTTCATACTTAATAATGGTAAGAACAACCTGGGTAAGTTTGACTCCAAGTCAGATGAAGGTATTTTTCTGGGTTACTCACAACATGGTCATGCTTATCGTGTCTATAACAAGAGGACTATGCTAGTAGAAGAATCTGTACATGTGAATTTTGGTGAAACTAACCAAGATTTGCATGAAAGATCTAAGACATGTATAGATGATGAAATTCCAAGTATTTAACAAGCTGGTACTGAACTGGAAAATAAGACTGAAGAAACCAGTTTGCTACCAGAAATTCAGTCAACAGAACCAGAAGATCAATCTCTTGAACAAGGAGTGAGGTTTGAACACTTGTTCCGAGAACCAGTGAGATGAATGTCATTGGGACTAAGTGGGTGTTCAAGAACAAGTTAGATGAACAAGGTGTTATTGTGAGAAACAAAGCTAGACTGGTTGCCAAGGGTTAAAATCAGGAAGAAGGAATTGATTATGGGGAAACCTATGCACCAATAGCAAGACTTGAAGCTGTGAGACTGCTCTTAGCATATGCTTGCATGAATGGATTCAAGCTTCACCAAATGGATGTCAAAAGTGCTTTCCTTAATGGATATATTGATGAAGAAGTTTGTGTTTGTCAACCTCCTGGATTTGAAGATCATAAGCATCCAGATTATGTCTTCAAACTGAAGAAAGCTCTATACGGTTTGAAGCAAGCCCCAAGACAGTGGTATGAGAGGTTAAGCAACTTCTTACTATCTCATGCATATGAGAGAGGCAAAACAGATAAGACATTGTTTATTAAGAAAGCATTCAATGATATTATCTTGGTTCAAGTATATGTTGATGATATTATATTTGGATCCACTAATCAAAATCTGTGTGAGTAGTTTGTTCAGCTATGCGGGGAGAATTTGCAGTACTTGATTGCCTTACTTAGTACCCTAAACAAATCGGCAACATAACATCTAAGGGCTCTAAGATCTTTACATGCATCCTCACAAAGGTAGGTTCCCTATTTTCTAGAGGTATAAAGGTCACCAGAGCTATGGCCCTTATTTATCACCTTATTTAAAGTTGTCGGTAAACAACTAGCTTATGAACAACCAGATAAAAAGAACAAACTCTGATTGGGATTCTCATGAAAACTGGAGTAGGAAGTACATCCCGTCCAGTATCACCGAATCCCTCTCTTTCTAAACTTTTTTCAGACCCGTGGTTTTAGGGTCCCACTCATGATACATGCATAAAAAGTGTGTGTCAAGGGAGAAAACCTGTACCCAACCCCCCACCTACAAAACAGGCATAAAAATCCCAGGCAGGTATATAGCAGATCTAACTGATAAAGCATGTCGTCTACCCTAGGGTTCAATTATTCCAACAAGAACAAACAAGCATACATATATACAAAGAGAAAGGAAAATACAAACATTTAGAAAATCACACTCATATATACTTATTTAATTAAAATTGGCTTGACTGTCAAGTTCATTCCCTAGTGGAGTCGCCATCTGTCGCAACCGAGGTCACCATGGGGTTGACGATCCAAAAGAGAAAATTAAAATAATTGAAAAATTTAGGAAAAGGAGTCACCACCATAGTTTATATGGAAAACTATGTAAAAACCGAAAAAGTATAAGGCAAGTCTGTGAAAATCGAATTTTGGATCCAGGAGTCGGTTATGTGTGGAGAAGGTATTAGCGGCCCCACAACGCTCTTCCTAAGACGGTATCTTTAATTAAATAAATAAAACGAGTTTAATTTTAAAAATGTTTATTTTCTCAAAAAAACGAAAATAAAAACAAACAAATATTTTTTTATTTTTGGAAGGGGCCCGACAAGGTTTGACCTTGCTCCTATGTATCTCCATCAGAGATGGAGAATCTAGTTCTTTAGAAAATTTGATTGTTGAGTTGTTTAGTATTTTTTAGTTTTGAGAGTTTTTTATATTTTTTATTAATTTTGTCAAACTTTATCTTGGATATAGTTAGACATGTACGGCCTTTTGATAATCCAAAAAAAAAAATCTTTCAAATTAAATCCCATGACGCAGACGGACATTTAGGAATTCAAAATTTATTTAAAAATCTAAAAATAAATTAAAATCTTTTAAATTAAATCCCTTGACAGGGACAACTATTTAGGAATTCAAAATTTATTTAAAAATCCAAAAGAAATTAAAATCTTTCAAATTAAATTCCATGATGTAGACGGCCATTTAAGAACTCATTCAAAATTTATTTTTATTAATTTATTTATTGTTATTATTTTTAAAAGAAAAATCTCACGTGACGCGTACGCCATTTGGAGATTTAATCAAAAATTTATTGTTGTTGTAAATAAAGATCAAATGCAAAATTATTTCTAAAGCTTTTTAAATTATTGGATATATGGAGAACAAAGTATTATGAAAATAGACGAATTCTTCCTCCACCCCCATACCCTCTTCTTGCACCTTCATACTACTTATTGTTAAAAGACAACTATGCCCTTAACTAAAAAGTGCAAAGACAAAAATACCTTCCATCTCCTTCACCCCTATATCCGGTTCGCAGTTCATCCGTTCGTTTCTTTCTCCCAAATCTTCAATTAAACCTTCAAACAAGTCGTATATAAGCAATTTTTTATGTTTATTAGCAATTAGTAAGTTGTATTGTTGATTAGAGTAGTTGATTTGGTGTTTTGGGGACTGTCGAGGGCGAACGGAGAGCTTTTCCAATTGGCAGCATGCCAATCGGATGAGCTTCATCAGGTTCTCATTTTGTTTTGGACAACCGCATGGCATGCTATCCGGTTTACATTTTTTTTCCAAATGTGAACCAGATAGGAGTGTCATCCGGTTGTCATTTACAAAAAAAAGGACAACCGGATGGCATGCCCATCCGTTTCACATTTTTTCAATTTTTTTTTAAATTAACAATAACTTTGTGCACTGTGACAAATATGGTTAGGAAACTGCAACTTTGTCCACTATTAAACTGTTCACCTTCTTCTGTGCCTAATTTTTTTTAAACTTAATGCAATTAAATTATGACTTTGTTATATGTGTTGTTACCTACCACCACTCAATTAAAATTATTGTACTTAAAAGTAAAAACAAAATGAAGAGTTTCTTTTTTGTTGCCTATGTATTTTTACTCCTCATTCTAATTTCCAACCCCATTTTAAATGAAGAGTCTCTTCTGCTACATTTCACGAAGAGTCTATTTGTTTTACACAGTTCACTTTTTCTCATTGGGTTTCATTTCAAATTTAATTAAAATAAAACTAAATTAATTTAATTAAGGCAAATGAAGAGCCAAACAAGAGTCTTCTCGACTGCATTTTAGGAAGAGTCTACGTTCACTCTCCTGATTAAGTTTCATTTCAAATTCAATTAAAATAAAACTAAATTAATTTAAGGCAAATGAAGAGACAAAGAATACAATCTTTCCAAACCAAGGAATCAGACACCTTCCTATAACATAGCGTTCCAACAACTCATAAAAAAATAAAAAAATGAAATTTAAGAACTGGACAAGGTGGCGTCCGGTTCACAACTTACACACCGGATGACACCCCGCTCCAGTTCATCCGGTTCTCATTTTTTTTAAATTTGAGAACCGGATAACCAGTCATCCGGTTCTCAAATTTCAAAAAAATGAGAACCAGATGGCTGGCCGTCCGGTTCTCAAATTTAAAAAAAAAATTACAACTGGATGGTTGGTTGTCCAGTTCTCAAATTTTAAAAAAAATGAGAACCGGATGGCTTCATCCGGATGCCCTACCAGAAATTAGAAAAATCCACTAAAATAAAAAATCTTACCTCTTCGTCGTTCCTTGTCGTCGATAAATACTGCACAATGGTCGGAAAGTCTTCCCCACTGTTCAATCACCCTCAAAAGCTTCAAAAACCACACTGTAAAATATGTATTTCAGAGAAAATAGAAACTGTATCATTGTTCATTCGACAGACAGGGAAGAAGGTTGGGGCTCTTTAATAAAATAGGGATAATTTGGTAATTTCCACAAGGTCACTTTTGGAATTAAAACTTGTTATGAAGGTGAAGAAAGAGGGTATGGGAATGGAGGAAGAATTCGACATGAAAATATTGTTAAAAAAAATGCAAATTATAACTAAAAATAATGGGCCAACAGTTTAAGCCCAGATCTTTTTTTTATATATAAAAAAAGTATACATGGGGTGCTAGATGACAAAATAAGAGGTGCCAAAAGCTTTTGGGTTTAGAAACATGAATAAAGCCCCATAGCTCAACCCTAATTCTCTCACTCTCATCTTTTTTCACGCATCACATTTGGCACCAAACCACAAAGGAGATGGCGCTACATTCACGATGGTGCAAAAGAGATTGGGATTGGCATTTGGTGGAGGCATAGTGGCACGTGCGGTGATGAATGGTGGTTCGGAAGTGAATCGGCCATGGTGGAAATCGTTGAGGGTATTTGTTGGCTAATGGCAACACCCACTGTGTCGTGGCGACGGCGGCGGGCTCTTGCGGAAACGGGGTGGCTAGAGTGAAGTTCGTGGCGGCTAGGGTTTGATTATTTGGGCGGCTGTGGCGCGAGCAAAAATGAGGAAGATGGAAGGTGCATGGCGAGAGCATGGTGGCAAGGAGGATTTGGCGTCATGGTGCAGGGAGGTGAACAAAGTGGATGGTGGTGCTGTCAATGAAGAAAGATTTGTGGTGATTGAGGTGGTGGCAGTGGTGGAGCTGCGTTGTGGCAGAACAGTGACTTGACGGAGGTTCATTGAAATTGTTTTTGGGTAAATGGAATTTTTAAGTGTTGTTTTTTGGGTTGTTTTGAAGGTGAAAGGTGATTATGGGAGTTTCCTTTTGGTACCAGAAAATAATAATTAATAAATTGATAACAGAGAAATTCCTTCTTTACCTTTATCCCAACTTGACGAAAATCAGAAATTTTGAAAGCACAAAATACAAGGAAGAATGTATGTAAGATGAAAGATGATGAATTTTTTTTTCTTATTATGTAAGAAATAAGAAATTTTTTTATTATGTAAAAATACAAAATGCCATAAAGAGAAAAAGGAACTTTTTTATTTTTTATCTTTATATGAAAATGAAATGACGAAGAAATAAAAAAAAAACATCATAAAAAGATCAGAACACAGGATTTACAAATTTCAAACATTAAGATCTATATAAAAATTTAAACCTTACAAATCATACCTGTGATTGTTCTTAAAAAATGATAGTCTCATTTTTAAATGTTCCTTGCTTCTCAGTTTTAAGTTGAGTGTGGACAGTAAGATAGGAGGATCATCAATTTTCTCTTTTTTCTCGTTCTCAATATTTTCTAGTGTTCTCTCTATTAGTGATCTTCTTTATCTTTTCTTCTATTTTTCTCCCTATCCTTCCAAAGTGATCAGTGAATCTTTTTAATGTAAGAGTCGATTTGAAAGATTGACCCTCTCCTTTTTTATTTTTATTTTATTTATTATTAAAGATGAAGTGTAGTTGAATGTGGGATGAAACAATTTCAAAACGGTCATATTTTATTTTTATTTTTTATTATTGTGAAATGGAGAACGTGGGTGGTTTCAGAGCAGTTTTAAGATTGACTGATTTTCTTTTTTTATTATTATCATCTTTATTTTTTTGTGGGAAGTTGAGATTGAGTGGGAAGTTACGGAGAGTTGAGGGAATTTTTTTATTTTTAATTTGTTTTTTTCTAATTCTTTTATTTTTTTTAATTCTTTTATTTTCTTTTATTTTTTAAAGAGATGTGTTTTGGAATATCTCATTATCTATTCTTTCACTCATCTTTTACCTCTCGATCAATCTTGAACAATTTTGAACAGTATTGAACATAGCATAGCTCACAGAACCAAATCATTAATTTTTTTATATAAATGTTTTATTTTTAATTATTTATATTATTATTTGTTATTACATAAGAAACTCTTTATTGACATTTTTTTTACTTTGATTATTGCTCTCTATTCTAGACACACATTTAAATTTATTGATTAACTTTTTTTTGTTTTTTTATATATTTATATTTACACGGACGAAATCAGGTGTTGAGAGAATTCTAGGGATTTCCTCAGCCCAAAGGCCTTTAGCTTGGCTTAACTTTTTCTTGAGTTCATTCAGAGTTACTTTATTTGTTGCTTCTGCTTGTCCATTTGTTTGTGGGTGTTTAACTGAGGTCACCTTCTGTTTTATGCCGAGTTGTTGCAAGAAATTTTCAAAGCCTTTGTCAATGAATTGCCAACCATTGTAACTAGACAATGCGGTAATCCATGTCTGCAAATGACATTCTTCCAGCAAAATTTTTAAAATTGTCCCTTTGCAAGGGGAAATGGTCCTAGAATATCCATGCCCCACATAGTAAATGGCCAAGGCGAGGTAATATGATGTAATTCTTCCATGGGGAGAGTATGCAAAGGTCTGCATTTTTGGCATTCTAAACATCTCTGGCTGAAGGAGTGGGCGTCCTGTCTTAACGTGGGCCAGTAATATCCTGCCCGAAGTACCCTTGTTGCCATGTACCGTGCTCTAGAATGCATTCCACATATTCCCCGATGCAGCTCGGTGAGTACGTACTTGGCTCGATCATCATCTAAGCACTTAAGTAATGGTGTAGAGGATCCTCTTCTGAAGAGCTCCCCATTATTTAGCACGTAGAAAGATGTTTGTCGACGTACTCTTTTTGCTTCTTTCTCGTCATCTGGCAGGACCTCATTATCAAGATATTCAACAATGGGTGTCATCCAATTACTCTTCCCTGCATTTATCTGAAACACGTCGATATGGTCCCAACTTGGGCTTGTTAAGTTCTCTTGGATCAGTGTTCTATGTTGACCGACCTTCTTCATACTAGCCAATTTCGAGAGTATATCATCTCGTTAATTTGTAGTTCTCAGAACATAAGTTATAGTGAATTTCTCAAATTTATTAATCAAGCCCTTGGCTATGTGATAGTATTTTTATAAGAGTGGCTCTTTGGTTTGGAATTCACCATTTATCTGTCCTGTGACCAATTGAGAGTCTCTTTGACGCGTGAGTTGTTTGACTCCTAGCTCTCTAGCCAATTTATGTCTTGCGATTAACGCTTGACATTCCGTCTGGTTGTTGGATGTTCCGAAACCAAATCGTATGGCTTGCTCAATAGTTAGTTCATCAGGCCCTTATAGGAGCACTCCTACTCCGCCCCCTTTCTTATTGGATGATCCATCAACATCTAAGGACCACTAGTCATTCTTTTCCACCATGGGTGGTAATTCGGTAAGGAAGTCAGCTAGAAATTGGGTTTTCATGGGTCCTCTGCTTTCGTATTTGAGACCGAATTCAGAGAGCTCTACTGTCCATGTTGTCATCCTTCCTACTAACTCGAGCTTCTGGGGAATCTATTTGATAGGGTAATCGGTACGGATGGTGATTTCAAAACTTTTAAAGTAATGGCGTAAGCTCCTTGTAAAGGACACCAATCCGAGTACCAACTTCTCTATTGTTTGGTATTGTTCCTCTGATGGTTGTAGAGTTCGGCTAGTGACATAGACTGGGTGTTGCTTTTTTCCCTCCTCGTAGATAAGTACCGAGCTCACTACAGAGTTAGACACAGCTAAATACAAGAAGAGCGTGTTATAAGGGGGTAACTTACTAGTATGGGAAGAGTTGCTAAATTTTGCTTTAATTTTTGAAACATCTCTTTGAATGATTCGTTCCATCTAAATTGTTGTGCTCCTTTCAACAGTGTGTACAAAGGTTTGGCCTTCTCGGCAAGCCTTGGAAGGAACCTGGAAAGGGCTGCGAGTTTACCATTCAGCCTCTGTACCTCTTTCAAAGAGCTCAGACTTCTCATATTCAGAATTGCTTCACATTTATCAGGGTTGGCCTCGATCTCTCTCTGTGTAACCATAAATCCTAGGAATTTCCCAGCCATTACCCTGAAATTTTTTTTCAGGAGTCAGACGCATGTTATGAGCTCTTATTTTGTCAAAAACTTTAGAAAGCGTATTGGGGTGGTCTTCTGCATTTTGCGACTTTACCACCATATCATCGATGTATACTTCTATGGTGTTGCCAATGAGATCTTTAAAAACTTTGTCCATCAACCACTGATAGATTGCTCCTGCGTTTTTGAGTCCAAAAGGCATGACTTTATAATAGTAATTTTCACTTTCTGTTATGAAGGTTGTTTTATCCTGATCGGGAGGGTACATCTGGATTTGGTTGTATCCTGAGTATGCATCTAGGGAACTAAAGAGCTCGTAACCGGTCGTACTGCCCACAAGTCGATCTATGTTCGGAAGTGGGTAACTATCTTTAGGACATGCTTTGTTGTGATCTGTGTAGTCAACTCACATTCTCCACTTACCACTGGACTTCTTTACCATTACTACATTGGCTATCCAAGTGGTGTAGATGATGGACTTGATGAAATCGGCCTTGAGCAGTTGATTGACTTCTTGCCTTACTGCCAACCTTCTCTCTTCTTCGAGCTTTCATTTCCTCTGTGCCGCGAGCTTTGCTTGAGGAAGAATAGCTAATTTATGGCATATGAAGTCGGGGTCAATCCCGGGCATGTGGGCTGGGCTCCAGGCGAAGAGATCGTCATTGGCAATTATTACGCGTTCAATCTCATTTTTCAACAATTTGTTCGTAACTCTTCGAATCTTGGTGCATTGGTTGGGTTGTTGTCCTAGCTGAACTAATACAACTAGTTCATCAAAGGTAGGCCTATTCTCTTCGAACTCCGCTCTAAGATCGAGGTCCACCTGAATCTCATCCTTTGAGTCGTCTTCATATTTTGATTCCATGTTAAAGCATTTGAAAATTTCCAATTTTGCAAATATTGTTTCTGCTCGATTGCATTCTTCATCTATACTTGTCTCAAAAATTTCAAAAACGGTGGAAAAGGTTGCTGCAAGCAAGTCTGTCCTCTTTACTGTATATAGATTCAACCTCAAGCTTTGGGCATAACATTCCCAAGCTATTTTGGGTTCGGCTTTGATGGTAATGATGTCACCTTGATCTAAAGGAAATTTCGTTGCCATGTGTGGAGTGGAAACAATTGCTCCAAGACCATTTAGTGTTCTCCTGCCAATCAAGACATTATATGACGTATTTGCTTCCACTAACAAGAATCTCACCGTCAAAGTTTGATAAGTTTTCCCTACTCCAAAGGTTGTCAACAAATGTACGAAACCTCTAGTATGCACTCTTTCTCCTGCGAATCCGACTAGAGGATCAAGGTATGCCTTGACTATATCCGCTGGTAGGGTCAACTTCAGGAAGGTTGACTAATACAGGACGTCTGCCGAACTTCCCTAGTCAATGAGTATCTTGTGTACTTTCCAATTGGCTAATGTGGCTGAGATAACCATGGGATCATTCTGATTTGGATCATGGATGCTAAAATCTGCATTTGTAAACGTTACTTGTGGAAGTGATCTTGGTGGTAAAATGTTCACCGAATTTATACTTCACAAATGTCTTCTTTGTGCTGACCTGGAGCTTCCTCCTCCCGCGAAGCCCCCAGCAATTATGTTGATCTCTCCTATGTGTCCTCTACCGTTATTATCTTCTCTGTTTCCCTGTTCCGATGTGGGTTGTGTTTGTGGTTGAGTTGTTGTGACCTCTGCTTGTCCTCGGCCGCCACCTTGACCTTGTCCTCTCCAAGGTCCTCCTCATCCTCGTCTTCCACCTCCTCGGCCGCCACCACGACCTCGACCTCTACTACCCTGACTCTGCTGAATGAAGGGATTTAAAGATCATGACCTTATTAAGTCTTCTATCAAGTCACGAACTTTGATGCATTCTTCCGTGGTATAACCAGAGTTTTGGTGATACCAACATCTTTTGGTCGGGTCGGCGTTGAGAGGACTTTGTAGGGGTTGTGGTAAAAGCACCAATTCCAAGTTATAGGCCTCTTGGATTATTGCATCTCGACTAGCATTCAGTGGAGTGTAAGCGTCATATCTTCCCATTTTCTTCTTCTTTACTCCTATTCGGATGCTCAGTACTTCAGCTCTTTTTTTTAAGCTTCTGCATTTTCTACAATGGCAATGTATTTCGCTGCTCGTGCTCGGAGCTTATCCATGTTGGATGGAGGCTCCGCATACAAAGTGTTCAGAAATAGTCTTGGCTTTAATCCAACTGTAATAGCATGCATAGCTATGGTTGGGTGCAAGTTCGGTATGTTGAGGCAAGCTTTGGTAAAACGGGACATGAATTGTCTGAGTGGCTCATTTCTCCCTTGGGAAACATGATGTAATGACGTTGAGACAATGGTCATCGATTTGCTATCAATGAACCGAGCTATGAACTTAGAACATAGAGTTCTAAAAGAATCGATTAAATTTTGTGGTAACGAGTAGTACCATTCTAGAGTTATTCCTTTTAGAGTAGTAGGGAATAGTCTACAGTGTACCCTCAAATCTCTCGAGAAAAAATTAGCCTAAGTCATGTAAGCTTTGACATGAGTATCGGGGTCTGACGTTCCGTCATAAGAATCCACTTTCAGCCACTTCCATTTTTCAGGTAACTAGGCTTGCATAACTTTTGTTGTAAAGGGATGAAAACCTTCCATGTAAGCTTCCAATTCAGGGTCAAGCCTCGGTGTTGGTGTATTCTAGAATGAGAATTCTTGGTTGACTTCTCGTGATACCGTAACAGCTTCTCTTGGTTCCATACCGGGAATTCTCTTATACAACTCTCTCTGACCTCGATCTGCGCATGTGACCATCATGGGCTGAGGTCTCTCCTCTACTATTATGTCAATGGTTGTTTTCGATTGTTTGTGTTGGTTGTCATCAGGATTTTGCAGATTTTTGGCGTTCGTCTCTGGTTCTGCCATCAATCTGGGCTGATCTTGTCTTTCTTCGATTGCAGGGATGGATGTACCTCGATTTACTCTGGAAGAGCCTCCTAGATCAACCTTGGTTCTCTTTAGGGGTCGGCCCCCTACTTGGCTTTCTTCCACATCTTTTAGTAATGGTGAAGGAGTGTGCTGGCGAGCAGTTTGCTCCTTATGAACTTCCATGATATGGTGATGTAGCGCTGCTATCTCGTTCCTATGAGCCTCGTGCTGGTCTTGCATGTCCTTTCTAAGATTAGTCAGAGTTTTATGCATGGCCTTCATGCTTGTTCTAAGGGCTTCAAAGGTTGCTAGATCCATCGTTACGAGTGTGATCGAAGTGGGGTGACTCTCGTACTTATGTTAGGGAAAATATTAATCGGCCCCACGGTAGGCGCCAAATGTTCTTACCGAGAATATGACGGTAATTAATATGAACTCGTTGAGGGCGACCACATCTGAATTGGGTACCAGGCAATCCGAACTGCTCTGAGCTGATGTGTGCTCCAAGAACCAGATCAAAGTGCACCTGCGAGGACACTCCGATGCTCAAGTCAATAGACGTATTTATGGAGAATAATATGATTAAAGAAGAGTGAATTTTAAAAGTTAAGTTAGGGTTACTTCCTGAATTAGAGTACATATATTCATCTTGTGGGCTAGAGGACCAGGCCCATGTGTTGGAGTGACTGGCCGAATATTTACTAGGCAGTTACAGGTGAATCCAAGATAGGGAAAGTTCAATTAGCCTAACCCCGAATCTTTCGGTGATGATTGTAACTGACCCGAGCTCTTTGACGGTACAATCTTTAATAAGTATAATTACATAAATAGCAAATAAACTTATAATTATCTCACTAAGTCTTACTAAATACATTTAAAAGTACAAGGAATAAATTTATTATAGATTTAAACATTATATATGTTATAGTAATACTTTATAATGCTTACACCTTAACATGTATTGTGACATAGATTATTCTCAACCTTATCCTAATCTTAATATTTTGTTGAATAAACACAATTTCCTTCATGTATTCATTATCAATTTATCATTCCACTTTAAGTGTATTTAGTATGAAAAAATAAAATAAGTATTAGTTTATAAATTTGAATTATTAAGTCTAATTTCTAAAAAATTGAATCTCTTAAAAAATTAGGAATATTAATTTTAAATCATGATTGTATAGAATAAAAATTGATTATTGTAAATCAATGTTTTCTTAAAAAATAAAATATTCAATTAATACAAATACAATATATTTTATTGTATGTATTAAAGATAAGGTAAGTAACCTAATCCAAGTTAGATACTGTCAACTAATATCTCTAAATATATTCTAAATTTCTAACAAAAAATTAAATATTAAAATACATTATATTAATAAAAATAGACTTTTCACAATAATGTTTTTATCTCTCAAAGAACTCCTGATACTCAAGATTTTGTTAGGTTAAACGTTGAACATCTCTCCATAACTAATATTATATAAGAACATATTATCATACAAAACTTTCTCTCTTACTATTTTACACTAACTTAATTACTACAAAAATTATATTAATATCCTTCTATGTTTTATTATTTCTTTAATAGTTTGAAAAATATTACATTATATATGTTACTGCAAATATTTCATATATACCAATAACATTTCTATAATTTATGAAATATAATATAATTAATTTTTAATAACATATTTTCCTATTATTATTTTAAAGTAAAATCATTTCCTTAAATAAAATATTATATTTAAGTCTTACAAGTAATGATCATAAGAAATTATATTAAAAGTGAGTAGTGCATTTCTTTAATCAAAATTAACTCCTATAATTATCATAAATTTGAATAAAATAAACAACAATTTCACATAATTAACAATAACATTTTAAAATAAAATTACTTTTTGTAATACTTTATCCTATTATTTTCTTTATTAAAAAGTTTTGTTGTGTTTTGAGAACTTTTTGTTTCCTTAAGTTTTGTTTTCAAAAATTTCTATTCATTCTCTTTTTACACTGGTTTTTGCTCTAGTGTTTTATTGATTTGTGCTCCTTAGATGAAAGTCTGTTGTACGAAAATTAGTTGTTTGAGCAGGTGATTAAATAGGTTGTAAGGAAAGATAAGAGCATAAGAGTCAGAAAAGAACAGGCAAAAAAAAATGTTCCTTTTCGCTCGACCATCTCTACCATCATGTGAAATAGCTGATCAAGAAGATGACTTATATTACATGAATAATCAGGCAAGATAACTTTCTAATTTCTACTATAAATTTTGTGTTCAAAATGTTTCCACAAAAATGGAGAAGTACTCAGCAATATGATTATGGTTGGATATAAGAGGAAGAATTCTTTAGCAGACCATCTCCGTATCAGCAACAAGAAGATCCTTCGTTTCATGAGAGGCTATCAAAGCTGGAGGTCACTCTTAATCAATTTACGCAAGTTTCACTGATGAACCTGAAGAACAATGAAACCTCTAAGAATTTTGGATACTCAAATACGTCACATAGCAAGGAGCCTATTTGAGCAATAAGATGGTTAAATTCCAGCCACCTCTACAACCATTCCAACCAAGGAGCCCAACAAAGCAATTACCACCATAAGTGGTAGGACTATTGGAAGTAGGGATTGAAGACCAATTGATGGAGGAAATTGTTTCATCTGAAACAATTGAGATGACTGAAAAAGAGGAGAAAAAGGAAAGAGAAGTGGATGACAAGAATAAAAATGAAAAAAAAAATAAAAGAAAAGGAAAAAATAAAAGGGGGATGAGGAGGATGAGAAGAAAATTAGAGAAAAATTAGAGATTGTTTGAAAAAATCAGATTTTCTTCAAGAAACTCATACTGCTAAGGCAGCTACAGAAAAATGGAGTGAAGAGGATAAGCAAGACCCTTTAAAAGTTGAATTCAACATGTTTACTCCTCTCCTAAAGAAGGTATTTACTGCTGAAGGCCCTGCTAGAGCCTTTTGGACATTACAATAGTTAAATTTTCATCCAAAGGTTTCAAGAAAAGAAAAATATTATCATAATGGCATGGGACTTGGACTGTGAATGGGCAGAAGCTTGAACCTGATCTAGGTGGTGATGTTGCAAGACTAACCAGCACAACCTATTCGAGTAGTCCTTGAATTGAATAGTGTCAAGCTAATGACGTTAAACAAGTGTTTGTCGGAGGCAACCTAACCAAATTTTATTGTTGTTGTTTTATTTTGTTTTGTTTTATCTTTTGATTTTGTGCAGAAATTTCATGAAAGACTACCACATAGTAAATTCACTCAGCCCAAAACACGGAGCTTAGCGAATTAGAGGACTAGAGTTACCAAAACACTTGACGTTAAGCTTCTGAAGCTGGAGTTGAGCCACTAAATGTAAGGAAGTTTTGAAATTTTGCCAAGTTATAAACTGTTTAAATTTTCTCAATTCACTACCTTGGCGCCCAAGTGTGTAAAATTAGTTATAAGAGGTACTCTCTGAACAAATTTCACCCAAGCCTCAACATTATGTGCTCAATCGGAATCTGTGGAAAAATTTAGAGGCTTATCGGACCAAATCCGCTTGAGCCACACACAAAATTGCTTCAACAATTTTTTCCCAAAATCAAGTGGTGCTTTCTTGAGGAAATTTGATTAAAACATCAAGCTTAAGCGCTAAAATATGCAAAAATGCAGTGCTCTCTGCAGCAATTCTACCAAGTGTCATCCTCCATCGTTAAGCGAATTTACATTTGAAAATATCTCAAAGTCCAAATTCACCCAAGCATTATGCGCTCCAGCAAAATTTGAAATGTAAAATTGGTTAGCCATAGGAGCAAATCTGCTAAAGCCACACAACAAATCGCTCAAAGAAGATTCCATTGTAAATAAACAGGTAGTCTCTGGACCAAAGCGAATGGTTTAGTACTCAAGTGAAATTAATTGAAAAAATTAGTTGCTCTCGGGACTAATTTTTCGCAAAAAATTCTAAAATTTTTTGTAACTACTAAAATGTTGAAAAACTTTTTAAACCATGTGTTACCCTCGTGCTCCATCTTTCTCTATGCTATTTTCGAACTTAGCGCACGAAGACATTCTCTTTCTCTCATTCTTTTATGTTCAAACATTTCCATTAATGATTAGCAGATGGCTCTAAGGAAACCTACACATACACTCCCACCTTAGAAAAAGAGAAAGTTGTAGCATCATCTTCCATACCACCTCCACCACCTTCCCCTCATGACTGATGAAGCAATTGAGGAAGTAGATGTTAGAAGATGGGCCAGAACAAGGTTGCTTACAAAAGCCAAGCAATTTAGATATGTACAGCTAGAGTCCAGAGCCTTTTTTCATGAAAGAATAGTTGAATTGTAACCAAAAGAGTACGTAGATTTCAATAGAGAATTGGATAGAAGAAAATGGCATATTTTGGTTACAACTCCTCCCACCTGTTGAATTGTAACCAAAAGAGTATGTAGATTTCAATAGAGAATTGGATAGAAGAAAATGGCATATTTTGGCTACACCTGCTCCCACCTTTATTGAAACAATAGTCAAGGAATTCTATACCAATGTTTTTCCTCATAGAAAAACTGACACGACCCGTTTCTCATGGGTTAGAAGGCGTAGAATCCATTATGACTGGAAACAACTCTGCAACTTTCTAAAGAAGAAGGAAAAGAGTATGCTAGAATTAAGAAAGATGTTTCTCCAAATAAAGTTGTTGCATGTTTGTATGTGGCTGGTAAAACTGATGAGCTAGGCAGAACAGGCAATCCTCAGAAAATTCTGAGTACTAACATGAAAATCATGGTCCAAATTTGGAGCAACTTTCTTTTTGCCAATGTGACTCCAAATATCCATGTCTCGAATATGACTATGGATAAAACTAAGTTCATCTTCTGCATAACGAAAGAGGTTGTTATAGATGTGGCTGACCTAAAGAGATTCATAGATTTTTCTTGTCTGAGCCTACACAGACGGGGGACAACAAGGCCTCTAGGGCTTCCAAGCTTAATCAATGGCTTATGCAAACCAAGGGGAGTGGAAATTCCTAGCCATCCAATGAAGAAACTCAGACCTACTCTGAACAAATCTTATATTGAAGCACATTATCCATTGGATGATGTTCCGCGCCCAGCGCCTCACCAAGCTGAACCAAGTACATCATCACACCAACCAGAGCAAACAAAAACTGCTCAAAATCGATCTAAACTAGCTCCTACTTTCACATGCATCTCACTCATATTTAGCAGCAGTTGGCTGCAAGCCACAAAATATTCTACCATTATGAAGCATTTTTTATGCACACCCTACACCAACATCACACTCCTCATGGCCCATTTTTTTGCATGTCCCCTCAGCAGTACCAAACCTATGTAGCATGGCCCAGGGACAGTCCAATTCTCCCGGGGGTATGGATGTTATAGCTGAGCAGCCGAATAATGAAAGAGTCAATGAGCAAAATGAAGATGGTACTGAGACAGCTGAAACTGGTGCAGAGGAAGGGGCTGCATCTGGTGTTGATGGAGGAGCTAAACCAGAGCAAGCAATTGAAAAAGAGAAAGACACCTCAGAAAGGACTAACACTGAGAATGAAGAGTTCTTTGATAAGTTATTCAGGTTACTGAGTCGTTCTGAAGAAAAAGAGGATGATTGACTATGCCACTGACCATAACAGAGTTCATTTTAATTTTCTGCACATATTTTAGTTTCAATTTCTTTTTACTTTCGGTCTTAGTTCTTAATTGCATTTTGTTTGATAGTTAGATTTATAGTTGATTACTAAAACATTTTGATCATATGAACAATGTTGACAATTGGTTGGAGGAAGAACTTTAAATTAAAACAGTTTTCAAAAACTCAGAAAATTTTTTAGAAAAGCACATTATTAGAGAAATAACAGCCTCAATTTGAAGATTTTCAAACAGAGATTATTGATTCACACAAATTGAATTGAGCATGAGTAGAAAACCTACCTAGTGAGTAGAGAGAAACTAAAAACGCTATGAGGTGAGTGACTTATTGTTAAAAACAACTATCTTTATATTTATAAAGCATTTATTGTTACAACTTGATTACGAATATAATTCAAAAATATGAACAAGTGAAAAACATTAGATCATTTGTTATATAGTTTGATGACACCATTGAATAGTTTACAAATATTTCAGTTAGCATAAAACACACATCAGAATGTTCACATAATAAACACATATTCTTACAAGTAAATCATGCTTAATGCTTGTTATAATGAAAACTCAAAGAATTCACTAGGATTAGATCATCTAAATAGGCTACATGATTAGATCATCTACATTCTGAACACTCCACACCATAAACTCCTCTGATGTGTCAAGACGTGATGGAAACCATCCAGTCACCATATCTTTGACTAAGAGGAAAGAAGAAAAAGAAGCCTCACAGAAGAAGGCTCTGAATTGAAGAGTAGAAATAAAAAGAAGTTTTTTCATTCTTCTTAGTCTTATAAATAAATTGTACAGGTATAGACTTGTAGTAAAAAAATATATCGAAGTATAAATAAGCATAGTTTCCTGTGATTTTGTAGAGACATAAGTGCATAAGTGGGCTTTGTTTAAGGGTCAAAAATCCTACAAAGCCAAGTCAAGACACGACCAACAAAGGAGTGTACACGACCATGTCCTTACATCCAAGCCTAAGCACATATAAAGGCTTAAAAACACATAGTCTTGCTTGATGTAGGACTTCTTTAAGTGGAGCATTGGTGCATGGGTTTTGAAGCTCAAGTGCAACTACATTTTGCCTTGTAAAATTAGTCCCACATCCCTTGATTTGAGAAGTGCAAGAGTGCTCCAACATCTATACATAAAATCCCTTGTCTCTTGTAAACTTTACCTTTTAGACACCAAGACAACACTAAAAGCACTATGAAAAAGTATCACATTGTGCCAGCTGTTGGTTTGTGATTTTTAAAGCACAAATTACTGCACCAATTTGCTGCTATACCCACTCCTGCAGCTGCATTCACAACTAGAATTCTGCACATCAATGCTTGGCTACAACTTCAACAATCCAACACCAATTTCAACTGCACCATTTTTCAACAACTCTTCTGGCACCGAACAACAAATTGAATCAGTGAAAACTGATTTAAATCATGTGGAAGTTTCTGGAAAGTTCAGTGCAGCAGTGCAACGAATAGGAGGCTACAGCTGCACAGTTACCAGCCAGTAGAAATCAACTGCAGCCAGCAGAATTCAATCAGCAGCCAGCAGAATTCAATCAGCAGCCAGACCAATTTAGTTGCAGCACCGAAACCAAAAAAACAGTGCCACTTGAGTCAAATGAACTGCACCACTTGGATTAGTATTTTCAGGAATGCATCAACACTTCTACTGGACGAGCACCACACTATAAATCAAGAAATGTTTATGCTGCTAACCAATTGTTTCTGAATTATGCAGCCAATTCAAATTTTGTAGCAATGGGAATGATTCATGTAATTGAGTTGGATAAAGGTTCAATCAATGCCAACCAAAATTTATTCAGATCTGAAGTAGTATAAATCATTGCTATTAACCAATGAATAATCAAATTCGAAAACCAAATTTGACAATGAAAGTGCAGCTGCTTCAGTTTATATCACCAATTCAATCCCTGCTTCCAGATTTCAATTCAATGATGATAAATCCAAATGTTGACTTCAGCTGCTTCCGAAATCATCTTTTCAACCTAATTTTTATGCCTTGTAAATTTTACTGCTTCAAGGATTCACGCCGTCGTTTCCATAAAGGCCAAACTGAATCACAACGGGCTTCTTGTTTTGAATTGAATCACTGTATGGAGCGAACCAGCTGCCGCAATTGGATCAATGTTCAAACAAAAGAGCCCAACAACTGGTTTAATTCTATTGAAGTTCACAAACTCCAGCTATTGCTACGAATTCCTTGATTTCAATTTCTATTTAGTGTCCACTGGTTCTGCACTAAAACTTTTTAAAAAAAAAAAAAAAAAAAACTTCACTACCATAAATTCTTTCTCAGATTCTCTACTGCACTGCCAATATCAAAATCCAATTCTATCTCATGTATGCAAATTAGATTGTGTATTCAATTTGGCCACCACCACCAATACAAAATTCAAATTCTAATCACCAAATAACATTTTAAAAAGTGCACAAACCTGTTTGATGAATTGTCTAAACCACATTGATTCATTTTTCTTGCTCCAGATTCAGTTTCCACATGCTAGTTGCCATCAATTTACATTCACGAATTGAACAAATTAAATTGTAATTGATTTCACCAAAATTGATTACCAGCAACTGCTTGCCACTTTTCTTATGATTGAGCCATGTGATCACCGCCTAACCTTTGGAAACAATTCCTCTTTAATTGACCGCTTCAATCAACGTGCCTCTGCGTTGAAATCACCAAACTCATACTCACTACTAACAAAATATGAATTACGTTGGCATGCCTCAACTTCACCATAGAAGGCTTCGTATGAACGATCTGCACCCAAAGGCAACACTGCTTTCAATTGAATCAATTTCTGAATTGCACTGATCACCAGAAACTGTTCTGATCAGAAGAATCTGCACCAAACAGTGATTCACCGTTTTAAGCATCCAATGAATCAAAATCGCTACACCTTAGTTCATGTTTCTTGAATTGCTTCACCGAACTGATTTGCTTCAACTTGTGTAATTTCAGCTGCAAAATTTCAACAAATTCGTAATCCAATCGCGCCAAAGCGAGTAACGAATCAGGAAATAGAAAAAAAAAATGATAATTGCACCACCATAAATTTCTACTAGCACCACAAAATTTTTCAAAATGGTTACAAAAAATTTCGAAACTAACCATCGAATTGTGGGATCCAAGATTTGATTACCAAATGATAGAACCTTGAGTCAAATCATTTCGAACAATTTCCAAAAAAATGAGAAAAAAAATAAAAGGATAAGGGACGAATTCTTCCTCCACCTCCATATGGTCTTCCTACACCTTATACTGCATCTGAAATTACTAACATGTCCTTCGTGTAAAATTGAAAAGGCAGCATTACCCTTCATCCCTTCACTCTCATAATCTTTCATTTTCCTTGTTCCCTGTTCGCATGAAAATAGATTCAACTGCATCCTTAGTGCAGGCACATACACAAATAAAACAATTAACAGTCTAGTTGCATCTCTCACTCTCGGCCTCTTCTCATTTGGCATTGTAAACCGGATGGTCGGGCGTATCCGGTATACAATTTTGCAAACCGGATGGCCGGGCACATCCGGTATATAATTTTGTAAACCGGATAAGTGTTATCCAGTTTATTAAATTGCATACTCGATGCGGATATCCATTGGCCATCTGATTTATAATTTTTTTTGGTATTGTAAATCAGATGAGGTGTCATCCGGTATTACATTTTCTTTTAGAAGTAAATCGGATGAGGTGTCTTCCGCTTTAAATTTTATTTTGAAATGTAAATTGGATGGCACCTCGTCCGGTTTACATTTTAAAAAAAAAAATAAACCAAATGATGTCCACCCACTTACCACCCGATTTGCAAATTTTTTTAAAATGTAAACCAGATAGGGTAGCGTTCGGTTTACAAATTATAAACCGGTTTCACCCCTAAATTTCTCATCCGATTTGTAATTTGTATACCGAAGATCACCCCGTCCGGTTTACATTTTCTAAAACACATGTCATTTTTTGTCATTTTAATAAGGACATTTTTAGAATTCAAAATTCTATGGAGGTGCAGGACGAGATCATGGAAGTGCAGGAAGAATTTGTCATTGCACCAAAACATATAACAAATCAAGAAATATAAAAAAAAATAACAAAATAATAATTGTACCACCAAAAATTTCTTTTTACCATGAAAATTTTTCAAAATAATTATGAAAAATCCCAAACTAACCTTGGAAATCTCAAATCTTTTGATTACCAAACGATGAAAACTTAATTTCAGTGTCAAATCATTTCCGACAATTTCCACCAAAAAGTTGAAATGCAAAAAAGATAAGAAATTTGTAACCCAAAACTAATAACAAATCAGGAAATAGAAAAAAAAATGATAATCGCACCACCATAAATTTCTATTTGCACCATAAAAACTTTTCGGAACAACTACAACAAATCCAAAACTAACCTTGAAAATGTTGCACCTGAACTCTAATTACCAATTGATGAAAAACTAAGCTCATGTCAAATCATTTTCGACAATTTCCACTGTAAATTTGACAAAATAGAAAATTAAAAAGGAATGGGAGATAAAAGAAACTTCAATTTATCTTGATCAATACCACAATTAAGAAAAATTGATGAATAAAGCAAGATTTATCATTTAAATTAGAAAGTCAAAGATAGTGATTGATAGTTATAATGAAGAACTTATATAAACTTTAACAAAACGATTCAAATTTCAAAATGAACTAATTTTAGTACAAGAGTCCACAGAAAAACTTTTATGTTATGAAATTTATATGCATAGGCCCAAACACTACTAAGGCCCAACGCATTCTCCCTACATGTCCATGAGTTCTTTGTACACTCCCATATTTATTTAAAATACCAAAATTACCTTTTCTGGATTATACAATTTGAAGTATACTTTTTTTTTGTATTCTATCCATAATACAGTTTTTATATTTCGGATTGTACAATCTGAAGTATAAGTTTTGTATTCTGGATTGTACAATTCAGAATTTATATATATATATATATATATATATATATATATATATATATATATATATATATATATATATATATAT
>Ga0099824_1000904_pt1 | contig 39221 bp, 28 predicted proteins | sample SiratrowhiteBW_FD_76837 | JGI IMG/M metagenome (GOLD analysis project Ga0099824, IMG submission 76837) | Root nodule microbial communities of legume samples collected from California, USA - Siratro white BW | ecosystem: Host-associated > Plants > Roots > Nodule | place: USA: California... | reverse complement strand
GCAATAGTGTATAGTGCCAAGTGAATGATGAGAAGATTAGAATCATTTTCTTTTAAAATTTGTATTGATCACAAATTGGCTCATCAGGTTTTTTACTTTGTACATTTGGTGGAAGAGAGTGGTAAAAAATACAAATAAATAAAATCAGGATGTTTGTAAGATTTATTTAAAATAAGTGAACAATTGGAATCTTTTTTTTTTTTTCTTTTCTTTTTTTTTTTTTTTTTTTTTTTTTTTTCTTAGTTCTTAAGTTTTGTTGGAAAAAATGAATGGCTTTTGGCGATGTTCAAAGGTATTAGAGTCTAATGATAATTACTCAGTTTGTTCAAACTTCTGAATAAAGACTTCTTTTTTTTGTTTGTTCATTTAGCTTCTCCACTAGCAGAGTTTAATTATCAGGCATATTTCATTTAGAATTTTTTACCAAGACGATTATCTAAATAGCAACTCGTTTCGTGCTGATTTCTTCATAGTTGTTAGACATTGTTCTAATTCTTGAAGAAATCAGAGTTTTCTTTTGATGATGTTCAGAGGTGTTCACCTTCAAGTAAAATGATAATTGCTTATTTGATGCTGTTTTCTTCATATTTTTCAGATGATTATGGTGGTCCCCCACGTCAATGGCAGCACAATGTTCCCCCTCCGCAGGATCATGTGGTTTCAATGATGCCTCCAAAGCCATCGCCTCCACCGGCTCCGGTTTATGCTGCTCAACCTGCTCCTCCCCCGCCTCCTTTGTTCATAAGCAGTGGTGGCTCTGGATCAAACTATTCAGGTGGTGAACCACTTCCTCCTCCTTCTCCAGGAATTTCATTGGGGTTCTCTAAGAGCACTTTTACCTACGAGGAGTTGGCACGTGCAACGGATGGATTCTCTGATGCGAACCTCCTTGGACAAGGTGGATTTGGATATGTTCACAGAGGAATTCTTCCCAATGGCAAGGAGGTGGCAGTGAAGCAATTGAAGGCTGGAAGTGGACAAGGGGAGCGTGAGTTCCAGGCTGAAGTTGAGATTATTAGCCGTGTCCATCACAAGCATCTTGTATCTTTGGTTGGATACTGCATCACTGGGTCCCAGAGGTTGCTTGTTTATGAATTTGTTCCAAACAACACATTGGAGTTCCATTTGCATGGTTGGTGCTTCTGATTTTTGCTTTCCATCACAAGATTCATTTAAAAATTCTTTTTTGGTTGGTCCATCTTTTCTGCTGAAAGTTGGCCAAGCACCAACTTCTACCCCTTGCATAATGCTTTTGATGGAAGCGGTCTTGATGGCTATTTGCACTGCAGGAAGAGGACGACCTACCATGGATTGGGGCACAAGACTAAGAATTGCCTTAGGATCTGCTAAGGGACTGGCGTATCTTCATGAAGATTGTATGTTTTTGCACCTCTGACTTGATTTCTTCTGCTGTTATCAATTTATGTTTGTCAACCTAAATGTTTGTTTTGATTTTCTGTACTTCCAGGTCATCCTAAGATCATCCATCGTGATATCAAGTCTGCCAACATCCTTCTGGATTTCAAGTTTGAAGCAAAGGTGTGTTCTTGTGCTACATGTCTTTCTCACAACAGCATAAGTTGATAAAACAGCTGTTCATTCTTTACCTGATTTAATTGTTCACTTTCAAAGTGTTATTTGAAGTTGTGATTGAATTGCTAAGTATCGACACCTTTATTTTTTGTTGACAGGTTGCAGATTTCGGTCTTGCTAAGTTTTCTTCTGATGTTAATACTCATGTTTCTACACGAGTGATGGGGACTTTTGGGTAGGGACACACTTTCTTCTTTCTATCTTTTTACGAACCTTAGATGTATCATTATGTAAAGTAGCTTCTGTAATAATCTGTTTCTAATGGACGAATTAACTTATTATGCTATTCTTTAATGACACGAGAGATAGATAAAGAGAGTACATCATGGCTAAAAAATCTCAAATTTTCAACCTTAAAGTGGACTATTTTGCGTCTCTGTGGTGTGCCATGTGTTATTGTTGTCAGTTTTCATCGGTCTTATTGCTATCAAGTACCAAAAACAGTTTATAGGAAAACCAAGGAACGAATATTTTGTTGTTTGGCGCTACATTTCAATCTCATGAATCGTGCTTCAATTATTAATTACAGGTATCTGGCTCCAGAATATGCTTCTAGTGGAAAACTCACAGACAAATCAGATGTTTTCTCCTATGGAGTCATGATCCTTGAGTTAATAACTGGTCGGCGACCGGTTGATAAAACTCAAACATTCATGGAGGATAGTTTGGTAGACTGGGTAAGTATTATGCTTAATACTTGTAACTAAGAAATTCACTGTGTATATATTTATGAATTCATACGTGAGTTTCTTAGTTACAAGTAGCCAAGAAATAGAGAGGTTTCTGTGTGTTTTGGAGCAGAACATGGTCTTGACTAAATCCATCTTTATCATGTCACAGGCTAGACCCTTGCTCACACGAGCTTTGGAAGAGGATGATTTTGACTCTATTATTGACCCAAGGCTTCAGAATGACTATGACCCTAATGAGATGGCACGAATGGTGGCATGTGCCGCAGCTTGCACACGCCATTCGGCAAAGCGCCGACCAAGAATGAGCCAGGTAAATCAAAGTACTATTTTGTCATTTTTCAAGTATCAATATGCTAATAATACATAGGACATTATGTCTTGCATTGTTATACATAGAATGAAGAATCTTGAATTGGCCTAAGATATGAGAACATGATCCTTCAATATGGGAATTTTTTTTATGGAAACTAATAGTGATGATGATACACAAACTATAGGTAGTGCGTGCTCTGGAAGGAGATGTGTCTCTAGCAGATCTTAACGAAGGAATCAAACCTGGACACAGCACAATGTACAGTTCTCATGAAAGCTCAGATTATGATACTGTACAGTACAGGGAAGACATGAAAAAGTTCAGAAAAATGGCATTGGGAACTCAGGAATATGGTGCAAGCAGTGAGTACAGTGCAGCTACAAGTGAGTATGGTTTAAACCCATCTGGCTCAAGCAGTGAAGCGCAGAGCCGCCAAACCACAAGGGAAATGGAAATGAGAAAGATGAAGAACAGTCAAGGTTTCAGTGGAAGCTCTTGATCCTTAGTAACTCTTTATGCCTTTATCTTCTGTATAAATCTATATATTCTTGATTTCTTGCCAATGTCACAGTTGATTGCTTTACTGACATCTTTGGAGAGACTTACCAATTACTATAATTTTTTTTTCCTTTCCCAAATTGATCATCTTTTGAATTGTATTTATCATGGTATACAAAAAAATAACACAGGTCCATTCTTTATTTTTTTTTTCATTTTTCGGTTATTCAGCTTTAGTGTTGGAAATGGATTGCTGCATCAAACCTTGTTTTTTACAATTTTTCTCCATTGTTGCTCATGTGTCAATTTTTCTGGTAGTTGGAAGTGGGATGGTTGTCAAACATTGGTATCAAACTTTTTTTAAGGTATTTACTTGTGTGTGTCTCAAAATGAAAATATGTGTTTTTACTTTTTACTTAAATTGATTTGTCCTAGAAGACAGCAATGAGTTGCGCCCACGTTGTTTTAGGTCTGTTCAACGGTGTCCTGTGTGGGAACTCTCCGTGTCAGCCTGCAAACGTGGGCACACCAACTTTAGGAGCTTTCAAAAATTGAATTTAGTAAAAGAAAATGATCAAATTGAAGTGCGACATGGTTAAGAAATTGATCTTTTTAAGTATGGAATACCATTTGCGGAATGATTAATTCATCTGAAAAACTTGGTTTACTGAAGAACTAGTATTGGTTAGAAAATACCGTAGGTTAAAAAATAGTTTACTTGGTATTTTTTTCATCCAAATAAATTGATTAGACCGAGTCAAGGGTACCATGTTTTTTAAAGCCGCCTATGTTGTTTTGGTCGTTCTGCCATGTGGATTGCAAGATTCGTGCATGTTGGATGATGAAAAAGGGCATATAATATATACAAACGATTTGAAGTGTGACATGCGTTGAATCATTAAACTAAAGATTGAGGATGCAACAACAAATAGCTCATGATTGCGTTTGGAGAAAGAAGAGATTTGGTGGCTCCAAGAACCCCACACGGTTTCTGCAAAGTCAGCATGCCCGTTTTCACCATCATCAACTTTAAAAGAAGGATTATGAACTCACTCAGCTCCACTTTCAAGAAAAAGGAACCTTATTTGAGACTTTTTTTGACCAACATCTACGGTTAATGGACGTTAGAAAAAAACATTAATAGACGTTAATCAATTTTTTTACTTGAATTAAATTTTTTCATTGAAGTATTTCATAATTTTTATTATCCATATATCTATAGAAATTATTTTCCATCCTCACCGATAATACTTTTTCTCCGTGTTTAGTCACAAAATTATTTCTACGGAAACATTCAATGGAGTTTGTTCTTACATTTTGCTGGGTTGGACGAGGTGGTGGCATGTGAAAGCTACCACTGTCAATCGGAAAAAAATCAAGAAGGATAAATATTCTTTGGGTTAACTAAAGCTATTTAGTTTCTGAATAGTCAGATAAGAATTAAATAATATTAGATAAAATTTTAATATGAACCTTACATAAATATTAAACTTTTGAGACGTTCTGGATAAACTGAAGTCATTCAAGAATATATTTGGTTCATTTAAAAAATATTATAAATTTATTTTTTAATTCTAAAAAATACTCCTAACTGTCATTAACACATAACGTTAACTGCCATTCTAACACTATTTAACATTATCATCACCCATGAATATAACTAACCTAATTTTAAGGAGTTTGAAAATTTCGAAGAAGAAGAAGAAGACAATGATTTCGAAACTAAGAGTGAGTTATGCTAAAAACCACCCCTAAACGGGTTTTTAAACTCTGTTAATTAAAGAGAAACAAACACTGCACAATAGAATCAAAAAGTTGATGAACAAATCATCAAGCAAGTGGAAGAATAAAAGAAAAAAAGCATGAACTCTAGAAAGAGAAAAGTGGTTTGGAAAAATATGAGAGAGAATTAGATGCTACAGAATTAACAAGCTGAAGAACAACGCTTCCTTTACAGTGACAGCAAAAAGATCATTCTATAATCACTGTATTTATTTATAGTTTTGGCATGTAATACACATTCACTACACCCACACCTTCTTCAACTGATCCATTCCAACATTTTGTGCTGTGCTGTACCTATTCTACACACAAAAACATGGGAAACAACAACGTTGCTTCTTTTCACCGTGGTAGTGGAAGTCTTCCATTTCCATGCCATCTTCAACTGGGAACAAATGCTACCATCAAGTTGAGCACATGTGTGATTCACAAGTGGGATGATGGATCATCTTCCGAAAAGGGAGAAGTTTCATACACCGTTGAAGGGTCAATGTGCAACCTCGTGTTAACAAGACTTGTTTACAAAGACGGCAATTTCAACATAGTAACGTTCATACTCCATGACACCATAATATGTTCCGACAGAGAAAGCCTATGCCTGCAAATATCCAAAACCGAAACCGGTTTTCTTCGCACGGTCGACTTTAAGTCTCACGGTTCCATCCCGTGGACCAAGACAAAGAAGAACGTTCATGCATGGGGTGGTGGTGTTACGAACACCAAAGTTTACTTGTATGGCAGTACAAACAGGTGTGGTCTTCTTGTTTTGGAGTGCAAGAAAAACCATGATCATGAAGAGGCTAAGGCAGTGACTATAGCACACTATTTTGTGAATAGTAACGGAACAGTAGGTGTTAACAGATCAAGTGAAACAACAGATATAGGGTTTTCTGTTGTGTTGAAGTTTGGAGTATCTGATGGAAAATTTGATATAACAGTGGAGGGTCCTGAACAACACCCTGTTTCTGCATTATTATACATGTTCGATGAAGTGAAAAGAAGTGGGATTTGGAAGCCAAGCATGTGCCCTCATTGTGATAACATTCGGAGGAAGCATAGCAGAATGTTTTGGCAGTCTGATAGTGAAGATAGCGATGGTGTTCCCTTGCCACCACATCTTGGCAGCCAGAAAAATGCAGCAAGCATTGCTAATGATGGAAGGTTTAAAGGGCATGCCAATGGTAGCTTTATCAGATGCAGAAATTTCTATGGTTTCAACTGAGGGAAAACCCTAACTTGGTGTATGTGTATATATATTTTTATTATGATAATAACTAGATTTGAAAGATGAGAGTATGAAGAAATTTTAGTTCTTTATTTTGAAGTAGAATTTAAAGTAATCTAATTTAAAGTTATCAAATTATTCATGTAAATTTTTATAACTTCAACTCTGTTTTTTTTTTTTTTATCTAAACAAGATATTTATTATAAAATATTTCAATTTTTTTTATAAAAATAATTACCCTCTAAAATATCTTTACTAAAACACACTATAAGCCTTTAAAAATGAAAACGTCTTATTTTAAAATAAATTTCTCCATCCAAATGAATTACCTTCTAAACTCGTTTTCATCAAAACTCATTTAGTCAACATTAGTAAAATTTATTAAATATAAAGTGTATACTATTTATTAATATTTACTAATGAAATAACCATGCTAAGAGAATGTATACGAAAACAATGTTTTTGTAAGACTAATTTCTACATATCTTGTAAAAGATTAAAAAAAGCAATTACATTATTTCGGAGGACCAACTATCTGTTTGAAAAGAAAAAAATATTAAGGATGAATTTATTTTATCTTCACAAGAAACGTTTTTGTTTGGAATTCACTGATTAAAAGTTGATTTGAGATTAATATTGTTACTTCTTAATTAGTTTTTAAAATTAAAATTACTTAAATTTTGATTATATTAAAGAATAGATATATTAATACGTCACTTTGTATATTGATTTTGAGAAACACTTGACCATAAAATTTCAATTAGTCTATGCTAGCCGCAAAAGACCAACTTTGGTGCAAATTTATGTTTAATTGTTCACGTTTGAAGTTAGCTCAAGACTAAGATCGTGTCTATAAACTATATTTATGTTTAATTCTTCTTTATGGCATGGATCACTGTAGTCTGCATCAATTTTATTTCATTTTTTTCTTATTTTCTTCTGTTCATTCAGTTGATTCAAACAAATCCAAAGAAACCAATCCCCACTATATAAAGAATGGAACAGAGTGAAAGAATCAAATCCCCACTATATAAAAGAATGGAACAAAGTGAAAGAATCAAACAAGTCCAAGAATATAGATGATCTTGATCTTGATCTTTTATATATATATATATATAGAGGCAACATTAACATAATAAAAATATATATACACATACACCAAGTTAGGGTTTTCCCTCAGATAAAACCATAGAAATTTCTGCATCTGATGAAGCTACCATTGCCATGCCCTCTGAACCTTCCATCATTCGCAATGCTTGCTGCATTTTTCTGGCTGCCAAGATGTGGTGGTAAGGGAACACCATCGCTATCTTCACTATCGGACTGCCAAAACATTCTGTTATGCTTCTTCCCAATGTTATAACAATGACGGCACATGCTTGGCTTCCAAATCCCACTTCTGTTCACTTCATCGAACATGTATAATAATGCAGAAACAGGGTGTTGTTCAGGACCCTCCACTGTTATATCTAATTTTCCATTAGATACTCCAAACTTGGCCACAACAGAAAACCCTATATCTGTTGTTTCACTTGCCCTGTTAATAACACCTACTGTTCCGTTACTATTAACAAAATAGTGTGCTATAGTCACTGCCTTAGGATATTCATGATCATAGTTTTTCTTGCACTCCAAAACAAGAAGACCGCACCTGTTTGCACTGCCATACAAGTAAACTTTGGTGTCCGTAACACCGCGCCATGCATGAACGTTCTTCTTTGTCTTGGTCCACGGGATGGAACCGTGAGACGTATATTCGACCGTGTGAAGAAAACCAGTTTTGGTTTTGGGTATCCGTAGGCATAGGCATTCTGTGTCTGAAGGTATTATGCTGTCATGGAGTATGAACGTTACTAGGTTGGAATTGCCGTCTTTGTCGTCTTTGTAAACAATTCTTGCTAACGTGAGGTTGCACGTTGACCCTTCAACGTTGTATGAAACTTCTCCCTCTTCAAAAGATGATCCATCATCCCACTTGCTAATCACACGTGTGGTCAAGTTGATGGTAGCATTTGTTCCCAGTTGAAGTTGGCATGGAAATGGAAGACTTCCTCTACGACGGTGAAAACAAGCAACGTTGTTGTTTCCCATGTTTTTGTGTGTAGAATAGGTGCAACACAGAACAAAATGTTGGAATGGATGAGTTGAAGAAGGTGTCGGTGTAGTGAATGTGGAGTTATAATGGGAAACTAAACTAGGTATTGTGTTTTCTTGTGAGCATGGTTGGGATGTTCACATGCCAAAACTATAAAAAACTGATTATAGAATGATCTTTTCGCTGTCACTGTAAAGGAAGTGTTGTTCTTCAGCTTGTTAATTCTGTAGCATCTAATTCTCTGTTATATTTTTCCAAACCACTTTTCTCTTTCTAGTGTTCATGCTTTTTTTTTTTTCATTCTTCCACTTGCTCGATGATTTATTCATTTTCGATTCTATTGTGCGGTGTTGGTTTCTCTTTAACATATAGTTTAAAAACCCGTTTAGGGTTGCTTTTTAGCATTGCTTACTTTCAGTTTCGAAATCATTGTCTTCTTCTTCTTCGAAATTTTCAGCTAAAAATAAACTCCTTTACTTAAAATTAGGTTAGTTACTTTTAGGTGTGATCGCAAGAGTATGTTTTTAGAATTAAAAATTAAATTTATAATACTTTTTAAAAGAATAAAATATATTCGTAACGAAATGTATTCTCATTTGAAAATTACATTTTAAACTTTAATGACTTCAGTTTAGTGCAGATTCCTAAAACGTGGACCAGGTCTCAAAAGTTTAATATTTATGTACAGTTTATATTGAAATTTTAATTAGAGACAAGTTTGTTAAATTAGAAACAGTGATTATTAATAAAGTTGCTCACATATTCATATATATATTTGCATTAGATATGAATTAGTATATGACTTTAAGGATACTAAAAGAAAACTTAAAGTATCCAAATGTTTTCATCTTAAATTATTATATCACTTATCTACAACTTGATTATTAATTATATCAATTTTGAATTTACATGTATCTTTTGAAACACTTTTTTTTTCCTTTTTAATGAATAAGCTTCAACATTCCTACTTTTATTTTTTATTTTGTTAAAATTTTAACTATGCTCTATAACATAAATTCTACACCCTATAAATTATGAAACAAATGAAACCCAGTAAAAAAGAAGCCAATATTATGTGCCTTTGTTTTCAATACTTAACTCATTTAGTTTTCATTTCAAAAATATCTGTTGACCTGTTCTTGTGAAATATAGTTTCCATATTATATAATACACATGCACCAAATATTACGGTTTTACAATATAAAAATAATTTTAATCTATTTATCTGTTCATTATATTTTATAAGTGTTTTTTTTTTCTTCTTTTTAGAGATTATATATTTGATGTTCTTTTCAAATAAAAATTGAAGTCTTAAATCGGATTTAGATCTTTATCTCAAGTTTTTACATTGTTATAGGAAACAAGCACACCACTAGGTATTTAAAAAAACTCAGCTGGTCCTATTAAATGTTACACTTCAATAGTTTAAGTTAAGGAAAGAAGAAACCTACTTAAAAACAGAAAACTACATCTAATTAGTTATTAATTAGCTATAATACTTTGCTGACACAAATGAATTCACTATCAGAAAACTTGTTCATTTGAGAAGCATCCAAAACAGCAAAAATGTTACAACTCTAGGAAATAAGGCAACTTATTTGGCTATTTTCCTACAGTGATGCTGCTGAGTGATGTTACTATGCTTCTTTGGAGGCTAGTGTTACAGTTACATTGATTAATGTAATACTAAACTATATATCAGAACTTGATCCTTTCCTTCGTCTACGCCTCTTTTGGCGAATGTGCCAAAAACTCAATAGCTGCCAGAAGTAACATACCTTAAGGTTAAACAACATAGCTATAGTGGTCCAAAAATGAATGGTAAAAAATCATGTATTTTGCCAACCAGTTACTGCCACTGAAAAAGGAACTAGCAGTGACCAACAACCAGCATAGGTGCATCAGGCTACAAGAAGGATCAAAGAATCCAGTTTTTATCAGCAATATGCAGTATCTGATCACAAACATAAAGGTTAGTACTAAATGACGAATATAATAGTTGTTTGTTTTTATATACAAAAATGAAAAGAGAATCACATTCGGAGAATAATGATATCATCTTTTAACCTAAAATCTTAAAGACATTATATAGCTCTTTTTTCTTATATATTAATCAACTTTTTTATTTTTACTCAACTTTAAACTTAAAATCACACTATACCTAATAATGTATAACTATATACATACACAATTTTGGGTCTTCCCTCAATTAAAAGCATAGAAATATTTGCATCTGATGAAGCTACCATTGGCATGCCCTTTGAACCATCCATCATTGGAAATGCTTGCTGTATTTTTCTGGCTGCCAGGATGCCGTGGTAAGGGAACACCATCGCTGTCTTCACTATCAGACTGCCAAAACATTCTGCTATGCTTCCTCCGAATGTTATCACAATGAAGGCACATGCTTGGCTTCCAAATCCCACTTCTTTTCACTTCATCGAACATGTCTAATAACGCAGAAACAGGGTGTTGTTCAGGACCCTCCACTGTTATATCAAATTTTCCATCAGATACTCCAAACTTCAACACAACAGAAAACCCTATATCTGTTGTTTCACTTGATCTGATAACACCTACTCTTCCGTTACTATTAACAAAATAGTGTGCTATAGTCACTGCCTTAGCCTCTTCATTATCATCGTTTCTCTTGCACTCCAAAACAAAAAGACCGCACCTGTTTTTACTGCCATAGAAATAAACTTTGGTGTCTGCAACACCACCATATGCGTAAACGTTCTTCTTTGTCTTCGTTCGCGTTCCAGGAAAGGGTATAATGTCATTCGCGTGAAGAAAACCGGTTTCGGTTTTGGATATTTTCAGGCCTAGGAATTCTCCGTCTGAGCGTATTATGCTGTCATAGAGTCTGAACACTACTATGTTGACATTGCTGTCTTCGTAAACATGTCTTGATAACACGAGGTTGCACGTTGACCCTTCAACGGTGTATGAAACTTCTCCCTTGTCGGAAAACGATCCATCATCCCACTTGTGAATCACACATGTGGTCAACTTGATGGTAGCATTTGTTCCCAGTTGAAGTTGGCATGGAAATGGAAGACTTCCTCTAGGACGGTGAAAAGAAGCAACGTTGTTGTTTCCCATGTTTTTGTGTGTAGAATAGGAGCAGCACAGCACAAGATGTTGGAATGGATCAGTTGAAGAAGGTGTGGGTGTAGTGAATATGTATTACATGCCAAAACTATAAATAAATACAGTGATTATAGAATGATCTTTTTGCTGTCACTGTAAAGGAAGCGTTGTTCTTCAGCTTATTAGTTCTGTAGCATCTAATTCTCTGTCATATTTTTCCAAACCACTCTTTCTTTCTTGTGTTTATGCTTTTTTTATTCTTCATCTACTTTTCCATTCTATTGTGCGGTGTTGGTTTCTCTTCAACAGTTGAGTTTCAAAACCACTTTAGGGTAAGCTTTTCAGATTCCATTGTGCAGTGTTGATTTCTCTATCAGTAGAGTTTCAAGACCAGTTTACAGATGATATTTAGATACAAAAATCAAGTCTGAGAGAAGCATAGCAAGCATAAATTCATTGATATAAGGTTTTGATTTAAAGATACTCTCAATTCTTATGTGGATCTTACTCTGATTGAAAAACTTTATCAAATTTAAGTTTTAGATAGAGTAAGAAAAAGTTCAATATCATATAATAAAGATGAAAGATATCATTATCATGTAACATTCTTGTTTAATCTTTTCATTGTTTTTCTTTTTAATTTTATCAACAATTTATCATAACAGCACTTTTAATTTAAAAATCATTTTCTTCTTCTAGTTCAAACATTATGTGTTAATGATGGTAAGAGTATTTTTAAGAATTAAAATAATACATTTATAATATTTTTTAAATGAATAAAATATATATTCTGTAACCAAATATATTCTTATCTGAAAATTACATTTAAACAATGACTTCAGTTTAATCCAGAACATAAAATATGAAGGTGGACCGCGTCTCAATAGTTTAATATTTATGTAAAGTTTATATTGAACTTTTAATTTCAGACAAGTTTGTTACATTAGAAATAGTGATTATTAATAAAGTTGGTCACAGATTCATTTATATATTTGTATTAGATGTGAATTAATGTATAACTTTAAGGATATCATCACAAGTATTTCAATATTTCATCTTAAATTAATATAATTTCGGCAGAAAATAAGTAAAATCTAATCAATGATTATTTTTACTAAATAAAACTTAGAAAGCATCCAACTGTTTTCATTTTAAATTCAACATAGTAATCACTTATCTACAACTTGATTATTAATTATATCAATTTTAAATTTACTCGTCTCTTTAGAAACACATCTTTTTCCTTTTCAATGACCAAGTTTCTACATTCCTACTTTTATTTTTTTATTTTCTTAAAATTTGACTATGCTCTAACATAAATTCTACACACTATAAAGTATGAAACCTAGTAAAAGAGAAGCCAATATTATAATACTTAACTCATTTAGTTTTCATTTCGAAAATATCTAACTGTTGAACTGTTCTTGTCAATTATAGTTTCCATATTATATAATACACATGCATCAAGTGTCACGGTTTTACAATATAAAATCAATTTTAATTTATTTATCGGTTCGTTATACTTTATAAGTGATGTTTTGTTTCACTTCAGAGATTATATATTTGATGTTCCTTTTCAAATAAAAATTGAAATCATTTAGAAATTCGGCTTTAGACCTTTATCTCAAGCTTTTACATTGTTACAGGAAACAAGCACACAAAAACTCAGAGCTGGTCCTATTAAATGCTACACTTCAATAGTTTAAGAGGTTAAGGAAAGAAGAAACCTACTTAAAAACAGAAAACTACATTATAATTAGTTATTAGCTATAATACTTTGCTGTGCCAATAGCCATAAACATTAGACACAAATGAATTCACTATCAGAAAATTTGTTCATCTGAAAAGCATCCAAAACAGCAAAAATGTTACAACTGTAGGAAACAAGGCAAATTATTTGGCTATTTTCCTACAGTGATGCTGGTGAGTGATGTTACTATGCTGCTAATGCTACAGTGGGGTTTCTTTGGAGGCTAGTATTACAATTACATTGATTAATGTAATGCTAAACTATATATTGGCCAATCTACCAGAACTTGATCCTTTCCTTCGTCTACGCCTCTTTTGGCGAATGCGCCAAAAACTCAATAGCAAAACACCTGCCAGAAGTAAAATACATGAAACTTAAACAACATAGATACAGTGGTCTAAAAATGGATGGTAAAAAAATGTATTTTACTAACCAGTTACTGCTACAACAAAAGGAACTAGCCAGTGACCAACAACCAGCATAGGTGCATCAGGCTACAAGAAGGATCAAAGAATGCAGAATATCAGCAATATGCAGTATCTGATCACAAACATAAAGATCAACACTAAATGACCAATACAATAGTTGTTGCTTTTCATACCTCATCTCCATAGAACAGGCCTAAGTACCTGTTCCCCAGAGAATCATCCTTGTTTCTTACAGTCAATCTTGGCCGCCTAGAGTTAGAAGTGTCAGATGATGAATTGAAACCTGTTCCCAAATCAATGACAGGAAAACCTGGCAGTCTTCTGTTTCTTCCTCTGACTTGCAAGCTGTAGCCCTTAGTTCCCCAGATTTCAAACCTTGTGTCAGTCCTGCAGATCAGTTCCTTACCCACAATAGCTGAATATGCAGAGAAATTTACGTCAGTTCTGCGGGATGGCAACTGATTGTCAGCTTCATACAAGGGAGAGTCTTGTCTAACTGAATCAGAGAAAAGTGTTGGATCTCTAACATCTTCACTGGTAAAATCCAGTATTTTCCTCAGAAGGGCAAAACAGTTTGTAACCATATGACTGCTGTCCAAACAATTGGAGTCCCCATATACAGCTATGCGACCTTCGCCCATTGCCACCAGACCAAGAATTGGAGAATCTGCCTGTTTCACCAAAAAGAAACCATATTTCGAAATTAGAAAGTATCTTACATTTAAACTCTTTTCTTGATTCAGACGCTACATTTATCAATGTTTATTTTAATATGAATAATTAATGAGCTAGGTGTCATGTCACACCTTGGTTGAGCCAGAAGTTAGCAGCACACTCTGTGTGGCTCCACTTTCTGAACTATCTAAAAAGGGAAAACTATGAACATAACCACCCCTTGGAAACCTCACTATATTTGTCCCAGATGCATATCGATTCTGGTCACCCAATAGCGAAAAATCACCATTCAGAATCTTATCTCCAAAAGCAATTCCAAATGGAGCCAAAAGATCATTATGTGCAGGAATATTAGCACCTCCGGTGACTGGGGTCCACCAGCTCCGTGTATTGTCATCAAAGAATCGCATCTTTACCATGGAATCTACATTATACCACTCAGCAAAGACAGCTAATCCCAATCCAGTATTCACAACATCATCTCTTAGTTTCTCAATCTCCTCAGGAAAGTACTCATCCTCAAGATCCACCAACAGAAGTGTTCCATAGTGCCGAGCATCAAAGCATGTAAGAGGGGAACCGAGTGTTTCAATATAGTAACCAGCATCCCGTAACATGTTGAACATGATGTGAAAATTTGTATGCAGATGATCCCCATGCCAGTCAAGAATGTCATTACGAACATCCAAGGAATCTCTAGGAATATATCCAGGTGGGTATTTGATATTATGGAACTGATCCCACAAAATTCGTTTTGAACGTTGTGGGGTTGGCACCACATTTAATTTTAATCGAAGCACACAGATGCTAACTCGAGGGTCCTTCTCTCCTTGAGCCGGAGGGCTAGAAACCTTGAGAGTCACATTACCTTCAATCTTACCAGAAAACTGTGCACCTTCTTCCTTTATTTGCATGTGAAGAGCCAAATAACCAGTCCAAGGCCAAATGATCTCAGAATAAGTAAAATGTATGCTTAGAAGATTCCCTTCTTCATCAAAAGGGTGCCATGTTGGTGGACTTTCAACGTATCCAATAACACCCATTCCATTCAAAATGGTGGCATTGAAGATGACAGGCATGGCACCTGCATAGAGTGGCTGACGACAAAAGGGCCATGTGTAAGGACAATCTGTATAATCAAGAACACTGGGAAAGATGCTTGTCCTAGGTTTGTAGCTCTTAAGAATCTCATATGATTCTAACCTGAAGATGACATAAACGAATAAGAAAACATGATTTAAAAACAGTTAGATAATCTGGGAAGTCCCAATTACATTTTGGAATTTTTAAATCATTGTAGTAAAAAAATCGTAAATAATCCCAATAATTTCAAAAGCTTTTTGATTGTAGTCCTTTAGGTCCACTCCACACAGGAAGCCAGCTAAAACCAAGGAACTCAGTTTTGGTTAAACTATATGGAACTATTTAAAAAGCTTCCATAAAGAATTGGGACATTACAATTGTTTATGTATCTGGCAATTACAATTGTTTATATATCTGGTCAGCTTGAGCAGAAAATTGGTGAAATGGTCAAATGTCTAGTCCAATTAACCCAAACATAGGCTAATTTTAAACGGGTAGAAACCTGTTGAGTTGACAAAAAATGTGCTCTACAAAGAGGTAAGCACATTCTCCCTTTATTTTTGTTCCAAACTTTAGGAGTTTTTTCTTCTTTTCATTTCTGTTCTTATCAACATCTTTGGAGTTTTGTTCTTGCGTTTTTAAGTCCTGCAAGACCTCTATGTTGGGATTTGGTTGTTGATTTACTTAGGAATTTTATTTGTTAAAATTTGTGGAATTAATGTTTTATTTTGCTTAATTATGGTATTGGTTTACTTAGTATGTTATTTACAAGTATTATTTCTTTTTCATATGAAGTAGACTCTTACAAGTCTAAATGTTGAGTCTATAGAGCCCCCATGAGTCTTCATAGACTCTCAAGTTCAAGAAACTTGCATATATGTTTCCAATTGGTTTGAATATGGTTTGACCAATGAATTATGAATGTATATATACATACATTCACGCTAATTCATTGCCCAGCCTGGTTTCTAAAATGTGAGAACTATCATAGTAATAATAACTCTGCAACCATTGCTTTACTATGGTAAATTGTATGTCCCAACAAGATATATCTTAAAACTAAATAAAATAGAAAGCTTACAGATCAACTCTGCCAGCACCCTGCTCATACATGTTAGGCCCAGAAAGCTTTGCAGCCCCCTCAACCAATGCTTGTTTCATGCTTGCTGGGTTTAAGATACTTTTTCTCTCAGATTCAGGAACGACGCTGACAAGCAAACATACAACACCAGCAACTACGGGACTCGCAACACTAGTTCCTGATAAGCTTTTACAGCCCGCACTAATTTTTGATCCCATAATGTCCCGTCCATATGCAACTATGTCTGGCTTCAAGCGGCCATAACTGCAAGGTACAGATGTCAGTATAAATTAAAAAATTATTAACAAGAAAGCAAACCTGCATACAGATTAAAGATGTTACAAAAAAATACAGATGATAAGAATAAGTCATGTATTAAAAAAAATGGATTTTCACATCAGTTAAACACCTAACATGCCATTGTACAATGATTGAGGCTTCGTAGAAAGCTCATCAATTCTTCACATAGGATCGTTACGTATTGTAATATGCCTTACAACAAAATATGGGTAATTAGTTGTTTGAACTCAAATATCCATTCTTCACCAACTAAAAGTATTGGCATAAAAAAAACTAGGGAAAAAAATACAGAAGTCGTCATCAGAACTATTCAACAAATGACAGTGAAGCAGGAACAATGAAATATAAGCGATATAAACTGATAAGAGGATGTTACCCATGAGGAAGCTCCCAGGTACTCATGCCACGTGAGGAAAAGGAGGCTATATGGTCACTATAGTCAATACCACCAACACCAATGACATCACTTTGATCTGCTGGATTGTTCAAAGTTCCATAAAGCGGTCCATCATTTCCAATTGCAGAAACCATGATTATATTATTTGCTGTTATCTCCCATATCTGTTACCACCATAAAGCTCAATAAAAGGACATTTCTGTACTATGTGAAAGGAATAATTACTGCATACAAGTACCAAAAACAAATGGCTTCTTTAAATATAACAGTTACAGCAGAGAAACTAACATGTCATGTTATAACTATTCGCCAAATAATACCATCATATCCTCACAAGTAATATATGTAATTTTCTACCTCGGAATAAGCAAAATAAAGAACCTAATAATATTATTGAATCAGTGAGCAGGAACAGATAGGCACCAGAAATTTACCTTTTCAACAAACGGGAGATCCAAGTAATCAGGTCCACCTATGCTCAAATTTAGCACATCCATATTGGTTGCAATTGCATAGTTGAAGGCATCAAGGAACCATGATGTATATGATACCTGCAACAGGCTGAATGCAATCTTCTCAAAACCTTGCAAACCATTCTAGAATAAAATAATTATAAGCAGAAAAACTACAGGAAAAAAACATTGTGTATTTTTTATAACGAGTGAAGATGCATCTAAGTTCTCCACTTAGAGCTTGCTAGCTTCTACTATTGGTTTATAAACTTCTGTTCATTGTTAGTGCATCTATAATGATGGTATTTTGGAGTCTGGGTGAAAGAAATGTCATTTCCATGCAGTCAAAAGATTTTAACTCAACCACCTCCCATTTCCAAAGCAAGAAAAAGTTTCAACAATAGCATCCAACAGGCATTACCTGTGCATCAGTGAATACTCTAAATGCATAAATTTCGGTGTCTGGTGCAAAACCAAGGCACTCAGAATCTACACCGGCAATTACACCCGCAACAAAAGTCCCATGTCCAAGATTATCATTCAACGTATCTTCATTGGTCCAATTAGTACGCTCCTGTAAATTTCCTCATCACTCAACTCATCCACCATCAACCAAAAACAATTATTTCAAATCAATAATTACCTTGATGTTACGAAAATGAGGGTGATCAGCCCGAATGCCAGTATCAAATATAGCCATCTTGACCTTGGCACCAGTGTACCCTTTCGCCCAAAGATCCTCAGCCCCAAACATTGAAGTAACTTGTGATCTCTGCCAAAACCCAAAACAACTCAACACATGCAGCTGCACACTTTCAATTAATAAATTCAAATATAGCTGTGAATGTCTACAAAATTGATGTTGAATATTAAAATTGGTGTTTTCATTTTAAGCAGGTTAGTAATTAAAAAAGTACAACAAGTTTTTATAAATCGCAAAAGCTATCTAAAGTTGATTCAAGCTTCAGGTCAAAATCAATTTTAAACCCATAATCAGGTATTCATGTTGAGACCAAATAGGTGAACATTTACAAAAATCAGGTTAACCAGTATCACGGTATTCAATTAAATGATCAGTCTGAATCCACTTGGTTCCACATCCCAAATATGATTTTCATGTTTACTAAGCAGCTAATAGGAAAACTTCCACATTTCAACTAAACAGATTATAACCCAACATAGACAAAACAATACCAACAATCATAATCAAAGTTCAAATCTTTGTCGTTCCCCCCAAATACCCAACAACAGAAAATCTTAAATTTTAACCTGCATCAACAATTCCCGCCCCCACTTGACGGAACCGCTGCGATTGCCAACATTCTTTTCATCTTCTTCTTCGGCCTCGCAAAACGACATCGCAGTGAAGATCTTCCCAGGGCGCTTCTTCATCCCATCCTCGAACGTCCCAACCTTCTTGTTACGTCCCTGATCCTTAGTCATCAAACCCCTCTTGTAGCTCACATCCAAGCTCACGTATTTAACCGACCCCAGATTCCGAATCTCGTCGACCACCCCGGAGTCCTCGATGGCCACCAGCCCGAAATCAGTGGGGAACTGCGCGGCCGGGTTCTGCCGCGGGATCCAGCGCCACCCCTCAGGGCGGAGGGCGGATTCGAGGTAGGCGCGGTGGAGGTCGGCGGCCGCGTAGTGGCGGAACGCAACGATGTAATTGGGAGGCGGAGGAGAGGAATTGGGGGTTAGGGTTCGGAAGAGAGCGACGGAGAGAATGAGGAGAGAGAGTGAAAAGGTGGTCCATTGGTGAGGAATGGTGGCCATTGTTCTGCTCCTACATTGGAGACAGAGAATACAACAGAGAGATGAAACAAACACAGAGAAAGGTTTATGCCTATGTTGATGTTTGGTTTGGTTTGGTTTGTGTTTTGTTGGAATCACTTTGTCTCAATCAAATCAAAGTCTTGCTTTTTTCTTTTCTTTCTCCCATCTCAGTTTTTCTCAGACTCTGTTCATCTTAAACTTTTTTTTTATTATTTTAACATCAACTATTAAGTATATAATTTTTAAATATCAAGATTGTTTTATATATTTTTTTAAGAAATCTCACTTTAATTAACTTAAAATCATATATAATTGTCTATCTCTTTTATGTGGATATATATAGGTAATTAAAATACAATAACCTATTTTGTATAGAAAAAATGAGTGAAATTATTTATATTTTCCATAAATAATTTCAAATGAAAACAATTATATTATCTATTTTAAAAATATTTGAAATTTGTTAGAATCTAATTTTAATTTATAAAAAAGTTTTTTCTTATAATGGTTAGTGAGAAGTTTACTTAATCTGTATAAGAAACTCAACACTTTCCTCTTAACTGGTATAAAATAAAGGTGAAGTCATTTTTTTTATTAGTTGAATATTTGTATAATAATAATTTTATTTTAATATGAAATAATAGAGTAAAATATGTTTTTTTAAAAGCACAATAAAATATTGTTCAGATTATTTATTTATTTTTACTTTTTTAGTATCAGTTGACTTCGACTCATCTAAATTAAGAAATAAAAGAAGTACCTGTTTTAAAATTATTTATTTTTATAGAAAATATTTTTATTAGATTGATATTCAAACAATCCAAGGTTGCCAAGTGATTTTTGTTGTGACAGAAAGTGGCTATGGCGCGAGGGCTAACGCTATCTTCGCCAACTCTCACTGCAGCAACTTCTCTCTTTGCTTCCATCTCCAAAACCCCACCAAAAAGTTTCAATCTTTCATTTGGTTTGAAACTTGTGCACCATCAATATCATCATCACCATCTTTTTCTTCCATTGGCTTGCTGCTTCAGCGTGTCTTCTTCCCCTTCCCAATGTTCAATCGACATGTCCAAATATACAGAAGCCTTTTCCAGACGAATGGCCTTGGCTGGTCTCAAACCCCATCACCGAATTGGTCAGCTTCTCTGTCTGGCTTCTCATATCATACAGAAAAAATGTATCTTTTTTGGAAAATTTTGCTATCTGCTCAACTTGGTGCGTGCCCATTTTGTTATACTTTGTCAGAATCAAACTTAAAAAGTAGTATGCTGATAAATTGAAAAGGGGTTGAAAGTTTTAGAGATTGTCAATTTGCTAATGATGCAATGAACTAATAATTCACTGCATTGTATGTTAACTGTTTGATGTTATGATGCCTTTTTCCTATCAGCTTTGGGAGTCTCTGGTGGCCCTGACAGTATGGCACTCTGTGTGTTAACTGCTGGATGGAAAACTGCTGGTGCTAATGTTGTCACGACTGAGAATGGTGGTCTCATAGATGGGCTACTGGCAATAACTGTTGATCATGGTCTTCGAGCAGAGAGCAAACAGGAGGCCAACGTTGTTTCTCACCGAGTTTCAGAAATGGGTTCGTTGTCCAAATTTTGTTGCTATGTCGGTGATTGCAGGAATGGAATATGGATATTTTCTTCTTAGATTTTCACGTTACCTTATCACGGGCCATGTGAAAAACAATGTTGAATTATTTTCTTTATAAACATCAAATAAATAAACGAGAGTTTATCAAAATTCTTGGAGGTTTACGAAGAGAATGATATAAAAATTTTACATGGCAATGCTATGTGCAAATTTAACATGAGAGGAATCATTTTCCTGTGATTGCATAGTGTGGTAACATGCCTCGAGGTCTTGAACTTATTGCAGGAATCAGGTGTGAGATCGCCTGCTGTGATTGGCCGAGAGGCAGACCAAAACAGGGTCATTTGCAGGAAGCTGCCCGTGAAATGAGGTTATAGCATCTATTCATTGGATATCTTTGCTGGGAAGTTAGGAACTTTGATAAGTATACTAATTGTAGATTATGGTTTGTTGAACTTTAGGTACCAAATCTTTCAAGAAGTTTGTGCCAAACACCAGATTGGGGTATTGCTTATTGCACATCATGCCGATGATCAGGTTTGATTGATGATATTTTATATTTACTTGTATTTGCCATTCTGCATTTTCCCACATTGCTTTCATGAACTGCATGGCACATGTAGGAACTCTAGTCTTAGAACATGGGGTTTGGGCATAATTGAATCCTGTAAAACCAACTTGGAAGGTGATGTTTGTACCCAACTTCTATATTATATTTTAGTTATATTACTAGTTGGTGTGGAATTACATTGCCACCATAGAGGTGCAATTAAGGCAACTCCCAAAGGAACCACCACCTCTAAGAGAGGCTATGGGTGACCACAATTAAGGTGGTTCTCCAACATCTAGGTATTTATGTTTCATCATGAAGTGATTTATTGATGTTTGGGCATAGACAGTCTGCATGTGGTTAAATACTTAGGACAATATTTTACGAAATAAGTGCTTTTTGAGTGAGAAATGACTAATGATGTGTTATTATCCTGTAACCCTTTAAGGCTTGCTCAAGATGTTAGACATGTAGTGATTGTTGAGAAACAATGCAGGCCGAGTTATTTATTTTAAGGCTTTCTCGAAATAGTGGTGTGCTTGGACTTGCAGGCATGCCTTTTACTTCCCAGATTTTCCCTACATATACACATTCAGACCAGGAAGTTCAGGTAAACCAGAGCATTCTTCTTCTGCGGCCTCTTCTGGAATTTTCAAAGGAAGATATGTACAAGGTTGGTTCTAGATATTAGCTTTATATGGATTGCCCTTTTTCATGATCTTATGTGATAATTATGATAAAAAAATTCATCTGTACAGATATGCCAAGGAGGTAGTGAGGATTGGGTGGAAGACCCTACTAATCAAAGCCCTTTATATGCACGTAATAGGATACGGATGGTGCTGAATAATTTGTCATCTTGTAAGTTTTGTTAATGTGATTCATGACTTCTTTAATGTTACTTTAATGTGATTCTGACAATCTCTATTATGAATGACTCCATGTGGCTGTAATATTCAGTCACTACTCTACCTCTTTCTTCTGTAAACTTCTTTTAATGGGTGGTTTACTAACATACTCCTTTCAATAGGGAGTTTTTTTGGCATTCAGCGCTAATTTCTTAAATGATTATTTAGATAGATTCACTGCTATTACATTGTCAGCCTCCTGCCATGACCTAGGGCAAGCACAACATATTCTGAGAAGTTGTCACCTGTCTGTACTGTATGCTGAAAATTGAGTTTGTGCTGATATATGCACTAACATCTTATTATGGTCTTGAAGATCAGGTGGTATGCTTATGATTTATATGGAAAACACAGGCTGAGTTGTCTAAATGATTTTTTTTTTTTTTAATATTTCCAGCTAAATTCAAGCTTGAGCTTCAAGCAATAATTTCTGCATGCAGAATAACACGCACATATGTTGATCAAATTGCCTATAGCTTGATACGTGATGCCGTGATTATCAAGGATGTGAGTGTCACTTAACTTCTTATTCCATTAATTGATTATTTGAAGAACACTTGAAGTTAAGTATTGAATAACTAAATATCATGTCGATGTTGTTATGGAAAATAATAATATAATGCCTTTGTCTGTTTGTTGCTTAAGTTATATTATTCCATGTCCCTGAAATTTACTATTATTATGTTTGTTGGGATCATTTTGTGGTTTATTTTTGCAGCATGGTTATGCTGTTATTGATTTACAGATTCTCTGTCCTTTGAAAATTGAGGACATATGCCTGATGAAATTTCTTTCGTTGGTCTTACAGGTGCTTCTAATCTTTATGTGATTATTTTATTTTCGAAGCTTTTTTTGTGTATTACACTTGTAACTGCGGTCAAATTTCATGTTTTAGTTTGTATCACAAAGGCAAAGGCAAGTCAGAGGCAGTGCTATGAAATTGCTAATGGACTACATTCGTACATTTCCATGCAAGGTAAAATTGCTTTCCTAACAAAATAAATTTATCTAATATTTCCTTTACAACATACAAGTTTATCTATATATTTAATTAATTTCAACATTTTTTTCTTATCATTTTGTCTTCAATTATCCTGTAGAACTCTATCACAGCAGCAGGTTGTTACCTTTGTCCAGATCCTGGTTCTAGAGGGTCTAGACTCCTGATCTGCTGCTGTACTGATGACTGTGCTTTGCCATTAAAGATGGAATTTTTTGAGTCTCTCTCTTGTGGACAAGAAGTGCATTGTGCTGCCAATGAGTTAGAAAAAATTATAGAGGATGAGACCTCATTTGCAAATCACTTGGTTCCAGATGCTTCAGATGTACACTTTTTGGATGTGAATCCTACTTTAATTTTGACCGAAGCCAAAAGGCTAAGCATAATCAGTGAATCTACCTACACTAATATTCTTACTTTGCAGAAGCAAGAAACTGCTTACTTCAGGTCTAAAACTGAGACCAGCTCTGACTCTGCATCAAAGGATGGAGTTGAAATTGTTACCCCTTTTAGAAAATCACTTCAGCCAGGACAATTTTGTTACTTTATGGATAGATTCATTCTCACATGGAGTTTGAAAAATAAAATTGATGAAGATGAACTTTCTGGTTTAGTGGATTATGAAATGGATTTGAGTGAGGAAGCCAGAAGCTTTTGTTGCACATTTTGTGTAGTTGGTCATAGTAAACTAGCTGAGGTGCGACACATGATTGAGTCTGACTGGCTGTATCTGGCTGAGTTATCAAAATATCCACTTTCTAAAAACTTCACCCGATGTGAGGTTAAATCAGTGAATGGAACCAAGCAGATAATGGACAGGACATCTCCATGTTTGCACTATGCCAGTGTATCAGCAAAACAAGCTCTCCACAAGTTAAAATCTATCCCAGTTGCTGCAAGGAGAAGCCTGCCTGTTCTGATCACTGAACAAGGACAATTACAAAGCATTCCAGTAAGTTTACCTCTCTCACTGCAACGTTTTACAAGCTGTCTGAATTCATGAGACACCCTTATATTTTTCTTTGTTCTCTGCATTTTGGGACCTGATTCTGCATCCTTATTATATTTCAGAGTGTTAATTTCAAGCGCTGTCCCTTCCTGATGGTGCATATGGAATTTAGGCCAAAAATACCACTAGGGGGAGGTCATACCACATTCACATAGCAAAACTGTGACAACACTAAAGATCGTGATTGCAAGAATGTTTTGGTTATCAATTCACCAATTTGAAATGAGACGAGTTGTTACCATTCCTGACCCCAGCAAATTTCATGTCAACCAAAAGGGACACATCAAATTGGAATGATCAGTATCCAAGCTGTGGCCATTCCCTACAACCACCATCTGCTTCCTTACCAAACAAAGTTCTACTTTCACTCCTGGACCTCATACAAATTGAATTAGAGGGGAGTAGATCCTTGGCAGCCAACGGATATAGGAGTGTGTAAAGATGACATAGTTAATGATAAGGCGTAGAATTTGCTGAATTAGTCTAGCAGCATATTCAAATTACCTTAGTTTCACAGTTAGCTTCCACAGGCTTTTTAAGAGTTGACTCGTGTACATGTTAAAAGTAACAAATAGGACACTAGCTTGCTACGGACAGAGCCTCTTAGAAACCTGGTAAATTGGCGGGTGGAGATTGCTTATAAGGAATGTAGGTTCATTTTTTGTTGTGGGCTTCTTGAATATAACTTTCTTAATTACATGGTCAAATTCATGTAGATAGACGTTGATTCTCTAATTTGTTCTTTCATCCAGCAAGAAAGTTGACACTTTTAATCTAGTTATGGACTCAATACTTGTTCATAGAATGGGAATGATGAGGAGATTGAATACTATTTGACGATTCACCCTTTACCCTTGTAATATTTTTCATTTTGTTGCGACAACGAACTCTGAATAAACAAAAACCAAAATATTGCGATTAACCTTTCACACACTTTACCCGAAAAAGGGAGCCTAAAGAATCTTAACATGCTTATAAGGAGCAATGCTTAAAGGTTCCCACTTTCATACTGATAGAAAGATACCCTTCTAGATAAATTTGTGATACACTTTCATACTGATGTAAGGAAAACTAGGATAATTTTCAGTGTGATTGGATTATGATGTGTTCTAACTCTGTTTTCTATGTTTATGAACTCTTGTACAATATCTCATTAGGGTTAGGGTTAGGGTTTGTTCCGTCGGAAATGATGGGATAATCGGAAATTTTGAATTGCAGAGAGAACACTTTTAATTTAAAAATCATTTTCTTAATGATAGTAAGAGTATTTTTAAGAATTAAAAGAATAAATTTATAATATTTTTTAAATGAATAAAATATATTCTGTAACCAAATATATTCTTATCTGAAAATTACAAATATATTGAAATTTTAATTTCAAACAGTTTAAATTAAAAAATTAAATATGATTACTATTGACTAGACTAATCTGTTTGAATAAGAAAAAAATGACTTATTCAAAAAAAAAAAAAAAAAACATATACAATTTTTATAAAATAAATAACAGAACAAAAAAAAAATAAATTATAAAAAAAAAAAAAAAAACAACATATACAATTTTTAGAAAATAAATAACAGTACGAAAAAAATATTAATTATTTAAAATATAATTTTTTATCAACAAGTTAATTTTGTTAAACAAATCACGTAAGTACGACATATATTAATAATTCAAAATTCATTTATATTTATATATAAAATATCTTGTAATTAATAATATCTTTCGTTATAATTAAATAAAATTAAATGAGTATGTGTAGGTTTATAAGTAGATTTGTAACTTACTTTGAGTTAGTATAGTAAGTTATAGTTAAAAAACAAATAAACTCTTTACTCATAAATGAATCTAATTATATAAGTTTAACTCTAGTGACAAGTGAGTTACACTAAATTTCCCACACAAATCACTTTAATTTTTGTTAAGAATCTATCTCAAATCTATAATGAATGTGATTTAACATTAGGTTGCATGGATCATGGTTTTCTCATCAAATTAAGCTTATCAGATACTAGGTTTTCTAAAATTTAGGGTTTAGGATTTAAAATATTCTCTAATTAATTTAGGTTTTTTTTTCTCCAGAATAAATTGGTTTTTAGGTTTTCTTTTTTAAGCCAACAACTTCATTGGATCCCTTTGTTTTAGCGCCAACTTGTTTTTATTTTCTCTTTTAACTCAGCAAAAGAATCTTAAGAAAATATTTAATGCCAAATTCAGAAAAAAATAAATAATGCTAAAAGAATCCCTCGTTTTCAACCCGTGCGTTTTTCAATTATTCGACTCCGCCCAATAAGAAGCTTCCACGTGTTCCATGCCAAAGCACACATGTCACCTTTCTACTAAACTTTTCTACCTACCGTGGTGCTTGTTGCACCGTATAATCCCTCACCTCAGAAAATAAATGATTATGTTATCCATAAATTTTAAGGCATTTCAATTCTACAAAAAGACTAGTTTTAATATTTTTTACATGTGTAATATCTTTTAATAGGCATTTCATTTAATTAGTTTCTAAAATTAATTGTATTTTCTAATCTAATAAAACTTTTAATTATTTCAAGCTGTTATTATTAAGCAAAGAATAAGTAACTTTAATTTATCAGAGTAAAAACTCATATTAAATTAAATGAAATTAAAAAATAGATTTACAGAAAAAAAACTTATTGTAAAACGAAAATACAAAACATTGTCATTTAAGAATAAAGACTTCGATTATAGAATAATTTTTTTTAGAACAATAAAGATTTATTGATAGGACTCGTTTGTTTTTCTTAAAAAATATAATTAAAATACATATTTAATTTCTATTATTATACAAATTTTTTTAAAAATAAAATATAAAAATGCAGTATCAAATTTGGTAAGGAATAAAAAAAAACTTAACTAATGATATGGACAAAGTAAACTCTTAAACGTAATCTAAAAAATGTTGATTTTATGTTAACAAATTAAAGAACTGACTTAACTGATTTATATCTTTCCGACATTTTGTGAAATATTAAATTCTCATATAAATATTTCCAACAATTTAAATGCATACCTTTAAACTATTTTTAAAATAGACGAAAGCAAATATGTATTAAAAAATAAAAGAACAATAATGCATTTTTATTATAAAAAAAAAATTGAAGATATCTTTCTCCTTCAGAGTAATTGCATTACGGCATTACCTTGTGGAGGCTTCAGCGAACCGTGACCGTCGATGGATTTGATGCTTTGTGGAGCGTCAGATGAAAGGGACAACGCGATCGGGCCGTTCAATATTTACGACTAAATTGAATTTTCAAAAGCTTCAGAGAGAGAGGGAGTGTGTGTGTTTGTGTTGCGTTTTCTTCTTCTTCTTCTGTTTCTTCTTCCTCTTCCAAATCTCACTCTTCTTCTTCGTTTTCTCTCTCTACAATTTCTGCAACTTCCTTATCTCTCCTCAGCTTCGCCTCCTCGTGCGCCGCGTTTGGATCCACGCGTCGCTCAATTTCGTCACACTTGCACCAATCAATCCGAGCTGCGGAATCAGCGCGCGCTGTTCGAATTCGAGCTGCGTTTCGAGGCTATTGACGCTCTGTTTCGTTCTGTAGCCGTAATCGTAGGTGCTTTTCGGAGGAATTCGGAAATCGTTGTGAGAGTTTTTGGATTTTTGTTTAGCTTCCGGTGCCATGGGTGAGGGCGAAGGAGGAGGTTGCGCTCCGAAGAATGCGTTGTCGTCGGAAGTTGTTGCGCCGGCGGTAGAAGTTCCGGCGAGGAAGCTGGCGCGGCAGCTCGATTTCACGGGCGCGCCGGAGCATCCGCAGCAGCAGCCGGTGGCGGTGTTGCCGTTGCCGCCGCAGGCGCCTCATGCCAGGGTTGGGTGAGTTTGTTGAAACTAGTTCGTTTTGAAATTATATGATGCATGTTTTCTGTTTTGAATTTTGATGTCTGGAGTGAAATTTTGATCGTGTGCTTCTTAAGAACACCTCGAAATCCGTGAATTGAATGCTCGTGTGATGGAGTTTTTTGTTTTAGTTTTAAAATTAGTGTGTGGCGGTCATTTTATCATGGGAGTCACTGTTTTGTTCGGAGGATTTTGTACTTGTTTGAGTTGAGCTTTTAATGCATAGGAATGCCTTGGTTTTCTAGTAGAAAATGGCAATTTTATCGATCATTTCCGTTATTTCTTACTTTACTCAGACTCACATGTTTTCATTAGTCTGCTGTAACTGCGGTTTCTTCTTCCACTGGGGATAAGATGGTAGGAGGTTTAAATTGTTTTGAGTGTCTCGCATTAGTAAGGAACTTCAGAACTGTGGGCTTTCTTGCTAACATAATTTATGAAGTTGTTCTTAGAAATTTCAATTCGCGCTTGAGCTTTTAATGGTTTGGTACCGTTATAAGATGTTAGCATTATAAATTTATTGTTATATATGACACGTGTACACTCAATAAGATACAGGCGTGATGTGGGGGAGATATGAATTTTGTTACAAAGTTGCATATGGATATAATAGGATACACGTAATGTATACATATAAAAACTTATATGTATCATCTTTTTATAAAATATCAAAAAACAAATGGAAGTATCACAGACCCATAAAGGCATTGGTTGGTTGGGCCACTACATGATTGCGAGGAAAAAGTTTCATTCACTTTTTTATTGTGAAATAGAGGGATATGCAAGTCATAGGATTTAAGCTGGGTGGATGAAAGGATAGAGAATGCTCAAGCCTTATTTGTAGTGGAAAAATGCTGAAACGAAAATCTCACTGCTCAGCCAAAAGATCAATGATGCTTTATGGTACTGAATGTTGGATGAGAAAAAGCCAACAAGAGCACAACCTAAGTGTTGCAGTGGTGAGAATGTTGTGTTGGATGCTTGGTCATTTAAGAAAAGATAATATTAGAATTGGAAGTATTACAGAGAAAGTTGGAGTGCCACCTTTTAGGAAAATATGGTACAATCACGGATAAGATGGTTGGAACACGAGAGAGGAACAATGGAAGCCCCGGTTAGAAGAGTTAACCAGATGGAGTATAAATCAATAATTAGAGGTAGTGGTAAACCAAGAATTAAAAGGGATGTAGAACTAGATGGTCGAGAATTGGTTTTGGACCCAACAGAATGCCATTGTTCAATTCAAGTAGTTGAACTACCTAGTGGGGGGAAAAGCGTTGGTTATTGCTGCTGTTCTTTTAGCTTATCTATCGCTTAATAATGCAAAATCACCTTTTGTGAAGAATGAGTTATCTAATATAGTATTGGTAAAAGATGCAACTAATGCCACTATGTTATACACTTTAAAGTATACATGCTTGCTGATGTCTTTTGTATTTTGTTTACCTTCAAAACTAAAGTCTTTGTCAATTGAAATCTCTATGCATTTTCGTTTTGGGATGGAGCAAGGGTTATAGTTAATGCAAATTATGCAAATCCAGAAAAACCTCTTTGCATATGCAAGGGTAAGTTTGCATACCATGACCCTCCCACATACATTTACATAACGAGGAGCCTTTTGGGACTGGGGTATGCTAACATACATCAATCTATGTCTGGCTATTTTTTCCAGAGTATTATCTCGCACAATGTGAATGATCTGGATTTTTCTCCAAATTTTTTCTCATGTAATGTGAATGTTCTTCACTCTGTTTTTTTCACAATTCTAAGGCTTATATTTTATGAAGTTACTGCTTGAAGTGAAACAGGCATTTCCTAGTTATAGTATTTTGAAGTTTTGGTTGAATGGTACATGATAACTCTGAATGTGATATTGACTATATGTTTTGATCTTCAGTTAACTAACCTTTACTTTTTCAGGAAACCAGAATCTCCAAAATCTAGATCGAGACCTAACTTTGAAATGAAAGATGCTACACCCAAGAAGCAAAAGCAGTGCAATTGTAAACACTCTAAATGCTTAAAGCTGTAAGCAAAACTCTCTCTCTCTCTCTCTCACGGTATGGGTGTGAGCGTTGTCATACTCCTTAGTTTACATAAACTCATGGACTCTCTGTAGACTCAATATGTGAACTCATAATAGTTTACCTAATTATAAAATTAATCCTGCAAACCTTCTGAATTACATATATACATGAACATAATATTTGTAACACAGTAATAATTCAACATTTCAACTCTAAACACAGTATGTGGTCTTGATTCTGTTTGTAATATGTTAGTAACTTGTTTCTACTGTCAGAATTTTTTTTTTGTATCAACAAAAAGGGAATTTTCATAAATTACTCATCATTTGTTCATGATTTGTTTTTATTATGGTTTAGGCTCAAAATCAATACCTGTGTTTTACTTATTTTACTTTAGAAAATTGATTTTTTTTGGTTGTTAGTTAAGTTGCCTCATTAAAGGACTCATTGCTATTTTGCACCATTTGTTTTCTCTCCCTACCTAGTTGTTTCTCCCATTGATTGTGTTTTTTGGGAACTTTTCCCCGATGTTTGAAATATTAAATGCGTATAGGAAGATGAAATCAGTTTGGTGTCTTTGAAGGCAGATTTAAAAAAAAAAAAAAAAGTGTTAACCTAAGCAACTCGGTGAATAGGGTACTATAAACTACCTAGGTGAGCTTGAGACAATCAGCTATGGGAGTCAGTGGCCTGCTTTGAGTATGCATCCAATTTTTTGGAATTAACTTTTTCTTTCAATAATATTGAATACTTACAAAATTTCAAGGAAAATGGAAATATCACTCCTGCCAGGAAACAAATTGGAAAATGTTTTTATTCTGTCTATATCAAATTCCTTATTATATATGCATGGGTAGTTCTATGGAGTCATTGGTTCCATCACCAAAGTTAGGTTGAACCATTGTGGTGCAGCAATATATTTTTCTTTAAAAAGAATCTGAAACAGTATTACGGAAAAAAAAGTACTGTCTTCAGTAATTGTTTTCTTTCAACAGAATACATTTGTTGTTGCAACTTACTGTTTGCTCTATCAAGCTAATTTTTGAAGTATTTTGAGCAGGTATTGTGAATGTTTTGCATCAGGAATATATTGTGATGGTTGCAACTGTGTAAATTGTTTCAACAATGTTGAAAATGAAGCTGCTAGAAGAGAAGCTGTTGAAGCTACCTTGGAGCGCAATCCAAATGCATTTAGGCCCAAAATTGCTAGTAGCCCACATGGAGCACGTGATAGCAGGGTGCTTAGTTCTAACTTTTTGTGACTATTAGTGTTGGATTTACTGTTTTATTGTTTAGATGATGAAAATCAGTTAGATATAGTGATTATATTGATCATAAAAGTTTCAACTATTTGTTGGAGGATACTATGATGAATTGTGTTCTGATAATGTCAGACATTGATTGTTCTCGGATTATCTGTTTCTTTCTGTTCATTGTGGAATTTTATGAAAAAGGGATATTTTCTGTGTATAATGGGAGGACACTTTCTCAATGTGATTTTTGTTCCCATAGTAAAGTAAAAGCATGCTATTGTTTTTTCAATTAGGTGCAACATTCCATAATTGATAATCATGGAATCAGGCCTTTGCCTACGAGTGAAAAATCAATTTTCTGTTGGCTCATGCCCTTTGCTCTGTTGATTTTTATTTTTTCAAGTTATGGAAAGCAGGAGCTTACCATTAAATTACTTGGCAAGTGTCTTGATTTATGTTCTACATAAATGGTAAATACATGTTTTTGGACTTTAATATTCCTTGTAGAAGAAGAACGTGTTGAAACTTGAACATCTTTTTGGTATTTTAAACTTTAAAAAAATGTTTTTTTTCTTGTCTTGACTATCTGACTGAAAATAAATGTAGGAGGAGGCAGGGGAAGTTTTAATATTAGGAAAACATAACAAGGGGTGTCATTGTAAAAAATCTGGGTGCCTCAAGAAGTACTGTGAATGCTTTCAAGCCAACATTCTTTGTTCTGAGAATTGTAAATGCATGGACTGCAAGAATTTTGAGGGAAGTGAAGAAAGGCAGGCTTTGTTTCATGGAGATCAAAATAACATAGCATATATTCAGCAAGCGGCAAATGCTGCCATAACTGGAGCTATTGGTTCCTCTGGTTATTCATCACCTCCGGTATCCAAGAAAAGAAAAGGTCAGGAACTCTTCTTTTGGCCTACAACCAAGGATCCATCCATTAGCAAGTTGGGACAACAGGTAAAACTTGCTCATAGCACAATTCATACTAGCCTTGGGGTTTATCTTAAATTAAGTGATTGATTAAATCAGTGAAATAGAGAACAGTTAGTCCAGTCAACATAACTATTTTGTCACATAACTATGTTCTTGTTAGGAGTTCGTATCATTATCATTTTATTTAAAGGATGCATTTAAACTTGAATTTCTAAATTGAACTTAGCTCCCTTTATTTAAATTGGATAGAATAGAGACAATTAAGTTCAAGGCTACCTTGATGACGTGTGCTGCAGTGTATAGTGAATGCTATCATTAATTCATTATGATTTATGGGCACTTTTTATTTCTAAAATTGTGTACACTATCAACATTTTTTTAATGCCCGCCAGGTAAACCATGTCAAAGGTCCAGCACCTTCCTCATCTTTATCACCTATCTCAGGCGCTCGTGCTGGAACTGCAACTTTAGGTCCTTCAAAATTTATGTACAGGTAATGTTGGATACATATTTGAAATCATGATAAGTTTACTTACTAGACTTAATTGCTGACTTGATTATTGTTATAGGTCTCTTTTAGCAGACATTATTCAACCACAGCACCTCAAGGAACTATGCTCAGTTCTGGTGCTGGTATCAGGACAAGCTGCAAAGACACTTACAGGTAAATTGACATCCTACATCACCAATCATCACTGGTGCTATTGATCTCTGAACGTGTATTATGTTTTCCTCATTCTTCATTGTACGAGAGAATGTGATGAAATTTGTGTCTATTATACAGTGGAGAATACAAATTTACATTATCAGCATTATATATACTAAAAGTAATGAATACAAGGATTTATGTTTGTTGAATTATAGGGATTAGGCATAGAGGGAGGAAAAGGTAAGGAGTCTCCTTGGACAAGCTTCTCCGTTAACACTTTTAACAGAGCAAAATTAGAAGCAAATTGAAATTAGTTTCCTCGTAAGCTAATTTGTAACACTCTCAGTTTTTCTAAAATTTTATTTTTGACTTATGGAGAAATTCATTTCATTTTTTTTTTCTTTTTATTTTTTTCCTCTGCAAGTGCTTATAAAAAAGTTCGTCCAAACAGACTCTAATTACTTTGAAATTGATATTAACTTAATAAGATGTATTACAATGTTATACACAGCATAAACTACTAACCTTTATTTATACCAATACTATCCTAGTTCTAACTAAATAAGGAAAAATATAATGAGATAATAAGGAACTCTGGAAACCAAAGAAATAGGGTGAGTAATCTTGACTAATCCTATCAGATAATACCTATGATGCTCTAAATTATTTTAAAGATATAATCAAGATTATATTTCATATTATAATAACATTTATCCTAATTGTTGTAATTACATGGTAATACACAACATGTAATATCTCTATTTACATTCTTTCTAACATGGTTCATCAAGGATTCGCTTGTATAACTAAATAACTCGAACTCTACTTTGTGCAAATAGCAGTCGAAATCGAAGTTCATTAGCAAATAATCCACCTTTTTTAATTTTTGTTTTATTTTTGAAAAGTTACATAATGACATTTGTCCATCTCACATTTGTCGTTCTATACAACAATAATGAGGAAACAGTTCGTGAAATACTGCTGCTATAGGGTCCGTGGGACATTTTGTATTACATTTTTTGGGTCCTATCTGCTAGATTTATTTTCATGTGATGCTTTTTATTACATATCAAGTGACTTCAGCCTTGTTAATGTATACATCAGTAGTTACTTTTTTTCTCATCGATTATTGTTATTATTATGATCAGACCAGAAAATTTTAATGGAAAAGCATGCAGAAGATCAGACAGAAACTTCCCTTGCTTCGTCAAGTCAAGAGCAATTACCACCAGATCAAAAGGAAGGTCATGTTGAGAAGACTGTGGCTGATGATTGTTCGAGTGCAAACCAAACAGATAAAGTCAGCCCAGATGATTCTAGTTCCGATGGTGCTGATGTCCCAAAAGGAAGGCCAATGTCTCCTGGGACTTTAGCCTTGATGTGTGATGAGCAAGATACAATGTTCATGACAGCCGCCTCCCCCGTTGGGCCAATGGCTCATGCTTGTAATACATCTTCACAATTTCCTTATGGACAAGGAATGACAGAGGTCTATGCTGAGCAAGAAAGGATTGTATTAACAAAGTTTAGGGATTTTCTCAATAGGGTAATCACTATGGGAGAAATAAATGGCAAGTTAATACTTTCCTCCTTTCGTTATAATTTTACTTTTGTTAACATTCTTAAAATCCCTTGGTGTTGGCTTTGGCAAGAAGAATGTCACCTTTCCATTGTGGCAATTAAATTATTATGCTTTACATGGCTGTCATTTCAAATTGTTCTGAAATTTCTGATGCCACTAGTCTAACATTACATGTCGGGGGCTTGACTCTGGTATTAAATGCATTATTGTATGGTATGACTCATAATTTCATTACCTGCTTTATTGTTAAAAATGACTAATTTCTAGATTCTCATTTTCAGAAACAAAGTGTTCTTCGTTGGCCAGAAATGAATTAGAGAATCAAAAGGACCCAATCATCAATGGCGTTGGAAATGCCAGCTCAGCGATAGTGCGTCAGCATGGAGCCAGTAGCAATGGTGTTACAAAACCTGCTGTTTCACCTTTGGCAACAACTTCGACATGTATGATCCCTGGCAATATTTCTGAAAATGGGGAATCTAAGGTCAAGATCGAAAAAGATATATGAAAATAATCTAACTTAGAAGGATGCGCACACATATGATTGAAAGAAGAAATGAAAATGTTTTCAAGGTATGTCAGAACTTCTCTGTAATATAATTATAAAAGCATTGTCATTCGAAAGGTCTGCAAAGCATGCAGACCTCACCATTAGCCCATGTAGGATCAAATTTTTTTTTTGTCTATTTTCTTGTCCTCCTTTTGTCATTCATAGATATCTAAATTAATTTTTCAGCTTCAACATTGCTTTATCGCGATGCTTGTAAATTGCTGAGGTATAATTTCATAAAGTATATCGCTTAGGTTTTTCGTTGAATGACTACCATAGCTTGCAATTTAAATATACCTTTTTATTCAGGGATTTTTCAATGTCTCCCTTTTCTTCTGCTTTCTTCATTACTATGTCCTTTGTATTGACAGCAATATTTCAAGCTGAGTTTAGCTCTGTAATAATTCAATAAGTTGTTACTGACTTTGGCTAGGCCATTCAGTGTTTACATATATTACATTTGTATTGTATACAACTAGTATTCTTACCCGTGCACTGGACTTTTTGAAAAATAAAATGCATTTGTTATATAACTTTAAGTTTATGAAAATATGATTTTTGTAAAATTTGTAAAATTGAATAATTATACTTCTATACTTTTATAGTGGGAATGTATTTAAGTTATCTATATATTCTTTTAATAAAATGCACTTTATCATACATATAACTATTTCAAATAACATATGATAATTGAGTAGATCAAAATAAAGAATTTAGATCCAAATGAAGCATCTGTTAATAATTTCACATATTTTAAAAATAATTAATCAAATATTTTATTTTGGTACATGAGAAAAAAATAAGTTTTACAAACTTAAAATAAATTTAGTAACAAATTAAAAAACCTTCGTATACATATGTCCAGGAGTATTGTTTGCAATAGTGGTAGTGATATAAAAAAAAAAACAATTACAATTGCAATAATTGAATGACTTTAATTGTTATTTCTTAATATTTTTTATGTAGTACTTCTTGACATTTATAATTTAGAATTCTCTAGAATTTGATCAATTAGAACGAGTTAACAATTTGAAATAGGTTTTGTTAAAGAACAACTAACAAAATAACATTGGCTGGTATATAACAAAAAATTATGTCCGTTTTTTCTATTCTAGAAGCAACCATAGATAATTGATTATGTTTGCATACTAGACGCAGAAGATTAAGTTCAACCTTAAAAAATGTAGAGAGTTGTCTTATTTAAAACTATAAGACAGTCTTGAATCGAAAGAAAGAAAAAAACAATTTTGATATATATATATTTTATCACCAATATTTTTACTTCTAATAATAATAATAGAAACAATATTTTTTCTAAAATTATTTACTTATAATCATATTCTATTACAAACATCTTTTTATTGATCAATGCTTTTTAAAAATCCAGTGAATACACGTACTTTTAATCTAAGTCAATTATTCATTATTATTCATCATGAATTTTGTGATCCTCGTCCAATTGAAAAGATATGCAACAATTTAAATAAGTTTTTCCTTCAAAAAGTATTATAGATAAAATAAAATCATTCACTTGTTTTTCATGTTCAATTACATAACAAAGTACTATTCCATCATTAAAAATCTCAAGAGACATCTTGTTATGTAAAAAAATTAAGATAAATAAACTCAGATGATTCATTATTTTCAATTAATTTTCATGTTCAATTGCATAACAAAGTACTATTCCATTCATTATCTCTTTCACAGGCACATAGATTTAATATGGGAGTTTCAGAAAATGTTTGTGTCCACAAGAAAGATTGTTCTTGTACTAAATGCTTGTGCACATACATTGTAATATTCAGCAAACTTTCTATCTGCAGAATATAGGTCATCACGCAGAGCTGTTTCTTCTCTTTCAATCTCCTCAATCAACAATTTCACCCTGGTAAAGTAATAGGAAAAAAAAAAAAAGCGAGAAATCTTTAGTGTGAAGTTATTTTTCCACGATGGAACACCAATTCAAATATTTGTTGTTAGCATAGGGTACACGCAAAAGCAAATATAAGATAGATCCTTCACCTATAATTCAAAATAAAGTGATACCATTTTGAAAGAAAAAAAAAAAAAAAATTCTCCATCTTGTTGAGCTAAAGAAAACAAAATCAAAGAAACCTTTGATGTTACAATCACTAAAATAAAGCAAACTCCTATTAGACATTTTCACTACACTAATCTAACATTGTATGAATACAGATCTGACCTCATCCAACAACTTTAACATAAATATAGACGTGATTTTGTGGGTCAGTAAATTATAGTTGCCTATATGTAATAAAACTCACATGTCTCATCTCCTGAGAGTTGAGACAAGACTAAAACTGGCTAGCCTTATAGGCCTTAAGTTCTCATGTATGCCAAAAAAGAAAAGGATTAGGCTATACAATGAACATAAACCTTTCAGGAAGACTAGAACTTGAACTTTGACTTGCAGACGATGAAGAATCTGAAAAAAAAAATGAGGAAATAAGGAATCAGTTAACACATAAAATCAAAATGGTAACCAAAGAAAATAAAAAATTCTCCAATCAATCACAACTCCATATATAAGTAATAAGCAGTTCACAGTTACCATTATCATCCAAGACAAAGGCGTCTGATAATTTTTCACATTTCATTGTCAAGCGAGCATCTACCTCCCGTGAAACAGCCAAGCGATATTCAGTCATATCCTAAGGATATTTTTGAATTGTCAATAACGAAAAGCATAACATTTAATCACATAAAATAAAAACATAAATCTACCACACAAAGAGCAATCGTAGCTTACTTTCATATGCTGTTACATAGTATACCACAGATAATGGTGTTTTTTGATGCTGAGTTTGCCACAAGTAAGCAGGCGTAATTCCCAAAAAACGATTTGGAACACCACCAACTCCAGGCTCCACTGGATCCGAAGCAACAAGAGCAGAAATAGCCCCACTAACAGAGCTGTTTGGAGTTGGCCCCACTAACAGTACTGTCAAGGGAGCCTCGAGACACTACACTTAGCTTTTCAATGTCTTCGTCATGAACTTCCCCATCTTTGGAGATAAGAGGTAGTCTCAATCGTTGAGCTGCTTCAGCAACAACCATTTGATGCTCTAAAGTCTGATAAACCTGACAATATATATACATGTAAACTTTGTTTGAATCAATAAAGACCAATTTGCCAAAAAATAAAAACATATAAACAACAAATGCCAAGACTCAAATTTTCTAAGACCAAAAATCAACAACATTCTTACAGAGGCAAAATATTTGTTCATAAAATAAACTAACTTTTCAGAAACAATAATTCAAAACCTGAGGAGAGTTCCTCAACCCGAGCTGTGGATACAAGTTGCCGGTATCTCTACAGCTCAGAAACTCAATATAATCAGCTGTCGAAGAGTGTTTGGAACTTCACTCGCTTTTTAACACTACGCATTCGATCATACCCAATACCAATCTTGCTATGCATTAACTTAATCGCCAACTCCGCATTCCCAGCCTTCCTCAAGGCATTGATCAGCACAGTCCGAACCTTTCCTGGTATTTCCCTGCCCCTATCCACAATCCCATCAGCCAACTTGCAGGCCTCCTTCACACGGCCAGCCTTGCACAGCACACCAATCATGTCCTCATACGCTCTCTCCAGAACAATCCCCATTGGGGCAAGCTCATCCAACACCCTGCAAGCCCTTGCAACCATGCCTGAAAGACACAGCCCAATTGAAAGAGCCCTGAAACACGCCGCATTCGGCGTGACACCTTTGTCGATCATCTCCTCCCACAGCTTCAGCGCTTCCTCGTTCCTCCTCTCCTTAAAGAGCTCACTAATAAGTATAGTAAACGTATAAACCGTCTTCTCACACCCCTCTTGCTCCATCCGCCTAAACAACATCAGAGCCTCGTCAACCCTCCCACTCTTGCACAAACCATCCATGAGACCATTGTAACAATACGAACCTCGCAGACACCCCTCTTCTGCCATCTCCTCAAACAGCCTCTCCGCCTCATCCACCCTCCCAACCTTCCCAAGCCCATCAATCAAACTCGAATAAAACACAGCATTCACAGCCACACCATTACCCT
>Ga0099824_1000903_pt1 | contig 39230 bp, 27 predicted proteins | sample SiratrowhiteBW_FD_76837 | JGI IMG/M metagenome (GOLD analysis project Ga0099824, IMG submission 76837) | Root nodule microbial communities of legume samples collected from California, USA - Siratro white BW | ecosystem: Host-associated > Plants > Roots > Nodule | place: USA: California... | reverse complement strand
GGAGGTAAATGTAAAATAAATGAAAATGGAAATAAATAAAAATCTTTAAAAAAAAATAAATATATTATTTGAATTAATTTTAATTTTTTTTTTTTTTTTGACTTTTGGATAAATATTAATATTGCATATATTGTTTTCGTTATTTTTAACTCTGGAAAGAAATTATCACGTATTCAAAATTCATTTTATTTTATTTTTTAAATAAATTTTATACCTAAAGTATATTCTATTCAAAAATTAATAGAGCGCATTAAGAAATATAATTTAAGGATATAATTGGAAATATTTTCACAAGTGAAAATTATGAGAATAGAAAAAGGACTAACTACTGGCTCCCGGAAATGAGGTAATTAGTTACCCCTTCCTTTTTGAACTTCCACTCCATAATAGTGTGAAATGACTACATTGTTTTGTCTATTTCTTTATTATTGTATTCCATCACCCATACTACCACCATTTTAACTACTGTTGAACCGTCTCCGTCACAGAATAAGAATGAGAACAATACAAAAAAAATTGTTTTAGAAAACTTTTTCGAAATACATTTTATATGTCCTAAGAAATTCATTTCGAAAAATACATTCATGTATTCTGAAAATTTTATTTTAAAAATATTATTCTAGAATGTATTTTATGTATTCTAAAAATTTTATTCAAAAATTTTTGTTGCAAAAATCTTATTATCTTCCAGAAAAATGTTCTAGAATGCATTGCATAAATTCTGAAAAGTGTGTTTTGAAATTTTTAGAATAAATAATACCGAAGTCATTTTAAAAAATGTACAATTTTAAAATTATGGTAGTGCACGTTCAAATTAAGGGGTGCAAGAAGCAATCCTGAAAATGGTTATTACTTTCTGTACGTTGTGGGCCACCCAGGCCTTCCTTCGCGCCAATAATCCCGTTTTCAGTTACTTAGTTGATCGCTGGCCTGCTTTAATAAACTTTGACTTTAACATTTTATCATTTATTATTGACATGAATTAATTTTTTCCATGACTAAATTGGTGTGATGTTAAAGGCGAAAACTCTTTCTTAATAATAAGAGAACTTATGATCAATTAGCATAATTCAGAGATACATTTATGGGAAACAAATAATTGATACTGAGATGAGAAGTTGTAGCTCTCATCAATATAGTATAATCTTAGCAAAATAATGTAATGATATATAAACTAAATTTACACTTTTATTCTTGTTGGGTCATTTTGCTAGCACCAAGGTGGGCTTTCGGCTGTCAACGGAGAACAATGTTGTTTTCGAACTCCTAGCTATCCATGATCATTGGGCATGTGTGCAACTAATTAGGGGTGTTTCTTCCTGCACCTCCATACTTTTCTTGCTGCACTCCCATCGGAAATACCAAAATACCCTTACAAAGTTGTATGCGAGAAGAAAATGACGAGGATAAAATTGTATTTTTGCTTCTCCTATGAAGGTTGAGGCAGAAGCACCTTCTAGTTAGTACCTTGGCTATACATGGGGCTTTGAATTTTTTTCCTGAGAATTTATAGTATTATATTAGAATCAAATAGATATTTAGTAATATTTTTTCTTTAACTAATTAACTAAATACTTAAGCAGTAATCTTGTTTCACATCTCTAACCACTATAGCCTTCTTTTACTTATTTATTTGACAGAAAACAATTAACGAGTTACATCAATGCTTACACTTTTAATTAAATAATTTGACAGAAAACAATTTAAAGAAACCGTCAAATCCTATCATTATGATTTAGGGTAATAATTTGTATAACTTACATTGATATCATATTATTCATTTCAGTGAAATAGAAATGATGATATAACATAATATCCTTTCAAAATTATTTTAAACTATATAGATTTTTATGTGGAAGTTAAATAATCATGTTAAGAAAACTGAGACAAAATATGGACTACGAGGACAAAGCAAAAATAAAACAAATCAAATCATTAATGAGTTAAATAAATATATAGTAATAATATAGATTATAGATTTGGTATGCAGTTTATAAAAAGACAGTGGGGGAGAGTTGATCTAGCTAGTAAAGAGATAACAGTAACTGTGGAATGTTCTAACTGTTTTACATGTCATTTCTTAGAGCGCCACACCAAGGAACAAAATGTCCACACGATGAAGATGATGATAACAGAGTACCAAAGAGCAAGGAGAGGATGTAGAAAAGTGATTGAGTTTTGGTAACTGCGTACACAACAACCAAAAGAGTAAAGAATATGTAACAACATATGATACATTTAGTGGAACTTGAGACTGGTCAAGACGTTGTTGTTGACGGGGTCAGCAAGATGATCTAGCAGGTTTTGGTATGGTCCAACACCTGTCACAAGAGCTTGAACAAAGTACCCCAAGATTGCCAACATGGCCAACCTTCCATTCTTCACTTCCTTCAGCTTCAGATCCTTCAAGGACTTCTCATCTTTGCCAAATCCAAGAGGGTTAAAGAAAGGTCCTCCGGGGTATGCTGGCTCACCAGAACCTCCAAGTCCTTTCTCTAGTCCTAAGAAGTACTGTTTCCCCATAGACCCTGGTTTCGCCCAGTCTTGGAATCTTCTGTGCTCTGCAAATCCCATCAGTGCCATCTCAAGCACAAACAGTGTGTAGGAGTCTGCCCAGTAGTTGTATGTTCCTGCAGGTGGCACCACACCGGTTCTGAACCATGGCAGTGCGGTCTCCTCAGGGATCAGACCAGCTTTGCCGAGAATTTCAGGTGCTATGGCACCCACTGCACCCAACATGGCAAAACGACCGTTGATGATTTCACCATATGCTAGCCATCTGGGCTCGATGAACCCTCCTGTTCCCTCAGGGTCCGAAAGTCCAAGAGGGTCAAATCCATAGTCACCGGGAAGGCTGCAAAGCAAATCATCCCAAACAAAGTCAATTCCATTTCCACCACCTTCATATATATCATCTCTTATGAATAATAGCTATTGTGGTTAACTTTATTCTCTTATTCTATAGGTGTTTGTTGAAAACTAGGATGGGATTTACCTGCCATCCAAGTAAGAAAGACTTTGCTTTGATGCAAACCATAAGGGTCTGTCTGCTCCTTGCTGAAATCCAAAAGGAAGAAACTTTTGTAAGTATACATGAAAACGAAGACACACAATAAGAAAAAAGGTTTAAGAGAGGAAGAAACCTTGACAGGGGGAGTAGAAGCTGCCTTAACAATGAAGGAGGCTTTTCGGGAGGGAGATTGGAGTGATCTTGGTCCAAGACTCTGTCTGGCAGCCTCCGCTGAGAAGACAAGAGATGAAGATGATAGCAGAGCTTGTGCAGCCATGGAGGTTGCAACTCCTTGCAAATGGTGCAGCAGAAGAGAGTGATGCTGTGATTGTGAAGGTTAGGAATGAATGATATGAATTGCAACCACTAAAAAGCCAAAGGGGTGGAAGATATGGAGGAGGCAGAGCCAGAAGTTTGGCCCGCATGTACGAGCAGGATCGAACTCATGGTGGAGATTGCATGGCGCAATTTAGTGAGGATGAGATTATGATCTTCTTCTCCAACCAAGTGTGTACACGTAATGTGATGAATCGGATAAGGGATGGATATTTTTTGCTATTTCCTTCCCACTCTAGTTCCTGTGGATCATGTCTTCCCATGTGTTTACTCCAAATAAACACAAAGAATTCCTCCAAATAATTTTGACATGGCCAACAATTCATAAAAATAAAACACCTAGGATCCCTGTGTACCATTAAAATGTCTAAATAATTGTTTGTTTTTTCTTCGCCAATTCAATATTTATATAATAATTTAGACAAAACTTTTGCTTCTGCTATCTCTTTTTTGCATCTCATAATTATTCACCTTTAGCACATGTTTCTCATCTTCTATTCATAAAAAAAAAAAAAGAAAAATCTGTTTTTCTCTTTTCTCCCGTAATATGAAATTATGAATTCTTGCATATTTTTATGTTTATTCTAATTATATATGTTTTATTCTATTATATGTTTCTCTGTATCACTTTTCAAAATAATGAATATTATCATCATATAATATATGAATTTATATACTTTTATATTAACGTATAACTATGTCACTCAGTGGGTAAATATATTAATTTCAAAAGTTTTAAAATATTATATATTTAATAATAAATTTTAAAAGCTAAGAAGATCAACTTTCCACCCTCAAGTAAACCAATCTAGAAAATGAAAAAAAACAATTAAACCGAATTTTTTAAGAAAAGCACATTTTTATTGCAATTTGGTTTAATTTTCATTTCTTATTATTATAAAAATTGAACCAAATCATGCATTATATTTATTTATCTTTTATATTGCTATATAAAATCTTATTATTTTAACCTAATTCGTGACTCAATTTTGATAGTGAAATATGTAATTTTACGTGTTGGATATTTTTTGGTTTTATTTATTTATTTTTGTTTTCTGTGCGTCGAATAGGATAACAATGCGTCTCCATGACTAATTGACATGGTTTGTAATGCCCTTTAATAAAATGTTTGTTGAGTAATCGTATGTGGCTTGATCTAACCTCTTCGATTATAATTGAAGCAAATGTCGTTTTTGTAAGCTAATCTTTACTTAATTAGTTATTATATTCGTTGTTGTGTCCAATTATTTCATTAATATCAAATTAAGATTAATTTAGAAATTTAATAGAATAAAACCTATTAAAATATAATGCAAATGCAAACTGACATTAATCTATATAAATCAATAAAGAAAAAGTATAGACTATTTAAAAATTAACTCTAAAACTACCACTTCGAAACCATTTTTTGATTATTTCTAAAATATTACATTTTTTTTGTAAATATATGAAAATTAATGGCATGTCACACTTACATTATACTTCTATTATTTATTTAAAGTTTTTGTTTTTATAAAAGACTAAATTTAATCATTTAAGCATTATAAAAAAGGATTAAATGCAAATAGATAAAACTAGAAAAACAAAATCAAGCATATAAAGACAAAAACTACAATTTAAGTAAGATGTTATGCTTGGTTTGCTAATATTTCTAATATATGGTTCCAGTTACATTTCCTCTCAACTAATGAGTATCCTTTTTATGGGCCATCCATTTTAACTATACACAATAAAACTAGACCCTTTTTCCTCAACCAAAAACCCACAGTGATAGGTGATAATCCCGAGCAAACAGGGCACATGCCTCTGTTCAGAGGCTATCCATTCCTAGGCAGTTGCAACAAAACCTACAAAGAAAGGCTCATCTGATCTCCTAAATTATAATGGACATGCTAGATTTAGCTTTAAAATACAAGTTGCAAATTAAAGTATAAATTAATTGGTTTACAATATTTTAGTAAATTGTATGCGCCTCGATTTTAGATAATTGGTTCTAGATATCCTTGTACCGAATTGTAATTTAGTAGTATTTTGACGGAAATGACAAGACCGTAGGGTGATGTGAGTAATCGGGTAAATAGCATAGATTGTACCTTAGCAAGAGATCTCCAAGTGCTTCTTTTTTTTGGGCTAACTTTACTGTTTAAAATCTAGCATTGGACATAAAAAACTTTAGTGTAATACATCAATGGCAAAACCCATAAAACAATGCAACAATCTCTGATCACTTCCCCTCAAAATAACTGGCTGAAATGTTATTTCTTCGTTGTGCTTGAAACCGTATACCTAGTGAGAACATAGCAGTCTGGCGGTGTAATGTTTGTATAATAGTTCTGGATTGTTTCTGTAATTTCAAACCCAAATTTCTTATAGAAGTTTATGGCATCTTCATTGTTCGTCTGCACATGCAAGTACACCTCGGAAATGTTTTGCTTGGAGCAAAGATCAAGAGCATGATTCAACAGCTTTGTACCTGCATAAACCCCCAGATTCACATCACAAATCTTGCACAGTTTATAAAAGAACGTAACAACCTTAAAAGGAAGTGATGAAATTTGAAACTATGACTGTTGCTAGATGTAAATTGAAATGTTCCCAATATGAAGCTTGCACCTTATTACAAACCATCAATCTGTATTTGTTTGTGGTACTGAGACAAGTATCCACACCAAGTTGTCCTTAACAAAAATGATCAATTAAAGTTTAAATCACCAGGGTAAGGTGATAAATATCTTACCAATACCAAGTCCACGGTAAGGTGCTAAAACGCCTAATGTCATGATGTAAACCCGAACTTGCCCCCCTCCTTCTTTCTTCTCCAGCCGGCACGCAATTGCTCCAACACAAATATCACTATAGTAAGCTGAAAGACAAAGGCAAAGCAATCAATCTTGGGCAAGTGATAGACACATTCAACATGTCCCTTGTACAACCATCCCTTCTTTGGGTATCACCCGTATTATCAAGCACAAGGGAAAGCACAGAGGTATCAAACAAGCTAGTTCGATTAAGGAGCCTCTATGCTTTAGTGCTAAGTGTAAGTCCAAAAGCTTTCAGAACTCCAAAGAACACAAATGTAATATATTATTAGTATTGCAGATGCCTTGCGTGGTATTCCAATAAAGATGACTCTGTACATTTTCTTTGGGGTGCGGATAAATTTATTAAAAGAAAAGAGGGACCACATATTTTCATTAAAGAAAGCAGAAAACGGGAAAAAAAATCAATTTTGGAAGTGCTCTCCAAAACGTCAGCATATCCAATGTTGTCAAAATGAAGATCCAAGCTCAGATCAGGAAGGGAGTAGAAAATCATATATTCTAGGGTCATAACATCAATCATAAGATTCTACAAGAAATGCAAAATTAGACTTACACATACACGTATGGATAGAAAATGACAGATAACAAAAGTAACCTAAATCATAACATTTAACTAACTAAAATTGAAAATTCATAATCATAAGGTTACATACAACTGATAATAAGTTACCTATGTAATCCTTAATAGCAATCTATAACAGAGCATGGGCAGAAAATTAGATGCTTAAAAGATGTGAGGCACAAAGATTGAACCTTTAAGGAAAATGCTTTGAAGGCAGAAACAGAGATGATGGTGATGGAAGTAGAACAAGGATAATGGTCAATTGAGGCAAATCACAGAAGCAATAGAGACCAGAGATAGAATAGAGAATGAGATTAAGGTTAGTTGACTGAGAGTACACACGGCAACAAGGAGGCAATCCTTTGATCTAATTCGCAAAAATTAGTAAGTGTAAGCAATGGTTAATTGCAACACCCAGATTAAAAGAATCTTCAAATAGAGAAATGGCTAGTAATGGTGATGAGAACACCGAAGGAGACCGTTCTTATATTCAATTTTGGAAAGATATTGACACGACATTCAAAAAAGTGAGTTTGGACTCTTATAACTTAGAACTCCCAAATTTTTCACAAAGACAAAACTCAATTTTCTTTCAAAATTCATATATCTCCTAATTGCATTTTAGATAATCATTTTATAGGCCAAATAACAAAAGACTCTCTAAATTCCACATTAATTCCCACCATGAATTATTATTTCCCACAATGAGAAGATGAATGATTGACCTTGTGCTTTTTTTTATCTTTCTATCTGATCATTCAATCACTTGATTAAAAAATAATAAAAATTAGAAAGAGAAAATCCAAAATTACATTAGCTTCATATCAAATAGATTGTAATACCTATCTACAGTGCAGTTAGGCTAAAGTGAGCAGGAACTCAATAGCAATAACTTATGAAAACCTAAAAGGGAATACACAAAGGCAAGACATAAACATGGTCACATTCATGCTCCCGTATCAAATAAAAGGAGAAATCTACCAAGTACATCTTTTGGCAACCAACTCAGTGTTAAATTATCATCCCCCACTCGTTTGGAGGTAAACAAATAAATGATTGAAACAAAAGTTAGTTTATTCATTCAGATGAGTTCCCCAGAAGAAAGCCTAACATGGTCAATATAAACCCAGTAGAGCAGCCTTTTCAGAAATACACAGGCGAGGAGTAAATCAAAATTACGAAATCTAATAGCCGCCAAGCATAGGACAGTGAAACAAAGAGCAAATACGAATAATAGAGACAAATGCAGGATGAGGTAAATGGAAGTGAGAAAGAAACAGAGAAAAGAACCTAGTTTGGTGAATTCGCCGGAAGCGAGAGCGTCGGCATAGTATTTGTCATTGTAGCGAACGGGGAAAAGAGCGAGATTGAGCTTTTTGAGCTGCATAAGGTTCTTGTCCCTCACTCCATCAAGTGAGATAGAGACTTCACGCCCAGCTCCCATTCTGCAGAAAGGAATAAAAAAAGATTGGATTTATCAGCAAAAACAGAGAAGGGAATCAGCCCCTCAAACCAAAATCAAATGGGAAAACTACTATGTATGAAGCAGACAGAGAGAAGAGGTGGCTCAGCCTCAGCCTCGGCCTCACCTCGGAAACGTTTGAATCTAAAGAGTGAGGGGTGGCGTGGCGGTGGACAAAAGAGAAAACCTAGAACCCGGGATTCTTTTGACTTTTTACATTTTCATTTTTCTTTTCCCAACTTTTTTTCTACTAATTTAAAATTAAAAATCATATTATATAATATGTTTTTACTAACAAATAAAATTTAGGAGATAGTGGAAGGATAGAAAAATTTTTGGACTAGAAAAACTCTTTGTATTTTCTTCATGGAGAGGAAAAATAAAAATTAAAATAAATATTAAGGATGCGAAATGACGAGTCAAAATATGCGCTATTAGATTAATAAAAAAAGTGGAAATAATTTCTTCTTCTAATTATTAGAATGACTAAAGGAATAGTAGAAATAAATTAATTTATTATATATTTTAAGTTAATTTACACAATTAATTTTAACCAAACTTTTCTTAATATTAAATTATTTATTATTTTAATGTTATATATAATCATTTTTTTTTCTATTTCATGCTAACTTAGGATTCTTCCAGAGTTAAGAAAAACTTCACTTTTCATCCCTTATTTTGAACAATAAAAAACTTAATAATGTTTTTATTATTTTTGTTCATTTCATTTTCATGAAAAGCTACCAATAGGCAAAGTAAACTTGATTGTTTTGTGATTTGTTTTTTTAAATACTTTTTAACTTTCGGTTTGTTAATATTTAAAAACATTTTATAGCATATTTTGTAATAGTTTTTTGTTTCATTATATTGCAAAAATTCAGGTAGTATTTCCCATTTTGAAGAGGTAAGGAAATTTGTGGGTGAGGGAGATGTAAATGAAAGTAAGGAAATTAAAAAAAATAAAATCAGAAGAGGGAATAATGTGGTTATTCTAAACTATACACTTCCAAATTTAGTCACCAAATTTATAATTTTATTTCAGTGATTCTAATTTTTTTAGTAAATATTTTTATTAATTTGATATTAATAGCTTGTTAGATGAATAAAAGAAAGCTATGAATACAAAAATAGTTTGTTTGAGATGCTCCTTTTCATATTGATGTATGATACTGTACAATTTTTCACATATATACTTATTTTATGTATTCATAAGAAAAGGAACATCTCACAACTATTTCTTTTATTTATATAACAAAAAAGAATATATATATATATGTGTGTGTGTGATAAATCTATTAATTTCTATAAATGTAAAAGTTGTTTCAACAGCTGCTCTTAATTGAATGATACTGTCCCAGTCTTCACATTAACAATTTATAATTATTGAACTATTAGCTAAAAAAATTAACATTGTGTTGAAAAATAAACTCCTCATGCAGGGTCATTTCGATTTTTATTATATATAAATTTTCAGTGTAAATAATGTTTTTGAGATAACAATTGTAATTTTCTTATTAAGATTCGAAATATTAATTGTTAATTTTTTATAACAAATATATTAAATATTCCACTTGATATTTTTTTATGTAATTTGCATATTTTTCAATTTGTACAGTAACAAAAACTACACTCTTTTAGTAATATAACATTTGTTAAAGCAACACACCCCACATCTTTAAATTGATTGGTGTATTACATTAAAAGCATACAAGTTTGGTTATAGGAACTGATGTGAGTAATAAAAGTATTTAGATTCTTTAAGAAGAAAAAAATGCATTGGTAATTGGAAGAACATTGGGAATTTTGCGCATAGCAACTAAACCTTTGGTGGCAAATAAAAGGTATTTTAGTATAACACTCGAAGTAAAATAGATGAAGAAGTCAGATCCAAAGGAAGCAAACCAATGTGAGAGGTTGGTTGGATTTCCATGCTATCTGTGGGCGAGGAAAAGGCATTTTAGAAATTCAATTGCAAATAGTCGATTTAAAAAAGATTAAAAATGAGAAAGTTGGAGTTATTTGAAAGCGTTGGGTCGAGAAAGGAAGTACCTTATCATAAGCCAAGTTCAGAACCCTCTTCGTTAGTTTTCGGTGAATCAAATTGGAATCGGAGCCACAATGCCTTGTGCGAGCATTGTCTCAGCTCCCTCTTCCACGTTCCCCTTTCGCTCTTCCTCCGCTTCGTCTTCTTCCATCTCTCCAACTGCGATAGCGCTCACTAAGCGAACTTTGAAGCCTCGAATCGAGACCAGGAGCTTCAGAAAATGCGTGGTCAGAGCCACCGTAATAGAGAAAGAGACCCCAGAGGCGGAGCGCCCCGAAACGTTTCTCAGAGGAGTGGACGAGGCCCAGTCTGCCTCCTCTGTTCGGGCCCGCTTCGAGAAGATGATTAGGGAGGCCCAGGACAGTGTGTGCAGTGCCCTTGAGGCCGCTGATGGTGGGGCCCAGTTCAAGGAGGACGTTTGGTCCAGGCCCGGTGGCGGCGGCGGCATTAGCAGGGTTCTTCAAGACGGCGCCGTTTGGGAGAAGGCTGGGGTTAATGTCTCTGTCGTTTATGGTGTTATGCCACCTGAGGCTTATCGTGCTGCCAAGGGTGCTCCTACCGATCAAAAACCTGGTCCTGTGCCGTTCTTCGCTGCTGGGATCAGCTCCGTAAGTTCCCCATCTCTTTCTCTTAACTCAATTTTGTTATTTTTAATTTGTTGTGGAGTAATTGATCTTCCCTCGTTGTCTTTCTCTTCAGGTTTTACACCCGAAGAACCCGTTTGCCCCTACTCTACATTTCAATTATCGCTATTTTGAAACCGATGCTCCTAAAGGTAAACTGCATTATGCTTTACTCTTTTTAAGTGCTCTTTGTATCAATCTAGCGGTATTGATTTCGTCACTTTTTAGTCATTGCAAATGTGATGTGATTCGTAAGTTCTTCTTTATAACACTTCTTTCATGATTGTCTTTTTCGTTGATGTTGTTGGGTCTTGGGTTTTTTATTTCTGTGCTTGGTACTGTTTAATCTTTTAATCCTTTATAGCAGCTAATCTTTATCTGATCTAATATTTAGCTATTAGGTCAGTATTTCCCCAGGTCGGTTACCAAGGTCCCTGTTTGAGATTTTTGTTTTTTTAGTTTATTTGTTATCAGCTGTTGATATCGAACCACAATTATTTTCTTATTCTCAAAATCTTGGGACGGCTTTTATTTTGTTATAAATATGAAAGCAAAGGGGTGTTAACGCGAGAACATAAAGTTGTTGAATTGAATCCTTTGTTGTGTGTGCTGCTATTATTGATAGTCATGCTGTTGGTTTCTGCAGATGCTCCTGGAGCACCTAGACAATGGTGGTTTGGTGGGGGAACTGACCTGACACCAGCTTACATTTTTGAGGAGGATGTTAAGCACTTCCACTCAGTACGTTGCTAGCAAATATCAGTCTATATTGTTTTTACGTTTTAGATAAAAGACTACTGGCGTTTTTGTTGGAAAAAAAGATAGAAAAAAAATCACTTTCCTTTGGTACTTTTTGTGAGTCTTTCTAGTTGTGGATAGATTTTCTTCAGTTTAATTTATGAAGCTTGGTTCTTTTAAAATGACAGGCAGTGAAATGTTAAACGCAGAATTACTTTCTCTGTGTCTCCATAAAAAGGTTTCTGCAAATGCTTAAGGACTCTTGAATCAGGGTCGCGTAAAGTCTTTCAAACTTTCTACATGACCTAGATTAAACCCTGAAATGGAAACATAAAATATCAATTTGATGCATTCTTCCTTTTTGTTTTGAAAAATGTTTGTTTGGAAAACATTAAGCTGTAGTTGATCATTACAAGTGATCTCTGATATTTTATTGGATGCATTCTAGAGAAAGTGTTTCGCTGAATGTACTTCTGTCATACTTTGTGTAGGTTCAAAAACGTGCCTGTGACAAGTTTGACCCTACTTTTTACCCCCGATTCAAGAAATGGTGTGATGATTACTTTTATATCAAGGTATAATTCTTCACCGTTTTTCACACAATGAAGATATTACTGTATTTTCAGTAGCTTTTGGGCCTGTTTCATAGAAGTATGAACTTATAATTAATTTTGATGAATTTAATATATGACGATTTTGAGGGTATTATAATTAATAAACAAGAAACCAATGGTGGTAAATGGGTAACAGGCTAACAAATAACTGTCGTTGAGAATAAAATGATGGGAATGGAAGGAGATATGTGATGCAGGGGTATCAAGAAGCCATGTAAATAAGTGAAGTGGCTTGGCAATAGTCTGTGGAGATTTTCTCATGTGGTAATTGTGTGAAAAGTACAGCAAGTGACAAAAACAATTATCACGAAGTATTTCTTACCCTTAACTGAACATAAGTGATTTCTGAGAGACACTGAATTTTTGTATGCAAAGTAACAGGTCCATTTGATTTGTAAACCTTGAATTGTGAAACTAAGGCATGTGGGGTAAAATATGACCTCATTGACAATATTGGGCGGACAAATTTGTTTTCGTTATCAGTTTATGCTCTATTTTGAGAAATGTCAAGTCCTCCTAATATCATTATAGGAAAAATATTGATGAAAAGTATATGCATTTAGGGCTTGTAATAGTCTGGCTTGGGAAATTGTGATAAATTGTATGATAGTTGCAAAAGTGGCAATTATGCTGGTTTCTTTATTTGTGTTGAGAACAATTGTGATGGCGATATAGTGTGGTGCTGGTAGTGAATATTGTTGGAAATTTTACACTGGTAAGGTCAAATTATAGTATACAAGTGGGGTAATCATTACCTTACAAGTCTATTTTATAAGGTTGTATTAAGTTTAAACTTACTTCTTAATATGATATCAGAGTTTATCCTACTGAGATTTGATAAGTTTATTGTGTTACTCGTTATTGGGCCGCTATTAGACCACCCATGAATATTTACTCACACATAAGATATACATGTCTCGACGTGAGGGGTGTTGGAGATCCCTTTACTACAAATAAGGTCAAATTATAATATATAAGTAGAGATAATTCTCACCTTACATGCAAATTTTATAAAGTTGAGGTAAGTTTAAATTCCACTTTAAAAACAACATTATTGTGTCGAGCATAGATGGTATCAATAATAATGGTAGTGGGAGCAATGGTAGCGCAACTAGTGACAACAACATTTGTAGTGGTAGTGGTCGTGAAAAAAATGAGTTGTGGGTAAAAATAGAAAGTTGTGTCTATCATTGGAGTGCACCAGTTTAGAAAAAGAAAATATAATGTCTAACTAGATGTTCCATAGATGCGATCTGCTATTTATCAAGAACTAGAGTGGATTCATTTTAAGTATATTTTTAATTGAACTTGGGTGCATGGACACATGCTGCTCTTGGTTTGTTTTCCCTTATTTTCCTTTTATTTCTCCATTCAGCATCGAGGTGAAAGAAGAGGGCTTGGAGGGATATTTTTTGATGATCTGAACGACTATGATCAGGAGATGCTCCTTTCCTTTGCTACTGGTGACTGCATGCATTATAAGTTTGATGTTTCACACTGGAAAAAATCTAATTGTCACTATCTGATGCTGCTTAAACAATGATTTCTTGCAGAATGTGCAAATTCTGTTATTCCTGCCTATTTACCTATCATAGAGAAAAGGAAGGATTTGCCCTTCACAGAACATCAGAAAGCATGGCAACAATTGCGAAGGGGACGATATGTTGAATTCAATTTGGTACACTTTTTAATCCAACTATAGGCTAAAGTGTATTGCTCTACTCTTTTTTCTGATCAGAATTAAACGTGTCGAACATTTTTTGGCCACAGGTATATGATAGGGGTACAACATTTGGACTGAAAACAGGGGGCAGGATAGAGAGTATTCTTGTTTCTCTCCCACTGACTGCTCGATGGGAATATGATCATGTATGATTTTGGAATCTTTATTCGAAACAAGTTGGTATTAGATACCTCTAGTTTTCTGTTTATGAAATTGTTACTGAAACAGTGGTGGCATTTTGTATGCAGAAACCAGAAGTAGGAAGCGAAGAATGGAAACTCTTGGACGCGTGCATCAACCCGAAGGAATGGATCTAATTCATGAGTTGACCCCCAATCTCAGCTTTTACTAATAATAAGAGGGTTTGTTTCTTTTTCGGTGTATATCGTCACAACTATTAGCTTGTTGTAGGTGGATTGTAGATCATGTGTATCGCTTGAGTCATTTGTGTAGAGCGTGAAAGAAGAAAAATGTAATGTCTAGGCTGCATCTGTAGTGTACCCACTTTCAACCGTTATTCCATAAGTACCTCCTGCATCTGTCGTACACCTCAGACTAGTAATTTAGTCAGTTATGTTTGAGGGGATAATGTTTTTGGCTGAAAAATGTGTAATTCCACTTTCAACCGTTATTCCATAAGTACCTCCTGCCATCTGGAGTACACCTCAGACTAGTAAGTTATGTTTGAGGGGATAATGTTTTTGGCTGAAAAATATCTGTAATTGAATTTAAATATGCACTTAAAATTTCTGGGATGCATTTTACTTTTAATGTACTCACTCAGAACAATTATTGAATAATACTATTCAATAATACAATTCATAGTTATTGCTGATTTGCAATGCTGAAGAATAAATAAAATTCAAAGAAAACTCGTCAGAAATGAGGCTTAATGGTGTCAAAATCTACATAATGCATTTCACCAGCTTTTAGCATCCCCCCACCCCCAACCATCGTTGATGTATTTCTTAGCGATGGTGAAAAAAATATACAGAAAACATCTTATGCATTATGCATCCCAATACCAAAGATAAAAAATGGCACATAACTCCTGATCTTTGATTTAATGCTCATATCCATCATAAGGAATCCTGTCAGGCCAATCTAGGAATTTGTGGCCTTGAAGTGATGGTGGCAAGTAAGTTTGTGTGGCGGAAGGGTTGTCCGGAGGGTAGATGTATCCCTTCCCATACCCAATTTCCTTCATTAATTTGGTTGGAGCATTCCTCAAATGGAGAGGCACCCCCTCATTCTGTCCAGCAGATTCCCTCACTGCCTTCTGCGCGGCTCCTAAAGCTCGATAAACAGCAACAGATTTAGGAGCTAAGGCCAAGTAAGCAACACACTGTGCAAGAATTACATTGCATTCGGGCATTCCAATGAAGTGGCAAGCTTGGTAGCAAGAGACAGCCTGATTAAGAGCTAATGGGTCAGCTAAACCAACATCCTCGCTTGCGAATCGTACGAGTCTGCGTGCAATGTAAAGAGGCTGTTCACCTCCCTCTAACATTCTTGCCAACCAATAAATAGCTGCATTCGCATCGCTTCCCCTCATAGACTTGTGCAACGCGCTGATTAGATTATAGTGCTCTTCCCCAGCTTTGTCGTAAGCAAGATGCTTGCACTGAAGTGCCTCCCTTGCATCATCAACACTAACAACAGCAGCAGCAACAACCTTATATTCCTCGTTTGTGTGAAGATCATCCATCCCTTCTTTTTGTTTACCATGTTGTACCCTGGCTGCTGCAGTAACAGCTGCAATCTCCAGAACATTGAGGGCCACCCGAGCATCCCCATCACAATTCTTGCTTATAAAATCAACAGCGTCTTCTTTAACATCAACTTGAACCCCGGCGCTTTGCATCAACCCTTTGTCCGTGTCGTTGACAGCGCGGTTTAGAAGCAAGGCAAGGTGGTGGGGTTGGAGAGGGTTAAGGGTGAGGACACGGCAGCGAGACAAGAGAGGTGTAATCAAATGGAAAGAAGGGTTCTCAGTGGTGGCCCCAAAGAATACAATGCTGCCGTCTTCAATGACGGGTAAAAAAGAGTCCTGTTGGGACTTGTTGAACCTGTGAACCTCATCCACGAAGAGAACGGTGGTTTGGTTGGATTTGAGTCTGAGTTTTCTGGCCTCGTCAACGGCGTCCCTGACGTCTTTAACGCCACTAGTGACGGCAGATAAGGAGACAAACCGGTAACGTGTAGGGGTGGGGGTTGAGGATTTAACGATGGCTTTGGCAATAGTGGTCTTACCAGTACCAGGTGGACCCCACAAGAGGATGGAGGGGAGGCGGTTGCGTTGGAGTGCGGAGCGAAGAAGGGAGTTGGCAGCGAGGAGATGGTCTTGACCTACGACGTCGTCGAGGGTTCTGGGACGCAAGCGCTCGTATAAAGGTTGGTGAATGTGAGTGTTGGCGTGCTTCTTCTCTGCGGTCTTGAAGGAGAAAGTGGGCCAGTTTTGTTGTTGTGGCTGTGCAGAATGAGTAGAAGGCCTGGGACGTTTGGAAGGTTCTTCGTTTTCTTCTTCTTCTTCTTTCTCCTGTGATTGCGATTGTGGAGGTGGGGGGGATTGTGAAGAATGGAAGAAGCGATCTAGCTTGGGCTGGAATGTGGAGGAGGAAGTGGAGGGGTTGGCGGCGTTGGATTTGTGAGTGAGAATCCATTCGGTGGCTTTGACGGTGGATTTACCGCCGGTGGCGGCCAAGGCTTGGGCGGCTAACTCATCGGGGAAGCCCATGCTGATGAGTTGTTGCATCTCCATCTTCTGGATTCAGATTTTTCTCACTCTCAATGCAATGCAAATATGCAATATAATACCTTTCTTTCCTTGTTATTCCTCCACATTACTGCCTTCTGAATTGGTAGTATATTCCAGAAGGAAGCGATGTCCATCATCTTTTTCTCGGGCTCATGGACCCATGGAATACAAATAGTTTTTTCTCCTTCAATTTTTTAAATTATTATTTTATTTTAAATTTAGTAATTTTATTATTTTACTATACCTGTGTTTTTAATTTTGATTATTTGATTTCAGTTTTATAAAGAATTGATACTAAAATACTAAATATCAATTCTTATATATATATATATATATATATCTTTGTAATTGGAGGATCCTCCCCTATTTGTTTGAGTATTTGTTAGATGGATATTCACAATTTTTTTTTCTAAAATAGTTGGGTGTCCAGTGATTTTTTGACAAAGTATAAAAATATTTAACTTCATTACAAAATATAGTTAATTTATGCTCATTTTTATGTATTATCTTTTAGCTTAAAAAAAATCTAAACCTTATGTTCAAATAAAATTGCATTGTAAATATAAAAATACAAAATTCCACAAGTGTATTTTTGGATTTTAGTTAAGCTAAATTATATTATAATATCCATCTCATATTTTATCTGCATATATTCCAAGAATGTGGATTTTTTTTTTCAAATCTTATCATTTATTTATTTATTTAAAATGTCTCCTTTCATTAATAACTAGTATAATAAGAATTCGAAATTGTGTTCAAGAAAATTATGCTTTTATGTAATTCATTTATAAAGTCCTAAGATATCTGTAATTAAATAAACAATAAATTAGGTTTAATTATGATCTTGGTCTCTATATTTTACAAAATTTCCAATTTTTGTTTTTAATTCTTTTTGTAATTTTAGTTTTTAACTGTACACAGTTTTGGTCTTTAATTAAAAACGAAACAAAATTAATTAGGTAAAAATTATGGAGTATTAAAAATTAAGAAACCATACGAAATACAATTACAATTTAAAAAAAAAATATAGAGATTAAAATTAGAATGAAGGCAACATATCATGAGATGTAAAGGTGTAAAACTTTGTTTGGAGCATACATGGTTGAAAGATAAAGGCGTTTAAATTGAAAAAATAAAAAATAAAAACGTGGAGGTGGTTTAATCGATTGTGGATTGGTAATGGCCTAAAGTTACTTTATCCTGATTTTGTGTAATGTTTTGGATAGATGTAAGATATTTTGGTGGTAGGAAGAGCCCAATGGATGAAGAGGTAACAATGTGAGTGTGAGGAAAAGAAGGAAATGAGGGTGATGGCTTCTCCCGTTGTTCCCGTTCCCGTTCCGGTTCCGGTTCCCGATCCCGTGGTGGCCCGAAACCCAAGCGGCGGCGTCACCATCCGCACTCGCCTAAGCCAACTATGCCAGCAGGGGCAGCCTCTGCTGGCTCGCCATCTTCTGGACAGCCTTCCACGCGCCTCCACCGCCGTGTGGAACACCGTGATCATCGGCTTCATCTGCAACAAGATGCCACTGGAAGCGCTGCAGTTGTACGCGGAAATGAAGTCGAGGCAGAACACCCCTTCCGATGGGTACACCTTCTCTTCCACCCTAAAGGCCTGCGCCCTTACCCAAAACCTCATGGCCGGTAAGGCCCTTCATTCCCATTTCCTTCGCTCCCAATTCAACTCCCGAGTCGTCTACAACTCCCTCTTGAACATGTACTCCGCATGCTTGTCCCCTCTCTCCACCCAACCCCAACACGACTACGTCCTCAAACTGTTCGCCGTTATGCGCAAACGAAACGTCGTCGCTTGGAACACCTTGATTTCCTGGTTCGTCAAGACCCACAGACACCTCCATGCTCTTCGCGCCTTCGCCAGCCTCGTCAAAGCCTCTCTCACCCCAACTCCCGTTACTTTCGTCAATGTCTTCCCCGCTGTCCCTCATCCTACAACCGCCCTTATGCTTTATGGCCTCCTTCTTAAACACGGTGCTGACTATGTGAATCACCTCTTTGCTGTTAGCTCCGCCATTGTTATGTTTGCTGACCTTGGTTGCTTGGACTACGCCAGGATGGTTTTCGACCGTTGTTCCAACAAAAATACCGAGGTCTGGAACTCCATGATTGGCGGTTATGTTCAAAATAACTGTCCGCTTCAAGGGATCGACGTGTTCGTTCGAGCCTTGGAGTCAGAGGAGGCTGTCTGCGATGACGTCACTTTCCTGTCGGTTATCTCTGCTGTTTCCCAGCTGCAGCAAATAAAATTGGCTAAGCAGATACATGCATTTGTTATAAAAAGTTTGGCAGTTACTCCCATTATTGTTGTCAATGCAATCATTGTGATGTACTCCAGATGCAGTTCCGTAGATACTTCCTTTAAGGTTTTTGAAAAGATGTCTGAAAGGGATGCTGTTTCGTGGAATACGATAATTACTTCCTTTGTGCAGAATTGTTTGGATGAGGAGGCACTGATGCTTGTGTGTGAGATGCAGAAGCAGAGGTTTACCATCGATTCTGTCACTGTGACGGCGTTACTCTCTGCGGCTTCTAACATGAGGGACTCGTACATGGGAAGGCAAACCCATGCATATCTAATCCGCCACGGGATACAGTTTGAGGGTATGGAGAGTTATCTGATTGACATGTATGCTAAATCTGGCTTGATTACGACTTCCGAGTTGTTGTTTGAGCAGAACGGCCCAAGTGATAGAGATCTGGCCTCATGGAACGCTATGATTGCTGGTTATACTCAGAATGGGCTCAGTGACAAAGCCATTCTCATTCTTAGAGAGGCATTGGTGCGCAAGGTAACGCCTAATGCAGTGACATTAGCGTCGATTCTCCCATCTTGTAGCTCCATGGGAAGCACGGCCCTTGCTAGGCAACTTCATGGATTCTCCATACGTCAGTTGTTGGACGAAAATGTTTATGTGGGAACTGCTTTAGCGGACGCTTATTCAAAATCGGGTGCAATCAGTTATGCGGAAAATGTTTTTATCAGAACACCGGAGAAGAATTCTGTCACATACACCACAATGATAATGGGCTATGGTCAGCATGGAATGGGTAAGAGAGCCCTTGCCTTGTATGATTCCATGCTGAGATGCGGGATTAAGCCCGATGCAGTCACTTTCATTGCCATCTTGTCTGCTTGCAGTTATAGTGGTTTGGTTGAAGAAGGTCTTCACATATTTGAGTCGATGGACAAAATACATAAAATCAAGCCCTCAACGGAACATTATTGTTGTGTTGCAGACATGCTAGGGAGGGTTGGGAGGGTGGTCGAAGCTTATGAGTTTGTTGAGAAACTGGGTGAGGAGGGTGATGCGGTAGAAATCTGGGGATCTATTCTTGGAGCCTGCAAAAATCATGGGTACTTTGAATTGGGAAAAGTTATTGCTGAAAAGTTGCTTAATATGGAAATGGAAAAAAGGATTGCTGGATATCATGTTCTGCTCTCGAATATCTATGCAGAGGAAGGAGAATGGGAAAATGTTGATAGAGTGAGAAATCAGATGAAGGAAAAAGGTTTGCAAAAGGAAATTGCATGTAGCTGGGTCGAAATTGCTGGGTGTGTGAACTACTTTGTAGCTAGAGATGAGAAGCACCCTCTAAGCGGTGAGATATATTATATCTTGGACAAATTGACTAGGGACATGATGGATGTTGGTTATAAGCCAGGCTACGATTCAAATTTAAACAGGATTTTGGAATCTAGTGACTGAATTTAATAAGTTATGCCGAACTGTGTCAAAATGAGGTGTCGGTTAGGTTTGATTATAACCAACGATACCTGCATGAGTTCATCCAGTGTGCACACGACTAGAGCTGTTATTGGTCATTCATTTGAAACAATTTTTCATTGATGAACAACACATTCAATTCATTCACAGTACGCTTGTGCAGCTGAATAGTGACACAAGTTTGATTCTACTTTTTACTCCTGATTCAAGAAATGGTTGTGACTATTACTTCAATAGAGGTATAGTTCTTCAAGTCAACCTTTTTTACATGATATAGCATTTAAATGCAGTATTTGGCTGTAGTCTCTGATCAAGGCCCGTTTGATTAAACTGAAAGGGAATAATTAAAAGCCGAATGAAGTGTTTTGTATGCTAGTGGAGATGCTATCTCATGAACAAGTCTATGAGGCTGATGATACATTTATTCGAGAGACTTGGGCTAGTGGTAATAATTAGTGGCAAAAGGTCAGGAACATCTGTGTTGAGGCAAACTGCAAATGTGATTATTATCTAATCTCACCCTAGGCATTCCTGTGAATAGATAGGTGTTGTCTCGAATAGTTTGACTTCATTTTGTAAGCATTATAAACTGCACTGGTATGTATATATATAGGAAGACATGTCTGTAGGATTTAATAGGTAAAATTTGGCTTACAAAACTAGATCAGCCAGTTTTCATGTAAAATGTAGTATATGTAGAAAATTATGTAAGAGTTAGAAAGATGAAATTGGTGTAAGAAAATGGAAGAGAAATTGAGTACAAGTTTATATTATTTTCTATTCTTACGCATAAAAAACAAAGTATTCTTCTTACACTGTTACTATTACTGCATAGAATTATTTTTTTTTTCAAATATATAATACCCACATAAAATGTTACGAGGAAATAGTGAAAATATAGTCTTGAAATATTTGGTTCCCTTGAACAAAAACACGTTTCATTCTGGGAAGTGATATTTGCACGTGTATTATTATTTGACCCTAATTATTTTAAGATATTAAAAAAAAGTTAATCTAAATATGCACTCTTAATCTATGTTTTCTAAAGCATAAGCTTCGTTTTAGCGTTCAAGAGACCTGAATGTACTTTTACAAAGGAAACAAAGTGTATCTTTCAGGTTTTTGTATCGTGAACGTACTCTGAATTATGATGAAGCTAAGTTGACGAAGAAATCATATTTGATTTCGCTCAACAGTGGCGCCTGTGGTGTCTCGGCACTAACTAGTTTGATTTCAAATGAGAATATCCACTGCCTTTACCATTGAAGCTTCTTTCGTGATTTTAGGAGTTTGATGGGAAATTGGAAAGAATAGCTTTATGGAGTTTACATCCAGTGTCTTAGTCTTAAGTCATATCAAACAGCTGATAGCTGGGAATTTTATAGCAACTTGATAATGAATACAGTCCTCCTTCCAATCATTATGTTGTGCATGGAGGATAAATATGATTGTTTACAATGAGGTTACCTAAACCTGATTCATAATATAGTCAATCAAACGTCCTAAAGAAGAGTGGGAACATCCACCTTCCAACAAAGTCTTCCTACTCTTTTCACTGGCTTCCGTCACTCTCTTCCTTCTCTCCTCATCAATCTCCACCACATTCCTTATCCCTTCTTCTATCTTCTCCGCACTCAAAATAGTGTTAGCTCCATCCTTGAACTCAACCCTGTAATCCAACGAAATCTCGAAAGCAATCTCCAGCTCACGCACCAGTAAAAATGCATTAGTCTGTTGTTCCGCATAGAGCGGCCAGGTGGCAATGGGCACGCCAAAATATATGCTCTCAAGGGTAGAATTCCAGCCGCAGTGGGAAACAAAGCCTCCGGTGGCCGGGTGGGCCAGTATTTGGGCCTGCGGGGCCCATCCGATGACCTTTCCAATCCCTGCCGTCCGATCTAAGAAGCCCGGGGGTAAAACTGAAGGGAAATCGGAGGGAGCATAATCAGAGGGCGGGGTCATGAAAGGAGAATCCTTGGGTGGAGGTTTCCGCAGGGACCATAGGAAGTGGGCCCCACTGTTTTCAAGAGCACGTGCGATCTCCCTCACCTGATCCTCACCAAAAGAACCCATGCTCCCGAAGCACAGGAACACAACGGAGGAAGGAGGTTGGTCGTCAAGCCAATCGAAGATGTCAGCGTTGTTGTGAGCATGAGCATTGGGCTTTGGGTTTAGAATGGGGCCCACTGCATAAACGGGTTGAGGCCCATGAAGGAAGGAGCGAGCCGCATGGGATTCTAGCTCCTCGAATGAATTTACTATGAACCCATGGGCTCTCTTCAGGCCCCTCCCGTAGGCCATGAAAGCTTCCTCCCACTCCTTCCTCATCACTAAGGAAGGCAAACTCCGTGTTGGGAGGGGCTTGGCGAAACTAGGGACGACCAACTCCTCGTCTGACTCCGTGAACACGGCGTTCTCCTCTTCCTTGAGGGTGTGAAGATGAAGCATCAAACCAAGGAAAGCAAGACCAGAAGTGAAATACACGAGTGAAGGGACGTGGAATTCTTCTGCGACATCGATCATGGTGGTGCAGAACATGTCCACCACGAAGGCGGCGAGTGGGGGCGTGGGGGGGAGGTTGGAGACGGCTTCTTTGAGGTGGGGCTTTTGCAGTTGGAGTAAATCTTTCATTTGGTTTGGTGAGTCGGAGGAAGGTTCGGGGAGGTTGATGAGGTGAAGACGTTGTTGTGAAGGAAGAGAATGTGTGTAAGCAGAAGTAGTGGTGTCAGATGGTAGTTTGATTAGGAAGACAGTGATCCAGATATGGGGATGGCGCTCCACCAGAAGGTTGGCGAACTGAATGGTGGAGACGAGATGGCCCATGCCCGGAGAAGGGATGAAGACGAGTCGTGCAGCTTTGTTCATGGTGCTGACTCCCTCACTCAGTAGGTGTGGTGTGTGTGTAATTATTGAAATGGAAGTGATTAGAAGGATAAGAGGAAACGTTTTGGGAAGAAACATAAGGACAGCAATATTTGTGACACCGGCATGCCTTGCGTGGGTACGGAGTTCTCATCCATTCATTGGTCTTTGTCGTGCACGTGACCACTGCACTGCCCCCAAACTTCTATTATCAGTTCTCCTGTTGCCGTTCCAATCATTCCTTTTCTACTTTCAATTATCATTTTTTTTTTTGACGAAAATCACAAAAAGTATATTCAAGAATAATCACATGTAATGAAATATGTCATAACTTTAACATTTATGATTTTTTCAGAATGTGGAGGAGAAAAATATCTCTGAAGTTTAGTCAACTTGAGTAAATGTTGAATAAGTGAATTTTGAAAGAGAGAATACAAAATTTATTTGTGAAAAAAAAAATTTTGAGAAGAAATTAAGAACGAAAGAGTAAAGAAAAAAAAAATATTTAGGTCAGTTAAAAAGTTAAAAGTTTGGTCATTTAATTTAAAATTAATAGTTAATCATTCTCATGTGATAAAAAATAAAAAATATTAAAAAGATAAAAATAGTTAAATAAATATATATCAAAATGATTTAATTTAACATATTGAATTTTACATTTTTAAAATGCAATATATGTTCAATCAAAATTACAGTTAGAAAAAGTAACTTTGGAATATGAACGAATTTAATGAATGGTAAATGAGTTGAAAATTTAATAGAGCATAAAATATTGTGTAAAAGAATTTCGAATAAAATAAAACAAATAATCATACATAAAAATAAACATTTTTAACTATCCAATAACCCGTATCCAAGTTAAGTAGGGATTTTCCGTGAAAATTCTGGAAGTATTTAGTTTCATCCTGATCTATACTCAACAAACTATACCTGCCACCACTAGTATATAGATAGGTGTTCAAAACGACAAAGGATTTATTTATATACTAAAGACATCTTCTAATTAACTTTATTATAATATTCCTATTTATTACTTTTAACTGCACTGCTGTCAACACACTTTTTACTTATATAAAAACTTAAATTTTGCTGCCTGATACTGGAACTACAATACAGTACATATATTTACACAAAATAAAAACCTATAAGAATCATATAAATATTACCGTGTACAAATACCACGCCAACAACTCTTAAATTTATCAACCTCTTATAACACATTTTCTTACTATCAAATTAAAATTCTGCAGTACAACCTTTGCTGTAAAAATATGCTGTCATCATTCAGTCTCTTATCAGATAAACAAAAAAATTAAATTGACTAGCCCGGCTGTATTTCAATCCAAATAACATCAATTAAGCCATCAAAGTATTATTCTTCATGCCATTTAATTATTGTAAAGTTTCTAAAACTTTGTCACATTTACCCTGTTATTAATAGTTTACCAGGAGATACAAATTTGAGGATGTTGAAACGGAACTGGTTTCAATGTCCGATAGTAATGTTTCAAGAAATAAATAACTAAATAGGAGGGAATAATAGTAAGAGGAATAAAAAAAATAATGGTTTACTCAAATATGTTTTTCAAAGCATTATCAACGCATACAGATTACTAGTAACAGACAGGTAGGTCACCTTCTGTTGCTGAGCCCTGGGCCTAAATGGAGCAACGACCATCTTTTATTAATTAAATGTCTTTCAAACTTAAATGTCCTTCTTATGGGTATAAGAAGGCCCATTCATACAATCTTGCCTGAAAAAAAAAAACTATATGTATGAAATTGCCAACCTTAATGGAATTCAGATAAAGCAGATCGTATCTTCCTGTTAACACTTACATCATGTCCTTTTCTATTGTACCGAGAAAGAGAAAACAGAATCAAGGAGAGAAAATCGAACATTCAACATAACAGAAATGCTGATAAAAAAAACATAACAGAAATAAAAACGGGGTTTGGTCATAAAATACGTTAACGGGAAAAGTGCACTCTTTAATCATACGAAACACCAGGCACAAAATGCCAACTGGAACATGGGATTTCCTCACTTAGTGGCTTGGGCAATTATATTACTTAATGAACTGGCTTCCTCCTTGGCAGTCTCTACCAATGAATCCTGAAAGCCAATTTCACATAAAATTGCATCAGACAAAACTCTTGAGGAAGAAACTGAGGACCCAAACATTCTGAACGTGAAAGAACCTTGCATACCTGTGCAGCTATTAACCGTGCAATGGTTTTCTTGCTTGACTCCTGAAGCTCGCCAGCAATTAGAAGTTCATCAAGTATATAATAGGCCTTCCATGATAAAAACAAATTAAGAACGTATGTCAGAAGAAAAATTAGTTGACCCCAAGAAAAAGAGGCAGTTGATACGATCAATTGTTAATGCCCAATTAAGGTGATTCAGCTTGCAACAGGTTAAAGGTTAAAAAGTAGTCTTTGTTTCAACTTTTGGGCATAAATCATGATAGGCAGACAAACCTTGTGGAAATTGAATATCAAGTCCAGTTCACAGACCTGCAAATAGAAAAGCGACCATTAATCCTTATATCCTTCCTAGAAAGAATAGAACAATTTTCATAGGTGGCTAAGACAGTACTCTCCAAAATTCAAAGCTTTGAACAGAACTCACACTGCCAAAATACCGATCAAGAATCTCTACAAAATGATGAATTATTTCAAGGACTTCTAATTCGTTGTCTTCCTCATCAATACACATGCAGAAATAAAGACTAGCATATCTGCAGCAGATATTTGTTAGAACATAGCCAGACAGAAGAGTGTCTAGCAAAGGAGTAAGTAGTGGTATATGACAAACGGCCACACACTCTTGTTAAATTACCTTTTATAAACAACCTTATGTCCCCGCCATTCTACAAAATTACAGAGCTTGGGAGCACGTGTAAGAACCAAGCCACTGATCTCACGGATAGCCTTGTAAAAAACAAATTACATGTAAAATAAGTAGGACACAGTAAGCAATCATACAAAGGTCCATCGCTGTGCATGTTACAAAGATTACAAATTAAAGAAAAATAAGAAGTCAGTCTTGAAAATAACAAATACCACAGGGAACGAGGATTTTGGAAAATTTAGAAGAACTAAATAACTAAGTACAAGTTTGCATTTCAGTTGAGAAATTCTTTCACTATCAAAAGTTCAATTTCTTCATTCTTCAATTTGCACAGTGAAATTGACAAAAGTAGTTTGCAATTTTAATCCAAACATGGTAATAGGGTGTTAGCATACCTTACTTCTTTCCTTCTGCGAGTAAGGAGAATACCATTTTGTGAGCCTGACCTTCCCTTGACGACTAATGAGTAGCACAAAGTTTATCTACATTTAAGAAGAAGAGGGATAAAGCACGTTGAAATTGGAAATACACAAAAAAAGAATGCGATAGTAACAGAATAAAACATGGCGGCAGCAAGGTGTAGATCATAAAAATACGGATGATAAGACAAGTTATCAGAGTATCCTAATCGCAATGGGGAAAGCGGTCCAATTATCCGAACAATCTAATACATCTATAAAATAGGCGATAAGAACAATCTCATGATTCAGTGCCAAAACACGAAAGGGCGTGAATCTCGCTATTACACACGAAACCATGAATCATCATCAAGTCCAGATTTTATGGATTTTGCGGCAAGGAAACTTATTTGTAGGATAATTAAGTTGGCTTATTGAAATGGATAGTTAAAATTGTGCTATAATGCAAAATCTAAGAATTGAATCTAGAAAGAAGGAACAGGAGAAAGATGTGTGAAGAAGAATAAGTAAGCTGGATCGGAAATATAGCGTGCATAGAATCCGGAACAAACTTTACCATTTCCCCCGATTCGCTCGCGCCTTCCGTTCACTGGATCACAGGCCCTTCACCTTCTCCTTCTACTTCTCCTTCCACTTTCACCTTTTTTTCATTTCCTAAATAAATCCAAAATTTCAACTTTCAGTTTATTTCTCCTCTTTCTTTTTGGGTTCCGCTTTTCTGTTTCCACCCCTTGAATTACTACGCTCTACATAATGTGCTCGGCCCATTTAATGAATGTCTCAGGTCTACACTTCAATATACCGTAACGAGATTGCACTAAAATTATAGTATAACCTTTATATTTGATTTTCATATGATTCTTTGCAGAAAGTTATGAAATTTGAAGTTAATTTACGACTCGTTTTATCAATAATTAATTTTAAAACACATTCTTATATAATAAAATAATATATTGTATTCGTAGTGTATAGAATAGTAGTTAACTATTTTTCGGGTCTGCTACGTTTTTATTCAAGCCAAGTGATTTGCATCCAATACCATCACAAGTCTATACACCGCGAAAGATAAAGCATTGAAAATGAAACATATTGCTTCCTACTAAAGACATGGTTGATCCTTGTTTCAATAATATTGCTTTTGAATAATCATTGATTATGGATGTGTTTCTAACCAGTTAAATCTATATTCCATGTGAATCTACTAAATTTTCCTGTCATATATAACTACTATTTAAGAATGTGTGAAGTGAAAGATGAAATGGCTATACAAACAAACATACACTAAGTCAGGTTTTGTTTCTAATTCAGGAAAATTGGACTTTTAGTTTCTGTATTTTTCATTTGTTAAACATATAACAGTTCTCATAGTTTTATGTCCATAATTAATTTAATTTTAAATTTTAAAAGCACATCGATTTAGTTTCTTATTTTAAAAATTATCATGTACTTTAAAGTTAATAGATTATAAACTAACATTTTTTTTTCAAGTTTGAGAGTGAAATTCATCAGTATATATAAAATGTATGTACCTAAAATAGGTTTAACCATATATAAATTTTTAAGAAAATTTAAGCAGCTGGTAGCTTCGGCCAAGTTGCATTCTGAAAACGAAAACTTGAGAAGAACATGCATGGTTCAGATGGAGACACCGACGATTACTTGTCCCACAATATTGACTTTTCGTCGGAAATTTTGAAATCGAAAGTATATCAAACTACAATAATTTTGATGTAATTTTTAAGTTATGAGAATTTTTTTTACAAAAGCTTATTACTAGCACATTTTTCAAAAGAAGAATGTGAAACTCGATATATTCAGTTTATTTGCTTTAATATTACAGAAGTTAATACTTGTATATAGGATTCCGACTTACTCATAAGTCTTATTATTCAACACTAACAAAGGAAATTAAGATATCATTATCAACAAATAATTCTCTTTGATTTTAGTTTTACTGATTACATATAACTTGTATATCAAATATCAATTGGTGTTATCATTAGCACATTTCTATTATTGGTGTTAATATCATTAGCACATTTCTATTTCAATTATGTTTTATATACTTAAACTTAGGACACTTTTTATATTTTTATTGATATATTTATTCTTATTTATAGGAGACTTTTAATTGGTCTCTCTCAAGTCAATACCCATGTCCACACGCCATGACATAAAGCATACCATTGAAAATGAAATTAAAGTTACCATACTATTACGTTCTTGAAGGTTTTTTCCTTCATTTTGCTATAATTTTTTTTTCAAAATTTTTAGAATGGACAAATTTTTTTCTTAGGTACCATTTTATTATGAATAAATTATGCAATAATGATAAGATTTTATTTAATTCATAATGAAAAATATACAATTTTTGTAATATTGATTGAGATCGTACTATTATGACACAGAGATACTGAAATTGTATTGATGCTGATGTAATACTATTTAAGTTCCATTTTAAAAATTATGTCATAATATCATGATTTCATTATTTTTTCCTGATAAAATTATATCAGTTTTGATACAATTTCATTATTTTTTCGTAATAAAATCATATGAACTTAACACGATTTATTTATAATAAGAATAAAGTATTTTCTTGCCCTGGAAATTTTATAAAAAAATTGAAAAAAATTCTTGGAGTGTTAAATTTTTAAAACTCAATTTATAGTTGTTGAAATATTCACTGTTTGCAATATCAGTATATCTTAGTATAATATAATTTTGATCTGATATTTTTTCTTAAAACTCATTAATCATTAATTAGTGTAAGAGTAAGTGAAAAAAATCCAAAAAAGTATTGAAGTTCATTAGTATTAATGACGTGACCAAAATTTAAGGGAGGGAGGGGAGGACTACAATTTGTACTTCAATTGCAAGAATATGCAACAACAACAATAAATAAAGAATATTTGAGTGCAACATGCATTGTTCTTCCAAAAGAAAAAGTAGGTTAAGCTTCTGTCATGTAATATTAACTTTGTATATAGTTATTGCCAAATTAGTGCTTGCTAATTATGATCTCTTTTATTTTGTTTTCATAAATAGTTAACTACTCAACTTATCATTTTTAACTTTTTTAAAATAATTTATTTTTATAGTGAAAAAAATGCTGTATATGATTGGATTAGAAATCTGCACTGACACTTAAAGAGCTACGATAATAGAATAACCTGTGGTTATATGGTCACCAAAAGTAAAAATTAAAAGAATAAATGCAAACCTAAAATTAACAAAAGATAATATAGTTAAAAAAAATAGTTGATTCACGTAAAATTAAAGCATAAGATAGTTCTGAATATTTTCTAGAACTATATTAAGAACGTGATTTTTTTCATTTTTGTGTAATTTTTTTTACAAAATTTTCAGATTGAATAAAATAAAATTATTTTCATCATGAGTAGAGTTGACTACAATTTTATTACAAAAATCAATGAAATCGTACCATTATATCAGAATTTTAAAAATTAAATTCAATACTGTTAATTATATGATCAAATTTAAGAGAGGGAGAGAAGACCAAAATTTGTACTTCAGTTACACAATATGCAACAACAATAACTAAATAATATTTGAGTATAACATGCATTGTTCTCCCAAAGCTTTTGTCATGTAGTATCACTAATAAAAGACACTTTCTATATCGCTTCTGAAAGATATTCCATATCAATCTCAAAAAATCGACGTAGATACAGACAACGTGAAAGGTTTTAGACTTTTTACGTCGGTTCTATAATTGACGTAATATGTGTATATATTATATCGGTTGATAAATAAATCATCGATATAAAATACCAATCCTAATAGCGCTTAGGAGGAGATATTACGTCGGTTGTGACTCCCAACCAACCCAGTATCTACCCTATTACGTCAGTTGACAGTCCACAACCGACATAATATCTCTATTTTTTAAAAAAATCAATTTTTTTATAATTTTTTGATAAATCTCTAATACATACCAGGAAACATCACAACAATTTTCAAATTATTTTTTTTACAAATATAGATAGGTGTAATATTTTTGGGTTTATCACTTTGATGTACTTTGAAGTCATCTCAAAAACTTGTATAGAAAGACAGATCTTAAAATTTAATACACATGTGCGTATTAATACTGGTTGTGATTCACAAAAATAAGTTCATTTTATACAATTGTGCGTATTAATGCTGGTTGCGTTGTCAGAATCCCTAGAGGTTACCCCTCTTTTAATACGGAGGCACCTTAGCTGAAGTTTTGGCATCTCAAGTTAGAAATTAAATTCTTCTATTCTTAAAATATACCTATAAGAAGGATATGGAGTACGTCGACATTTGAACTAGATATATAATGAAATGTAATATTTTTGGGTTCATATAACTTTGATGTACTTTGAAGTCATCTCACAAACTTATACATAAAGACATATCTTAAAATATAATACATTTTTACATATTAATATAATACACTTTTACATATTAATACTAATTATGATTCACAACAATAAATTCATTTTATAGAGATGTGCCTATTAACACTAGCTGTGTGGTCATAGATCCCTAGAAGTTATTCCTCTTTTAATAAGAAAACATTTTAACTAAAGTTTTAACATCTCAGATAAGAAATCAAGTTCTCTTAATATTGAGTAAAAAGAGTTTGTAAAATACAAGATACAACACGGCTTCTTGACTTTATGCTTAATTTGAATCGCCAAATTATGTGACAAATTTCAAGAGTTTTATCCCTTTACACTTTACTGATAGGAATAATGTCACATCCACCTTGTTCTCCCAAATCCTCTACATTTGGATTGGAGACATGATGTGGCACTGTATCCTCAGTTGTTGTTGGGGAGAGGAAATGTCTTATGGGGTTTCAAATGTTGATTGCTACTCCACCAATTTTTACAACTGAATTACCTCGTTCCTAAGCTTTAGAATTAGTTTACGTAATATCATCCAATTTAATTTCTTCAAGATCTTTCTATAAATTATGGTTTTGTTTCTTTTCCCCTATACTTTATCCATACCTTCCTTTTTAGCTTATTTCACAAAAACCTAATCCGGTATACATTTCGTAAAAAGATATATATCAGATTACACTTATGATTTCAAAGATTCCGTATACAAAATATATACCGAAATACACCTAATCCTTTGTATACCAAATTCTTTAAATCACGTGTGCATTCCGCTATACATTTTTTTACAAATATATAGCGGATTATGTTAATTCCGGTATACAAATAAATGTAATTACTTACTTATTTCTGTCTTCAACCTTCAATTCAAGATTTTTCTTTCCAATTTGAGTAACTCTATGCACACAGATATCCTCTTTACATGATTTACTCTTCCCCTGTAAACACAAACCAAACAACCACAACGTGTGCGCCAGTGACGGAGGCGAAAAACGCCAATGAAGGAACAAGCAACTGTGGAAGGATTTAACAAGGAGAACACGGCAATGGGGATGTGCAGGGAGACTGAACACAATCTGAAAATATAAATGGGGCTGGAGGACATTGTGGAGTTATGTTAATATTCATTAAAGATAATCTCGACTTTTCAAATAATGTATGGAGGTGCATGAAGAATCTCTCATGGGTCAGGTCTAAAGTTCAATAAGCGAGATTACACTAAAATTATAGTTTAACCTTTATATTTTGTTCCGGATACCATTCTTTGTAAAAATTTATGAAATTTGAGGTTAATTTAGGACTCGTTCTGGTCTCAAACTAATCAATTAATTAATTTTAAAACACATTCTTATTTAATAAAATAATATATTGTATTCACTCTCGAAGTGTATAGAATAGTAGTTAATTTCTCTATCTCTTTGTCTTTATTGTACTTCCAATTTGTATTATAATTGTGTGTAATGATTGACGATGAGACAAGAATAAGGATTTTGAATATTTATTTATTTACTTAAAATGTTTCAACATAAATTCAGGATTTTATGAAAGACAAAATAAATCTCAAAACTAAAAGAAACACTTAAAATATCATCTCACTCCTTACTATTACAAGAAAAGAGGAGTGGGACATAGAAAGAAAGAAAGTAAGGTTTATAAAAGATTGGGCTACAGGCCCATTGGGCTCTAGGCCCATTTGGCTAGGAGTGACATGCAGGCAGCCCCAATGAGCAAAAATGTGTTGACTCCAATCTGAAGGCTGGTGCTTGCTTGGATCTTGGGATGCATTAAATCAGGTGCAAGAAGGTCCACCAGTGACATGTAAATTAAGATACCTGCAGATGCTGCGTTAAGAATGCCTTCCACAATCAGAGCCGTTGCACTGTTCTCCTCGTAGTGACCACTTATTATCATACCAATTGCAATTCCCACAGGTGTTGTAAGTGAAAAGAACAATGCCATAACTATAACTGCTCTGCTTTTGAATTTTGCCTGAACATAAACACCGTTACTTTCTTTTAGCGTTTAGGGTTTAGAGTTTATTACGGTTGCGATTCAAACAAAAAACTGCCGACACACTTCTCACCATAGGACTCCAATCACAATACTTTGAACATTCAAACTTTGAATGTTCGGATTCAAGGGAATATCTTTACGCGGTGGTGTCGCCATATCTATACGCTATCTAATTCACACCACAAGTCAACTATTTTACGGCTCTGCTACGTTTTTATTCAAGCCATGTGATTTGCATCCAATACCATCACATGTCTATACACCACCAAAGATAAAGCATTGAAAATGAAACATATTGTGCTTCCTAGTATAGACATGGTTGATGCTTGTTTCAATAATATTGCTTTTGAAAAATCATTGATTATGGATGTGTTTCTAAGCAGTTAAATCTGTATTCATGTGAATCTACTAAATTCTCCTGCCATGTATTACTACTATTTAAGAATGTGTGTAGTGAAAGATGAAATGGCTATACAGACAAACGCACACTAAGTCAGGTTTTGTTTCTAACACAGTGCACCTTTAGTTTCTGTACTTTTCATTTGTTGAACATATATTGTTCTCATAGGTTTATGCCCATAATTAATTTAATTTTAAATTTTAAAAAGCACATCGATTTGGTTTCTCATTTTAAAAATTATCATGTACTTTAAAGTTAATAGATTATAAATGATTTTTTTTCAAGTTTGAGAGTGAAATTCATCAGTATATATAAAATGTATGGACCTTAAATAGTTTTAACCGTATAAAATTTTAAGAAAATTTCCTTTTAATATATAGTCTATTTTTAAGCAGCTGGTAGCTTCCGCCAAGTTGCATTCTGAAAACGAAAACTTGAGAAGAACATGCATGGTTCAAACGGAGACACGCACGATTAGTTGTCCAACAATATTGACTTTTCTTCGCAAATTTTGAAATCGAAAGTATATTTAACTACAATAATTTTGAATTAACTTTTAAGTTATGAGAATTTTTTACAAAAGCCTATTACTAGCACATTTTTAAAAAGAAGAATGTTAAACTCGATATATTCAGTTTATTTGCTTTAATATTACAGAAGTCTTATTATTAAACACTAACAAAAGAAATTAAGATGTCATTATCAACAAATAATTGTCTTTGATTTTAATTTTACTGATTACATATATAACTTGTATATCAAATATCAATTGGTGTTAATATCATTAGCACATTTCTATTATTGTAGTAAATAATTAACATTTCAATAAAAAAAAATTGGAAGAGTTTTATTCTCAAATTTTAAAATTATATTTATTTCTTCTTATTTATTTATCTTTGTTTTCTTCGTCCAATCATCAATTTTGTTTAAAACATTTATTATAAAATATAATTAAAAAAATCATAAAATAAAAAATATTTTAATTATTTTATTATGGTGAAGAAAAGTTATAAGATTATTTTTTTATTAAATAAATATATATTATTGGTGCACACAAGAAATCAGCAAAACTGAAAACATTACCACAATGAAGTAAAAAACAAAATATATAAATGTTCTTAACTGACATCAATAAGTTTTTTAGTATACAGTAACTATTGTATAGTGATAAGTACACATGATCTTATCATGAACAAAAGTTTTGTCACTCAATAATTGAGAGGTTTGTAAGATAGGTAAGATTTCAATATATCTTTATGTAAGTCTTATACTTAAGACTGATTATAAAAAATATAACGTGATTATCAGGAAAAAAAAAGTTAAAAAAATATCAGTCTTATATAAATATAAAGGGATTTTGTTACAATAAAGTCATAATAAATGCATATCTATAACAAATAACAATTAATTAAAGAAATGAATTATGATATAATTAAACTATTAGAAATGTGAAATAAGGCACTTTTTTAAAAAATTAACTACCATTGTTTATCTTTTTAGTATAATTTTAAAATTAAATATTCTATAATTTTATAATTGAAGAATAAACAGTGAATACAAACTTTTCTTCAATCAAGACTCACACATACGCACATAAATGCATAGTATAAAATATTTTTTTTAAATTATTTTAAAAAAGACCTATTTTTTTAATTCGTGGCCTCCTAAAGTCTTATTTATCTTTCTAGTATAATTTTAGCAAAAGTGACTGCAAATTCTTTCTCAATCAATTTTTGGCAACTCCAGTCTCCAAACAAAGATACGCACATAAATACACAATATGAACACACACATAAATGCATAGTATAAAATGACGAAACAATTTTAAAATTGGAAACAAATTAAAATAATATTATGGAAGAACAAAGAGATAGATGATAATGAAGGAATGAAGGAGACAAGTGAAGAAAGGAGATAAGTAGAAATGAGATAAGTGAGAGAATTAGATAATGTAAAGACATATAAAGAAATAATATCAATATGTTGAAATATAGAGAAGAGATAGAAAAATTACAAAGTTTTGATTTTTAAGATTTCTTATTGTTTTATTTTTTTAAAAATATTATTAATTTATTATAAGAAAGTTTCAAAAATATCATTTATTAAATAATATTTATAGTACCAATATAAATTTAAAGTTATTAAATAATATTTATAATATCAATGTAAATTTAAACTCAGTTAAAAATTTTAAATTTTTGATTAATTTTTTAGTATAACTTTAAAATTAAATTTTTTTTTATTTTATAATAATATATGAGTATTAAATTTTTTTAAGACCTTGTTTTGAAGTGTAGAGTGGTTATTTTACCTATTTAGACTTGAGTCACCCTATATATGAATATTAATTTTAGTAAAAGTATTATAAGTTCAAGAGAATACTTGACTATAAATAAAACTGGTAAATTTTAGAAAAGTGACAATACATTTAAAATTCTAGAAAAAAGAAAGAGTTATCATTGAACAAAATAACAGCTAAAGAATTCAGTTACCAAAAATATTAAGATAGATTAATATCAATATTTAATTAAAATAAGAGATTCCAAATCAGTGACTGAAAAGAATAAACAAGAAGCCCGAAAAATTAATTGAGCTATGTCTACCATACCTGTGAGATGCAACCACCGAGCCCCATGCCTTCAAAAAATTGGTGGAAAGTTAGAGCAGCAATGAGAGGCCTTATTTTTTTAGGACTTTCAGATGCACCCAGAGAGATCCCTATTATCACAGAATGCACCACAATCCCCAACTCCAACACCTGTCATTTTTTAACATAAAAAAGCAAAATTGTATAAGAAGAGAAAAAAAAATGGTAAATACAGCTAAAGATGCATTAACATGATATAAAACTACGATCATTAATTTGCAAGACAATTTTTCATAATATCACTGTTATATTTCATATTCTTTTCCTAATGACAACTTAATTAGCCTACATATTTTTCTTATTTCTTTCACAGTTATAATTCATTGTGTAAAAATAATTTCACTAAAAATAAAAAGAAATAGCCCTATATATAATTTCCATCTTTCTTTGCTTGAATATATTTTATTCCTGTAAAAAAAATAAGTCTTATAACAAAAATAAAGAGCAACATTATTTATATATACTGTATTTGATTGACAAAAAAAAAATGAAATTAAGCTAGGAAAGGTGATTGGACATGCAAAGAATAATAATTAAAGAGAGATAAGGAATTGAAGTAAAAATCGGGTGGCAGATAGTAGGAGAACCCACTTTGTATTTCCATAATGATATGTGGACAAAATATATTGCATTATTGTTAGTGAGAAGTGGTACGAAAGTTGAATAATTACCTGAGAAATCACACGATGGCGAAGAAGGTCCGTTGAAGGAGAAGAAGCCATGGAAGCACGAGCATGAGAATGGTCATGATGAGTTGCATGCGTAGTTCGATGGCGATCATGTTCATGCAGATCTTCTTCGTCAGCAACTCGATCCATGTCGTTTAGGGTAGACTTTTTAAAATATGCAGTTGCGAGAGAATCTACCATGAGCGTTCCAATGGCAGCTACCATTGCCACAAAACCTGCGAAGGGAAAATCGTCCCAGGGATGATCACAGAGACTAGGAGGTGTCAGCTTTTCAAAAGCATCGGGCAAGACATGAATGAAACCAGTGGATAATATGACTCCAGCCGCAAAGGCCTTCACCATGAAGAAGAAGTCCTTCTCAGGATGCAACGCAGGGAAAGTTTTGCTGAGAAGTGGAAGCGTCACACCTACTGCACTTGCAACCAGAATCGAAACAAGAGCTCCTATTTTGTACTTCTTAGCCAAACCCTTGTCAACCTTCTCTCCTGCTCCATCATCATCGTTTTTACATTTACACTTTCCGTCACCGTCAGCATCAACCAAAGACGGAAGAAGAATAAGAGTGAGAAGCAGAAAGAGGAAAATCCATGCGATGTCACGTCCACAATGTGGGCGAGTTTTGTTCATTTTGTGGATGGAATCAAGAGAGAGAGAAGGGTTTAGCAAGAATGAACAAGAAATCTGGGGCAAGGAGAAAAGGAAACCCTATCTCTCCAAAAAAAAAGCTGGATGGCTATGAATGAACCAAGAATTACACCAATTATGTTTTATATGCTTAAACTTAGGACACTTTTTTATTTTTTATTTATTTATATATTCTTATTCATAGGAGACTTTTAATTAGTCTCTCTCAAGTCAATACCTATGTCCACATGCGATGACGTAAAGCATACAATTGAAATTAAAGTTACCATACTAACAAAACCAAAATATGGATTCAGATTTTATTTTATTTTAGGACAACACTATTCAATCTGTGAAATATTCCTATGGATAAAAAGGCAGGTAACTTAAAGAACCGGCATTCTTAATTGGGTTTATAATTCTTTTATGAAACCACTATTATATATATATATATATATATATATATATATATATATATATATATATATATATATATATATATTTTAATCTATACTTTTAGATTAAATTTTAATAATCTTTGAGAGAAAATATCAATAAGTAATGTGCATTGTTTATTATAAATTTAAAATATAATTTAACCTTTGAAAATAACTTATTTATTATGAAATTTAATTGTCATATAATTTACATATTTAAAATAATCATATAATTTTAATATCTTGTAATTCATACGCTAAAAATCTTTGTTAAAACTAAAATTCATAATAAAATAAATATTTTTGAACGTATAATGTTTATATTGGGTTTATGATAAATAATTTATAGTATTATACAAGCTTGTCTTTAATTATCGATTTAAAAAAAATAAGAACATTAGTATTCAATTTAGAAGTAATGATGAAAAAGTATATTAGAAACGATTAAAAAAATTAATTAAGTATACTAATAAAAAAATGGTATGAGATTGTCTAATTTTTTTTTTTATCAGCTGAGAGTGTCTAAATGATATGACGAAGAAAGTGATAGTCTTAAGTCAGGTATTTTATACTTTATAAAGTTATATAATAGAAATATATTTATTATATGGTATATTGTTAATATTTCCACAATTCATATTTTTATTTCTTTAAGATTTTAATTGAATTTTTATATTTTAATATAGTAATGTTATTTCATGATATTGAAGTTTGTATCAAAACAAATATTCAATTGACAAAGTATATATTGTGATAAAAAATTTGAAATTAAATTTAAAAAATATATTTGCGATAGATAAAAAAATTAAAATAAAATGAATTTAGTAGTACATGAAATAGGATGTGTTATGTGACCTGTAAGTGATACTGAAAATAACTTTAAAACAATTATTCAAAAGTGAAGATTTATATTTATACTATAAAGTAAATACGAATATTTATAAATTTATTTATATTATATGTATTTAAATTATGATTTAATATTTAAACTAAAAACATACAAATATTTATTTCGACTAAAAATTATATTTGACAATGCTAATATATATTATAATACATATTTACAGTTATTAAGAAAACGATAATATGATTTTAGAAAACGTTCAAACTAATGATAAAAATGTGAGTGTATATATAATTAAAATGTGAAAAAATATTTTAAAGCTTAATATGTTTATGTAACTATAGTTAATGATTTATGATGTAATTATCCTATATTGACATTCATAATTTTTACTTAAACTTTTTAGTGTACATATGTAAATGCAGTGTTATTTTATATTATTAATTTATTAAAATTATCATTATTATGGCTTTAAAATTAGTACTCTCAAAGCTAACATTTAGCAAACTTATCAAATGTGTATATATAACTTATAATTACATGATCATATATATATATATATATATATATATATATATATATATATATATATATATATTATATTTT
>Ga0099824_1000899_pt1 | contig 39330 bp, 22 predicted proteins | sample SiratrowhiteBW_FD_76837 | JGI IMG/M metagenome (GOLD analysis project Ga0099824, IMG submission 76837) | Root nodule microbial communities of legume samples collected from California, USA - Siratro white BW | ecosystem: Host-associated > Plants > Roots > Nodule | place: USA: California... | reverse complement strand
GTAGAAATAATTAGAAGATAAAAAAAAAAAAAAAAAGAAAATTTTGGGACAATAACAAAAAAATAAAAAAGGTAAAAAAAAAACAATAAAAAAAAAGAAAAAAAAAAAATATAAAAAATAAAAAAAATTTATTCAAGAAAAAAAAATAAAAAAAAAAAAAAAAAAAAAAAAGTAGATATCTGGTCCATGACCAAATAATACAATAGGTCAATGATCATCACTTAAGAAATAGAAAGTACAAATATTCGGTCAAAAAGAAATAAAAAAGAGAGCAGATACATGACTAATGCATTTATTTAAAAATTAAAAGTATGAAAATTATAAAACACAAATAAAAAAATATGATGTGTCTCAGACATGACATATACTCTGATACATGCTCTTAAATTTGTAAATATACATTATACATATCGTCATGGTAGCCAAAATACTTTTCAACTGCTTTTACTTTATTCTTTTTCTCCCTTTTATTTGTTTTGCTAAGTGTATTTTTGGCTTGTATCAGCCTCTGGCAATGACCACTTTGTTCTCTTAATTGGACTCTCCCAGAACAGACTGCAGATTAAAAAAAGCAGAAAAATAATTAACAAATTAGAATTGCAAAACTAAAATAGAAGAAACTCAAAACACCCTAAAAAATGTTTGAAAGCTAACTATAACACTCCAAGAAAACCATGAAATATACATAAACTTACCAAATCAAGAAGCCTTAAAGCAGCAGTCCGAGTAAATTTTCTTGCAAAAAGGAAGCAAGTTGATGCCTTACCCTTGCTACTGCACCATTCTCTTCTGTATTCCGTTTCGTAATAAATATTATCTATTTCCTGAAAACAAATAATCAAACTTGAACACATTGTCTTCCATGGAAGTAGAGTTCATGCACTTCATATGTTTGTCTCACTGAGACAGTAATGTTCATGAGTGAAGCATTTCTACATTAGCTTTCTTAGTATAGTACAGTTCAATGATCAACTTTTCTTCCAGCTAGCCCACTCTTTTTGAGTTTTATTGCATGTTCAGATCATTACCATATCAACAACTACTGATAAATTGAAAATTTCCCACTTGAATATTTTGGAAAAAGTTTCACTATCTCGTATTGGCTGTTATAGTATAAAAGATGTGTTCGAGATCTCACATCTTGTTCATACTGTTGATAGGTGGAGTCCAGCAGTGTGACTCTGGCAGTTACTGGGAGTCCTTTTCTTCCGTGGAGGGTCAACATCAGTCTGACTGCTCCAAGGTGAAAGGCCACGTAGTCTAGAGCTATTCATTGCTTTATAAGCTCTTTGCTTATTTCTAGATCTATGTACTGTTCTGCACTAGTAGCATGAAGTGCCACCTGGTCCATTTGGGAACTTTGGATGTATTCCCGGCTTCCTTTAAAAACTAATCATTCTTTTATATGGTATTGGCTTCACTTAGCCTCACATAATACCTTTGTTTTATTTACAAAAACAAAATTTCTTTCATCATTCTTTGAGTTGGTGCATATGCTGATATATTGTGGTAGGTCATGTATTTAATTGTTTGCATTCAATTTTAGGCTCCATTAGGGGGTTACCTATTATTACCACCCATGATATTTTTCCAACAAATTAATATCACTATTGAGATAAAAACATTTAGAATGTTTTTGGCTGTTCATGCAATCACTGTTTAAGATGCATGAAAGTGATCATGGAATGGAAGTAGATTCAAAAGGGAGATTTTGCAGTGGCAGTAAAGATGAAACCTTAATAAATTTTAGAAGCATAGGCGTAGCATCTGAGTACTTGTAAGTCACTGGATGCCATCCCCTGCGCTCATGATCCCTGGAGTTGGAAATATCCCAAGAAGTATGTGTCAATGATCTTCGTGTGATTTCTGCTTCAAGGTCCTTTTGCTAGATTTGGAAAAGCAAACACAAAATAAGTATATTGTAATGAAAAAAAAAGTGCTGTCATAGGTTAAATTAGAAGTCAAAAACATCAATTCCTTTAACCGTTTGTTTTTTAGTGTGATGTTTTTTATTCAACTTCAAATAAATGCAGCAATGTAAATTTGTAATTGATTCATTGTCACTCAAATCATACAAATACAAGACCCAAAAAAGTAGACAAAATTAGTTTCTCCTTGGCATCAATTTTTTAGCATAATAAATTATGCCATAACAAGTTGTTCAGCTAAAGTGTGATTGTCATTGGGATAGGAGATAGGATAAATACTGTCATTTTTAAGTGATGAATCATAACAAAGCCTGTTAAGAGTGCAGGTGGGAAAAGAAAAGGATCCTTACAGCTAGTAATGTCTGAACATAGTGTTCATCTGGTATACAGTTATGGACCTTAGATGTGTCAGCAGGCTGCACGAAAGGAAGAAATTATAATTAGCAGTTGTTAGTTCATATAATTTACTAGAACCTGATAGACATCACGTATCAGTTCACCATCAAATATTGAATTACTTCATGAGCAGAAAATGATTTCAATAAAGAAAAAAGGACACTGATTGAAGCTAATATAGTAAAAAAAAATGAACATCTTTAAATAACTTTTAAATGCATAATTTCATGCAGAGAACTTACAATGTAATGATCCCTCCAAAATTCTGGTAGTGGTTTTTTCTGCATTATGAAATCCATAGGTAAGAGAAATGAAGACGAAACAGATAAGGCTGTCAGCATTAAAGAGACAAGAAAGATGAGTGGCTTAAATACTAAAAAGAAGATCCATCACCACAACATGCATGCAAAGCTGGCGAAGAGTTTATAAAGTTTAATGGATCAAGAACGTGAGGAAACCTGATGGGTCAGAAGGAAAACAAAGGTTGAACAGACATATTCCCTACAACTCTCACTGTCAAAATTGGCACATTTTCTTGGGTCCTTATTAATGTGTAAGTTTCTTTGTATAAGAGTCCAACATTTCAAAGAAAGTATGCGATACCAATTATAAAAGACAGACTACAATGAACCATGTCACCCATTACCTTGCAATATTTTTGAAACATTGGAAAAACAGTTTCATCTTCCACTACAACCTTGGCATGCTTTCTGGTAAGAACAGCCCACTGCAGAAGAATATATAAATAAGACAGGAAAAAGAAGGTACGATTAGGTAATGCATATCATGTATTTTAAGTTTCGAATGAACTTACAGCAAAGTAAGAGCTACATTACACCTTTACCTGAGATCCTTTCCTCCAGTTATAGACAGGAATAACAGGATTCATTTTGGGATTATAGCGGCCTTCTTTCGTGTCAGCAAAGCTGTTCATATTTTAATGCAAAAAACATTTAGTTGTGAGCAAATAAATTACCAAGTTTAACAAAAAGTTCCCCAGATTTAAACTATCCAAATTTGTTGTATGAGGAATTGTAGTTTTAAAACAATAGTGTCACTAACTACGAAGCTCGGACACACCTTTTTATATGACATGTCCAACACGTATCGGACACTGACACGTGGAAGACACTGAAATGTATAAGACACTAATCTGACATGTATCCTTGAAGTGTCCAATAAAAAAGACATTTTTTTAGGAATTTGATAATTCTAATACCGTTCCAACACAATTTTAGAAGGGACTAATACAATAATTTTCTAAAATTCATAAACTTATTATTGAAATAAGAAACAAATACTATATATAATCAAGAATATTTAGGTTATATATGTTTCTTTTCACTTTTATTATTTTAGATAGATAAATTAGATTCATTTTTTGTTATATTTGACTAACTTTATTCATAGATGGTTTTTGAATACATAAATCTTGATTGTCAATTTATATAATTCACAATGATGTAATATATAAATCTGTGTACCCGTGTCTTATATTTTGAAGATTACACGTGTCAACGTGTCCGTGTCATATTTGTATCCGTGTCATATTTGTGCTACATAACTAACTTCACTTAGTGGTATAATTTAAAAAGAAAATTGAGATTTCAGTTTTATGTCATGGAATGATAAAAATTTGAAGAAAAAAAGGGGGTAACATTACAGACCAATATGCATAAGTATAAGGCAAGTGTGTATCCTCTCACCTGTCGACAAAACTAGTTGATGCTGACATGATGTATTCATACGTATAGGTGAAGTTGTATAAAGGTATACAGCTGAAAAGAAATCAATCAACTGAAATATAGTAAGGTGCTAGGCTCAAGCATAGAGAAACATCAAGGCCATTTATTCTATCAAATGATTAAGCAAACTGAAGAAAATCACACTTTCAAAACCAAGTGCTGAGTAGTTATAGTGTAAGTCAGAAAGTGATAGGCAAAAGTATAAGGATTCTAACTGTATAGCTGTTAACAAATTTATACCCTCACCTATCTGATAGGAAAACAAAGCGGTCATTTAAAGGATCGCTTAGCGCATGTCTAAGTAAAACGCGCTCCGCCTCTATCATGCTTGCTTCTCCCCACTCAACCTGGAAATAGATCCAAATGGACTAAATAAGTACCATGAAGCTGATATGCATAACAAAATGGCATTGCCCCATTTTAGCACTATTTTTCTTGACAAATTTTAGACAATATAGTAAAATTGAATACAATAATTCAAAGTTTACTTTTAGAGAAACAACTTAAAACAGGAGCTACCTCAGATTTTTCAAACAAAATGGGATTGCTACTTTGCAACAACTATTTTCTGACAAATTACTTGGTAAAATTGAATAAAATAATTCAAATTTCACTTTCAGAGAAACAAGTTAGAACAGGAGGTAGACTGAATATTCATTGATACTTGGAAGTTTGTGATAAGAGCTATATTCAATCAGGTATACATGTAAACAAATGCCTAATCATGCTCTGGTTTTAGCACAGAAAATGCAACATTCAAATCAAAATATTCAATATAACTCTAGATGGCACAGGTACAGAAACTCCTACAAAGAGTAAAGGAAGTCAGTACCTTAGGATTCAACTGTTAGCCAGCAAGGAATATACGTTTCCCAAATTTGTTAACTTAGAAAAATGCACTTAATTGCAATTATAGAATGGTCGTGGTCAATCTTTGTAGTTGGGAGGAATGAGTTTAACTACTTAAAAAGCTCACAACAATCATTCTTATTAGGCATCTTAATCATCAATCATCTCCCTAAAAGAAAATAATTAACATACACTTCTAAACAAAGAACATTCATAAGCAAAGCTATAACTAAATATCAAGGGAATTTAATTTTATCAGGGAATTACTTCTTTTCATCAGAAAGAGAACCTTTAACTTCCATAATTTTCAATAAATTTCTTAATATCCTTCAAATAATGCCCTTACTATTTTGGTATTCCTTTTACATATAAAATAACTCGGAATAACTAATATTGTCTCTCCAATAAAGTTTAGTCTCTCTCCATAGAATAATTAGTAAAACAAACTTCACAAAACTGCAGATAAATAGAAGCAAAATATGAATAAAAGAGGGACAATTAAAAAGGAAGGTAGTAATTGATAACAAAAAAGGGAGGTTAAAATATGATCATCAAAGGAAGAACACGGTCCCCAATTGGCCTCACATAGAAAATGGATTATTAAACTTCAGAGTTGGAACAAACTTGAATTCACAAAAAGAACTGTTGTTACAACATAAGCAGGGTGTAAGTTACACCAAGTCAAGTGTAATCCCTTATCAATATGAACACCACATAACAGATCACATGGAAAGTGAATTTATAAACAAAAGTAGATTCTGCTGAAAACAAAAAGAAGACTAACCTGTACACTATTATTAACTTGCCGATTCAAAAAATAAGGTGATCTAGTTGTGGCCTTGTTGAGAAGAAACCCTGGTCTGCAGTGAACAAAAATTGAGAATTTGCTATCGCCTCCCTGAAGAAATGGACAAATGTTTCCGTTGGTATTACAGCGACTCAATAGTAAACAAAAAGCACTCTGGAATAAAAGCAATGTTGATCACCCATTGTTTCTCATAACATGAAAAGGAAGATAGACAAATTCACATCCACTATAAACACTTATAAATCAGGAGGGCTATTAGCATCTTAAAATGCAAACTAGCACTACTACTAAAATGTTGGTATGAGCACAAAGGAGAATAACCCTTACTTCTTATATCAAGAGTGCATTCAAGAAACATTACCCGAGTCTGGCCCACACAAAGAAATGATACTAACTTCAATCTAAAACCTTAAACCATTGGATTTGTGGGTCAGCTTTCTTATATTGCTCAACTTTCTCATTTCTACTCAATATGGACTTAGACTTATACTTGAATACCTAATAGAGTAAAACATCTCCCCATAATTTTCAGCTAGCAATTCAAAGTGTCTCAAGCTCTAAATTGGACAAAAATAAACATAGATTCTATTTAATCATTAAGACATTAAAGTGACCACAATTGATGTACCTCACTTTAGCCTCTAAACCTCCTATCACCTAAAGGGTCTACCTCCTTCCTACAAAGATTGGAATTTAAATTCTTTACACTATACATTGTCAACAAATAAGAAATCATCATGTGTATTATTTTTAAATAGTTATTGTAAGAATCAACATACTCTTTATGGGCATGCTATACGGAAAGAAAACAAGGACATAAGTCATTCAATTTAATTAGGATGTTTTTTAACCTCACCATTATATATTTTTATTTTAAGGAGAAGGCCACAATTATAAGTTCTAAATGTAAGCAAACCTTGTTTCCAGAATGTGGGATTAACTTATTATGGAATGACAAATATTTACTTATAGCAATTTGTTTCAATCCAAGACATTAAATAACCCATGTAAAAACACTTTACATCGTTATATTACAAAGATAAAGAGAAAAATAGAAATAACTAAACTTTGCGATGCAAAGCTGTGCTAATAATGATATCAAATAACTAAACTCATTCGTTCTGATCTAACTGAAAAATATCAAACTTGTCAGCTGTAAAATAATGACTAATAAAAGTAGTTGCCCTATTTACTTCCATGATCAGAGATCAATAAAAGAGGAAAGAAAGTACCCTAAAGAATGCATCCCAAACCATTTCCAAAGGTAGCCTGTTCCGTGCAATGAAGAGAAATGCAATCTTGGGGACCTGAACCTCAGGCTCAGAAACAAAATGGCGTTGCAATGAAACCAACCCCACAACATGATTGTAACGTGTCTGCATAAACAAGAAACTCCCCAAGCAAAACACCACAAAGATCAAAGCAAAAAGCTTCTTCTTCCACCTGTGCTGAACCACCTTACGCTTCATATTCTATATATGCTCACCCCTTTTATCAGCTAAAACTGACCCACCATTTCAAACTTGTTCAGCAGCTGAATCACACCCTAAAAAACGAAACTTTGACCTTCACTTGGACCTTGCAGGACTCAAAACCAGAAGATCCAACCAGATCCATGGCAACCCAATAACCACAAAACCCAGAAAGGAAAAAACTTGACCAAGCTCGTGAAAAAAGGAAAAACCTACACTGACCCAGAAATCAATACAAAGCAACTAACAGTGGTTAAAAAGAAAGCAAGGTGCTTGTGAGGTTATGAGCAAAAAGCTTATAGATTATCTCTCCAGAGAATTGTTGTTACTTGGAAATGAAACTGAGAAATGAAGAAGACTTAGAGAGAGAGTGACGAAGTGTGTGTTAAGACTTAAGAGTGAAAAGTTTGTTGGTTAGTGGTTTTTAATAATTTGGGTGTGAAAAAGTGAAGAGTGTCTTCTTGTTCTTGTGTTGTAAAGGTGCTGCTTCTTTTTCAAGTTGCGTGTGAATCTGGAGAACAGAATACTATGATTGGGATTTGAGAGTTCTGTAAAAAAAACACACAAAACCCAAACTCTTTTTCTGTAATGGTGAAGCCTTTCAGTTTCTGTTTCTTTTTTTGGTTTCAAGGGATGCAAGAAGAACAATTTTGCTAATATGGGTAAACACATTGGTTAAGAAATTAATATTAGATTCTTTTTAATCATTACATGTGTTAAAACTACATTACATTAAATGAATTAAAAATATTTGAATGAATAATATACAAAATATTCAAATTAGAGTGCCATAGTCACTTTATATACTTTTATAATGAGATTTCTAATTGATAATAAGTATTGCAATTATAGTAACATGATTTCTAATTGATTATTGGTGTCAAGAAATTTATTTTAATATTTTTCTTTACTTATTATTTTTTCAAGTGCTTGATTGGATGTAATAAAAGTTTTTACAATATGATTTTTAAGATAATTATTATAAAAATAGAAAAATACATAATTTATAATTATACGAATATAAAAAAATCATCTACATATATTATTTGTTATGTTTTAATATTAATTTACATTTCTTATACTTTTAACTATAGCACATGTATTATTATTTATGAAATAATGATACTTGATATATTAATTATGCATGACAAACCTTTTATTTCAAGACTTCGAACTACCCTAATATAAATAATTGTTTTTATATAAACAAAAATATTTTAAACTCTTGTGTTTTAATTAATCCTTAACTTTATTTATAAAAAATAATTAATTTTAAATTAGACTTTTTCTAACGACTTTGAGTTTTATATTATTAGTAATAATAATAACAAATGAAAATTATTTGACTCATAATATTTTATGATGTGCTCACAAAATGTCAAAAACATTGAAAGTAGGTGTTAGATGGATAATCACACCACACCAAACGGAGGTTGTTTGTAACCAAGTAATGATGCCAAATTTGATGCAGTGTGTTGATAAAATATAGTCATGAGTACTATTTAACATATTCTATGTGCATGTGATAACAAACTAACACATGCTTCTTTTTTTTTCTTTACGTTTAAATAAGTAAAAGTTTGAGTTTGAGTTTTTTATAAGGGTCAGATGTTTTTACCTTATATTTAAATAAGTAAAAGTTTGAGTTTTTTAAAGAACTTTGTTTAATTTTATTATTTATTTATTTTATTTGACGTTATTATTAGAAAAAAAAATTATTTCATGTTTGATTTAGTGCCTTTCAATTTTGTTTGATTATTCTCCAGCTTCAATTCCAATTCATGAAATGCGAGTAATTTGTTTCAAATTCTTATGTTACCTCAATTAAATAAAAATTAATTGATTGATTATTACAAATTACTCTAGTTATAAATACTAACATTTAAAACATACATGTTTATATTTCACTTTTAAAAACTAATTTTAACAATTAAAAAATCAAATTTAACAATATAAACACATTATAAAATATAGAAATGAATAGTTATTATCAATCATTCACGCATTAGCCATAAATTTCAAGATCAGGTTCCAAAATAGTGGAGTCATCACTTAACCCTTTCTCCTTCCCTATCGTCCAAAAATGTCTCATTGGCCAAATTATAAATAATTACTTGCAGAGAAGAATGGTGTTCATTGAAGATGAAAACACAAAAACCAAGATAACAAAATTCTCACGTGAATTGCTTGTCTGGCTAAGTAACAATTGATGTCAACATGAATGAAACAAAATGTGAATACACAGTGCCCAGCATGGTAGGTGAACAACACCTACGTAGAGGTAAGTAGCACTGTTCCAAGCCCAAAGGGATTCCACCCAGTTCCAGTAGTCAACAACATTAATACCATAAAAATCTTCAAATGCACCTTTGAGTAAAACAAATGCAACCGGAGGAAACACAACAAAACCTAAAGCAATATTACAAGAGGCCCTTAGTAAGGTTCTCCAGCTCTTAGCTTGAATATCTAGCTTCAATGGTCTAGCCAATAGACAAAATGGGACAATAAGTAAAGCCCCAATTTCTGCAGTGGCGAAGTTGATGACGGACATGAGAGACAAACCGATGAATGTTGCTGATAAAGTTACAGACTTCAAGCTGGCCCACCTATTTTTCTCAAGTTGAGATGCAGCTGCTTCGAAAATTGGACAATCCAAAATCAAGTATAAAATCAGCAAGCTAAAAGCTGATGCGAAACCCCACAATACAAAGTTCATCGTTAGGGTTGTATTGGGTAGTTGACATATGAAAAATGGGAGTAAGGAGACAACAACACCCCATAAATGAATGACCAAAACCTTCCTTGCCGAATTCAACCATTTCCAAGATTTGTTGTTGGCATCAACTTCGGATGGGTTTTGGGGAGTCGAACTACTAGCATTGGTATGGAGATACGCTGCAACTATCGGAAGTGGTGCGACAAGTAATGTAAATGGAATCATGTAAATTCCAACCGACACAAACTTACCAGGAGATGTCAAGAGATACAAAAAAAATGACTGGTGAAACTTCTCAAGAAGGTTGTTTATTGAGCGTATGACTCCTTCAATCAACCTGCAATGTGTACAAAACATTTTGGTCACGGTGATGAAACAAAGAGAAAGATCTTCTTATATTGTGCTTTATAACATAAATGAGCAGTAATACACAAGTTCATAAAATGTTAAAGCGAAATATTATTCCATAGAATTAAAGCTTAGCACGTAATGGAGAATAATAGTTTCCCATCACAAGTTCAACTACACCAATAACAAAACGAAACAAAAAGTATACAAAAGCAATAGCCAATTAAATTTTCTTCACGTTAAAAAATTCAAGAATTTCCTTTGTTTAACAATTTGTGAAAATACTGTTTTGGAGTTTCTTCAGCTTTCCCAGCTTTTATTTAACAATTTGTGAAAATACATTATGTTATATCTAATGACAGAAACCGAACCGAGCCTTCAAATAACTATACAGAACTTTTCTTCCTTCGGTTTCAAAAACGAGGACAAGATGTTCATAACTTTGTACAGTTTAATTATTGTAAACGGCAAACATAAACAGGACATTGCATATAATTTAAAATTAAAAAATTGTGAGACTTTTACAATAATTCCATTGATAGCAAGCCATTTATTTGATGTTTGATTTTCAAAATCGTTATACTATGCAACTTGTAAGAGTGGCACGTACCTTCCACCACGAAGTATGAATTCGTTACGCCTGTTCACTTTAGTAAGAGAAACTTTTGGTGAAATTTCCAGAGTGATTGCGTCAACTTGATAATCACGGAAGGCACCATGAGGGCCGGTGGGAACACCCAGACCCTGAGAGGAATAATATACAGATAAAGAATATTATAAAGTGGACACAGGGAATATCATAAGATACACCTTTTAGATAGGGGAAAAAAATAAAGCACCTGGTAATACAATGAACTTGCCAGTGTAGCAGCACCTTCTACATACTCAGAAGCAGGAATACCAAACTTCCACTGAGGATTTAAACTTCTAGCAATTTTTCCCAAGGATTCAAATATAACACCCAAAGTATTGAGCCACCAGGAGTCAAGCAGAGACCACATCTTCTTCACTTTTATCCGCAATCCTTGTTTGTGAACCGCCAGATAATTGACGATATTGATAAGGTCAAGGTTTGGCATCTGGCCGTTGGATGCTTCAGCATAAATATTAAGACTGTCTTCATACTGGTTACCTTGCTCTGCAACTTTAATTACAAGAGCTGCTGCCATAGTTCCTGCACGCCTAAAATCCCCATTTAACTTTCCATCCAAATAAAGACCCTGTCCAAGTTCATTAAAAGTGCTGCTCTCATTACAAGTTTCACTAGTAACTATATCAACTTTGTGGAAAACAGGAGCCTGATATTCTCTTAGCCAAGCAGCCACTGCAGAATATTCTCCATATTGTGAATCAGCCACAAGCCAAACAATATCCTTTGCCAGCCAAGTAACATGCGAAAGCAGCGAGAACACTGAGTAAGCAATACCCAAGGACACAGCCTCACCCAAACCAACTTTGTTTGGATTGTAAGGCGTCACCAAGACAATAGCTTCCTTTCCATCCCCACGTGGTGCCCTAATAATTCCAATAGTGTTGACTCCCAACGAAGAACAAGTTCCATTTTTGGAGATTATACCTGAATCGGGACTGGTAAAGAAGTGTAGTGGATGAAACTGACTGAATTGAGGGTAAAACTTGTGGAAAGTAACTTCAGCATCCAAAGCGGACATATACTGTGCAATAAGTTTTTGACTTTCACTGCATTAAAACACAACAAATAAATTATTTTTCCTTGTGAAATTGTATAAAGTCCCTTATGATAACAGGAAAGAAAGAGTTACATTGGTGAGGCCACGGATCTGAGCTCCAGATCAGTTAAGTCCTTGATGAATTTATTTGCATCTGAGACATGGTGAGTTGAGAGCATGTTGTTTGCAGAACCTGCAGAACCAGATAAAAATTAGAATTAGCGAATTGAAGACGAAAAGGTATGTTGTGTGTTTGGTTCTCTGTTTGCAAGCATTCATGTGTGAGCAGACAGAGAAGTATGTCAGTTAGTGCTTCTGGCCAAATTTCCATTTGAGGCTGCACAAATGGAAAAATAAACAAGCATCAGGTCACTTGAGAATGGAAATGACCTGGCATGAGGGCATTCTCGGAAATGTAGGTGTTCTTGGCAAGGACTGGGAGAAGGAGAAGAGCCACCACCCCTGCTAGGAAACAAAACAAACTGGAAAGAACAAAGTTTTAATTAAATTCAAATCACTCAACTTAATAATAACAACAACAACAATAATAATAATTTTAACTAGTGTCTTTAGAGCACTGATTAAGAAATCAAAAGAACAATCAAGTGTTATTAATGCACCTCCTGCATCATTTCCAATGCATCCCAACATGATTTCCAGTAAAAAAAATCAATTGTCGATTTCTTAATAGTGTTACCCTCACAATAATAATAATAATAGTGGTATTAGCAACAGCATCAGCAGTAATACCTGACAATGTTGCTGTGAGATATTAGCCAGATCCATAGGCGTACAATTGGGAGCACTCTTGGTTTTGCACTGCTGTTCTCGTTGGCACTCATGTCTTCCCTCCTCTTCTGATCCACAAATCACAATTAGAGCAGTCAATAATATAGTTCAAATACAATTGTTCATTATTATTATTATTATTATTATTATTATTATTATTATCCAATCTTGGTGTCTTATTTAGCCAGAAAACTGCATGTGTTATGAAAGGTGCTAATGGAAACCTGAAGCTCAATGAAACTAAAGGTTTCTATGTGGATCTATGGCGTGTAACCTAGCTTTGCATATAAACCCATGCATTCGGAAAAACTGTACCATGGAAAGCAACTTAATTGGAATACCCACTGTTTTGCAAGTTAGTGCACTAAACTGATTCTTCTTTTGGATTCTAGTCTAACTTACAGATTAACATTTGGTTGCAAAACACAGCCAGAGATTTTATTAGTATGTGAAATAAGAAAGTTGTGGATATTCAAAAAAGGCACACAATATGGAGGGTTTATTCTAGAAGGAATAAGAAGGGCCTTCTAGAGAGCCGGTTAGCTGAAATTGAAAGTAGAGGAGGATGGGAGATCATGCGGGAAAAGGGGAATACAATTAGAAGGGAGAATAATAGGGGGTCTGTTGTGGGAAATCATAGTTTATTAGGTATTGGCAAAGAATACCTCCTCTAAGGAGCTTAGGCTCTGGTTTCTTTTCTTTACTTATATAATAGCTCGAGCTCTCCTTAATCAATAAAACTCATCTTATTCAGAACTTGGTTTTCTAGATTCCCATCACTTTAGCATATTAATACTAAATACCTAACTTGACCAACTACAGAGCTCAAACATCTCTTCCCTTACTACATCATTACTAATTTTATCACAAATGCATATTGAGGAGTAGTAAATAAGATGAGTTGTTCCAAGGTATATGAGACCTGAAAACATCATAGCTTCCATTAGAAAACTCTTATTTGAAAGCATAAGTAGGTTCTACCCAGAATATTCCACAAAACCCCATCCATCCATTAACTTCTATTATTAAAGCACATTTTATATCAGTCAAACGCACAATAGCTTGGTCCAAAAGCATCAAACCAATCCAGCAAAAACCACCATCACCTTAACAAATCCTCAATAAGTCTTCAATTTAACCAAGTTACAATATTTTCCTTACTATTCTATACCAATAAACCATGTCTCAGACACAGGTGAGATCTGTTTAAATATTTATATAAGCAAATATGAAATGAATTTGACTTAATCCGTCAAATTACCACTAAATGCATATGTCATAAGCAAAAATCAGTTTATAACTACCACTAAATGCATATTTACATAAGCAAAAATCACCTTCACATTGTTACTTACAGCATAACCAGTTTCCGTGTGTCCTTCTTTCCAAAAATCACCTAATTTTTTATAACTAACGATCACGGCTACAATATGAAGACCGCGAGTCAACTCGCAAACTCGAACGAGTTTACGTTTTCACTCCCTCGAACCTAATTAAGGTAGAATCGTTTTTCAGTAGGCTCAACTGAACTCGAGCAAACTCGAGTGGAATCGCGAGTTTAGAGTCGATTCAACGAACTCGGTTGGACACTACAAAAACCAAAAACATTACACCGGAATATTTGTTTCTAGGTCACGATTTTAGCAGAACGCACCTGCGAAAGTGCTTCACTGGTTCTCAATGGCAATTTTTTCTCCGCTTTGGATGTTGATGTTGCGTTCTCCTATCGCACGTGCAGATCCGTGTAGGTTCAATTCTCAGGTCGTTTTGTGTCTTTCTCAGGTCGTTTTGCGTTTCGCCATAGCCTCTGCGATCTCATTGCTCTGTGTTTTCCTTTCTCTCTTTCTCCAGTTTCTTATACAGGGAAACAAATTAGTGTTTTAGTTTTTTTTTTTTTTTCCTCTCTTTGATGTTTTTTCAACAACTTTTTTTTGTGTAAAACATTATATAGGAATAATTATAATATTAGAAAAATATAAAAGACAATATTTAAAAATGTCATATAATACGATGAACTAATAATAGGCCAAACGTGTAATTATTTTTGGTATTTACTAAATGGGTGAAAAAAAAAATCTGTAACACAACTTTAGATAAAGCTATAATTGAAAAAGAAATAAAATAGAACTAAAATCATATTAATGAAATAATTCATTTGAAGTTGTGACTCCTTAACACGGATTAAATTAAAAATTAAAACTATACATATTTATTAAATTAAAAATATTTGCACCAGTTTAGTATTTTTGTCCTACTAATAATATAGTAAAAGGTAAAAAAATATTTATAGCATAATTCATTACAGATATTTTAATGTAATTTTGAATTTTATCCTAATAATAATATAGTAAAAGGTAAGAAAAAATATTTATAGCATAATTCATTACGGGTATTTTAATGTAATGTTGAATTGTTACATTATTTATAAATATTCTAATATGTTTTTTATACGAAATAAATACATAAGGCTTTAAGTTTAATAACCTTGTGCATGTGACTTTATATATACTGATATAAAGGGTTTTGAAGTATCGACTATAAATTGAGATGTTTATGGAAAAATAGTACTTAGAATTTGATGAAATTGTATACTGATTTTCGTTGTTCACTTTATTCAAGAAAGTATTATAAGAACAGTAGAAAAAGTTTCAAATGTGTAGATTTGGAATCAAGATTTATCTACTAAGTATTTAGCTAAAGGTCTACATAATTGGTTTAGATGTAATTCTCAAGTTACATCTTCTAATATAAGTTGGTCATGGATTTTGAAGCTTCTTTTTTTAAAAAAAAATGTAAGTCTTTAAATGGTCAGAGGTGTATATAATGGACTTATAATGTAACTATCATATTGCATCTTCAAATATAAGTTGGCCATGGATTTTGAAGCTTTTTCCTAAGGAAAAATATAATTATTTATATTTTATTCTCCGTTTTAGTAAGAAAGAAATTGTCTAAGAGAATGAGAATGAATAAATTTGATCCTTAATACCCTTAACATATTACTCATTTTGATATTATTTATTGAATGCTCACATTACAGTGAATCTCTATCTTCGAGACTATATAAGTACTTAGAAATTATGATGTGATTAATAATAAAAATAACAAATTATCATCTGATGCGGAATCTCTAAGCTGGAAATATCTATGGTAATAGAAGAAAGATTTGGGTTGTAGGATTGTTTCATTAAAGCTTTAAGGAGTGGCATTTGAATGAACGTGATCTTCAAAAGTTTGCAGAAAATTCGAAAACGAAAAATAATTAAAAAAAATGCAAGAAACAAAGATAATACCAAGAATTAGAACAACACCTTGTGCCACCCAAATTTATGAGATAAGCAAGATGGTGATTCACTACTTGTGATCTAGTCCACAAAATAAGAACCAATATTAAGAATTAGAAAGAACCTTGCGCCACTCAAATCTATGAGATAAGCAAGATGATAAATCATCACTTATGACCTAACTCACAAGATAAGAAACCCAAGGGAGAAACTCTCCACATCCCTTTCATGAACCCAATGCACCACCAAAAGATAAGTCATGAAGTGTCACTCTAAGATAAGCAAAAGAGAGACATCTCTTGAGATATGATACACTCAAGATTTTCAAAAATTTCTATTCATTACAAATCTTCCCAAAATGAGTACAATAGGTGTCCTTATATAGAACTCATGGTAAAAAAGGAATAGACAAGTCCATTTCTTCTCTAGGTCCAAACTAAACATAGAAAAAAAAGAAGAAAAATTACATTTTTTTATATATTTTTCAGATCACATCATCCTCCCCTTCTTCGAGAAAATTAATCCCGAATTCTAGTTGAGTTAATCTTCAAAAATCTAAGTTCCCTCCACATGTTTAATAAAATGTCTGAATCGCTTCTTGAGACACTCAAAATCTTTGAGTGTACCAAAGCTCTGACACCAACTCATACGAAATGCCCAAGTCGGAGCTGCAAAACGAAAGCCGAAAAGGTCTATGGTAATGGAGGAAAAAGTTTGGATTATAGGATCGTTTCACTCAAGCTTCAAAGAAGAGCTCTTGGATGAATTATTGGATGAATGTGATCTTCAAAAGTATGCGCAAAACTCATAAATGAAAACAACTAAAGAAAATGCAAAAAATAAAGATAATGTTATGAATTAGAACAACATATTGCGCCACCCAAATTCATGAGATAAACAAGATGATGATTCGCCACTTGTGACTTAGCCCACAAGATAAGAATCAATGCTAGGAATTGTAAAGAACCTTGCACCACTCAAATCCATTAGATAAGCAAGATGATAAATCGTCACTTGGTTTTAGAGCTCAGTTCCAAGACAAGGATTGAGATGACTTTGAGAAATTGGCAAAATCCTTCCTTCAATTTTACTGTCAATATCATTGTAAGTTAGTGACAAAACCATTGCAAAAGTAAGTCTGTAAAAAAAATAACAAAAAAAATGTTGTGGTTGAATGGTTCATGTCATTACAACATAAACTCAAGTATCTATGAAGTGCTATATTTTCTGCAATTGTGGAGGATTGTTACTATACTTGTTAGGTCATTAAAATTACCGTCAAACTGTTTTTGTTTACCCATCTTTGTGTTTGTTGTCATTATATTTTTTATTTATTTATTTTTTTGTTAAAATTACTCTTATTGGGTGAATTATTCTTGAAAATGTCTTGTTGATTTGGTTAAGAACTCAAGAAGAACACAAGAGTGGAAAAAGGCAAGAGAGTTATATTATAAATAAATAAAAAAAAGCCTAAACTAAGTGCATACACTTGAGTATTGAGTTTAAACACACGAGGAAGAGATGGTGAGAATATATTACTTGTTACTTCTAATCATTTTTTTTTAATTTAAGTATGTCAGGTGGAGGTGCTAATCCTTCCTCTTCAGAAACCACCCTTTCAGCACCACAAATGCAAGCTTTAACTTAATGTTTGGAGAGGTTAATGAGACAACAAAATGATGAGCTTCATGAGAGGTTGGACGAAATGACAAATAGAAACAATCATGAAGACAATAGGAGGAGAAGAAGAGATAATGATAGTGACCGCGTCAAGAATAGAATGAAAAGAGTAAAGCTTAAAATCCCACCATTTAAAAGAAAAGAGGACCCAGAAGCATACTTAGAGTGGAAACTCAAATTGAACATTTGTTTTCCTGTTACAATTACATTAAAGAATAAAAAATTAGGATGACAACAGCTAAATTTTCTGATTAAGCACTCATTTGGTGGAACAAATATCAAAAGGAGAGGCGGAAAATGAAGAACCAATGGTAGACACTTGGGGTGAGATGAGAAGTATCATGAGAAAAATATATGTTTAAGCTAGTTACAATAAAGATTTGCAGCTTAAACTCCAAAAATTGACTCAAGGTAATAGTAGTGTTGAAGAGTATTTTAAGGACATGGAGGTTACCATGATTAGAGCTAAAATTCAGGAAGACAATGAGGTGAATATGACTCGATTTTTGAGTGGTTTGAACAGTGATATAAGAGATATTGTAGAGTTGCAAGAATATATTAAGATGGAGGATTTGTTGCATAAGGCCACTTAAGTTGAACAACAACTTAAGAGAAAAAGTATCGCAAGAAAGAGTTCTTCCAATTTTAACCAAGTTGGAAGGACAAGTCCGAAAAGAGGGATCCTCCTCCTCCAAATTTACTGAGGCAGTTCCATATGAAAAAGCTCTGAAGAGTTCCAATGAGAAAACCACAAAAACCAGGGATGTAAAGTGTTTTAGGTGTTTGGGAAGAAGGCATATTGCTTCTGAATGTGCTACTAAGAGAATCACCATCCTTAAGGATAATGGAGAATATACTAGTGAGTCTTTAGCTAGTGAAGAAGATGAGGAGGAAGAAATAGAGGTGGAACCAATGGAAGGTGATTTATTACGATTAGGAGGTTGTTGGGAAGTTAATTACATGCTTTAGTCCAATCCTAAAAAGATAACATTTTTCATACCAGATGTTATATCAATGGGAAATTATGCTCTTTGATTGTTTATAGTGGAAGTTGTACTAGTGTGGCTAGCTCTAGACTGGTGTCCAAATTAAATTTGGAGACTAAGCCACATCCTAGGGCATACAAACTTCAATGGCTTAGTGAAGATGGAGAGTTGGTCGTGAATAAATAAATTTCCATGGGACAATATACTGACAAGGTGTTATGTGATGTGGTTCCAATAGAGACAAGTCATATCATATTAGGAAGGACAGTTCATTATGGGTTCACAAATAAGATTTCTTTCATACACAATGATAAGAAAATTATTCTTAAATCATTGTCTCCTAAAGAGATTTGTGAGTATCGAATAAAATTGAGAGAAAGAAGAATTCAAGAGAAAGGAGAAAATAGTGAAACATACAAAAAGAGTGGAAAGAAAAAGAGTGAAACACATCATCAGGGAAGCAAGAGCGAAACACTTAGAGCAAAACAAATTTTTTGGTGAGAGAGAGTGAGGTGAAAAAAGTGTTGATGGTCAATAAACCACTTTATTTGTTGTATTACAAAAATAATATTTTTGCTAACAACTCTAATAAACTTGTTGTTCCTGCTAGTGTTGAGCTTTTTGTAGGAATATAAGGATGTGTTATTAAAAAAAATCCCAAATGGACTACCACCGTTAAGAAGAATTGAGCACCACATTGATTTATTCTTGGAGCTTCTTTACCCAACCAACCAGCTTATAGGAGCAATCCACAAGAGACTCAAGAAATTCAAAGGCAAGTTGATGAGCAAAGGGTGGGTGCAAGAGAGCATGAGTTTGTGTGTTGTTCCCGTGATATTGGTGTCTAAAAAAGATGGGACTTAGAGGATGTGCATAGACTGCAAGGCTCTCAATAATATCACAATCAAATACAGACATCCTATTCCCAAGTTAAATGATCTCTTTGTTGAGTTACATGGTGCTTGTGTGTGTTTCTGAGGTTGATTTGAAAAGTCAGTACCATCAAATTAGGATAAGGGAAGAGGATGAGTGAAAAACTACATTTAAGACTAAGTATGGTTTGTGTGAGTGGCGGGTGATGCCTTTTGGGCTAACTAATGTCCAAAGCACTATTATAAGATTAATGAACCATGTCTTAAGGGAATTTGTGGCCCAATTTGTTGTGGTATATTTTGATGACATTCTAATTTATAACACTAATATTGATTTGCATATTGAACATTTTGAGTGTTTTAATGAATGTGCTTAGAGAAGAACAATTATTTGCTAATAATAAAAAATGTGCCTTTTGCACTGATCATGTTGTATTTTTGGGATTTGTTATGAGTGTTAAAGAGGTACAAGTGGATGGGCAAAAGATTAAGGTCATTCAAGAGTGGCCTACACCTAAAAATGTGAGTGAAGTGAGAAATTTTCATGGTTTAACTAGTTTCTATAGGAGGTTTGTTAGGGATTTTAGTACCTTGGTTACACCTCTTGGTAAGGTAGTTAAAAAACATGTGAGATTTAAGTGGAAAGAGAAACAAGAGCAAGTCTTTGTCGCCCTTAAGCATAGGCTAACTAATGTTCCCATTCTTGCATCACCAAATTTTACAAAATCTTTTGAAATTGAATGTGATGCATTTAATGTGGGTATTTGGGCTATTTTAATTCAGGAAGGACACCCAATTGCTTATTTTAGTGAGAAATTGAATGGAGTTGCCTTAAATTATTCTACTTATGACAAGGAATTGTATGCTTTAGTGCATGCATTGCAAACTTGGCAACATTATCTTTTGCCCAAAGAATTTGTAATTCATAGTGATCATGAATCCATTAAATATTTGAAATGACAAGGTAAGTTGAATAAGAGACATGTCAAGTGAGTTTAGTTCCTTAAACAATTTCCATATGTCATTAAACATAAAAAGGGAAAATGGAACATTGTTACTGATGCATTATCTAAAAGACATGAATTACTTTTTACTCTTGAAATTAAAATTTGTGGACTTGAAACTTTGAGAGAGATGTACTTGTATGATGCCAAATTTTCTGAAATGTATACTGCTTGTGAAAAGGTGTCTCAAAATGGATACTATAGGCACAATTATTACTTGTTTAAAGAAAAGATATTATGTGTGCCTAAGTGTTCCATAAGGGATTTACTAGTAAGAAAGACACATGAAGGTGGTTTGATGGGATGTTTTGGGATACAAAAGACTTTAGAAGCATTGCATGAGCATTTCTATTGGCCCCGTATGAAACTTGACGTGCATAAATTTTGTGACCATTGCATTGTTTATAAAAAGGCAAAATCAAAAGTGATGCCACATGGTTTATATACACTCTTGCCTATACCTGACTATTCTTGGATTGACATTTCTATGGACTTTATCTTAGATTGCCCCGAACAAAAAATGGCAAAGATTATGTTTTTGTTGTTGTTGGCAGATTTTCAAAAATGACACATTTCATACCTTGCAAGAAGACAAATGATGTTTGTCATGTAGCTGATTTATTTTTTAGAAAAGTTGTGAGACTTCATGGAGTGTATAGGAGTATTATAAGTGATAGGGACACTAAGTTTCTAAGTCACTTTTGAAGGACATTGTGAGGTAAGCTTGGTACTAAATTACTTTCCTCTACTACTTGTCATCCACAAACTGATGGGCAGACTGAGGTAGTGAATAGAACATTAGGCACTTTGCTTAAGACTATTTTAAAGAAGAATCTTAAGTCAATGTTTGTCTCATGTAGAATTTGCTTATAATAGGGTTGTCCATAGCACAACTAATTGCTCACCATTTGAAATTGTGCATGGATTTAATCCTTTAACACCACTTGATTTATTGCTTATGCCTAATATTTTTGTTTTAAGCGTAAGGATGCATAGGCTAAAACTGACTATGTGAAGAAGCTGCATAAGCCTGTGAAGACATAAATTGAAAAGAAAAATGAGAACTATGCTAAGTAAGTCAATAAAGGAAGAAAGAAAATTGTTTCTGAACCCAGTGATTGGGTTTGTGTTCATATGAGGAAAGAAATATTCTTGAGCAAAGGAAGTCCAAACTCCAACCAAGAGAAGATGGTTATTTTCAAGTGTTTGAGAGGATAAATGATAATGCTTATAAAGTTGATCTATCTGGTGAGTATGGAGTAAGTGTCACTTTTAATGTATATGATTTGTCTCTTTTTGATGTAGGGAATGATGTTCAACATTTGAGGACAAATGCGTTCTAAGAAGGGGACAATGATGTGGACATCCAAGCTCAACTCCACAAGACCCATGATAAGAAAGCTGAAGTCCACAAAACGAAAAATGAAGTCCATAATCCAATTCAAGACTTAGGTGGGCCCATGACTAGAGGAAGACTTAAGAAGATCAAAGAATTCATCCAAGAGTCACTCCTTGAAGCTTGAGTGAAACAATCTTACAATCCAAACCTTTCCTCCATTACCATAGATGTTTTTGACTTCCGTTTTGCACTTCCGACTCGGGGATTCCACATCAACAATATATGATGCATTTACTATTAATGTTGATAGACAACGCCCATGAATTTATGAAATCATTAAGAAAATTCAAAATACTAAATTCATCTTTCACATTGTCTTTTGAATTAATATTGTATGTCATGTGACATGATAGTTGATTTATTGTCTTTCATGTGGCTAACATGTAGCATGACCATATTGAAAGTTGAATTGGATAATGGTTGAAAGTTTTTGTACTTGATTAAATAAATTTCTTATAGTTTTCTTTGATCCTTATTCAATATGAAACCATCTTACATTTCTTTGTTGAGTCGTGTTAACGTTTTTTCATTGTCCATTTTTGTTTATTGTATTATGTGACTTTATTTTTGTTAGATGTTTTGATGAGATGGTCATTAATCCTTTGATGTTATACTAGAACATGAAGAAAGTTGGTAGAATTATTCAAGTGATGCAAGGTTAAGTAGTCATCTTTATTACCATAGACTTATAGCTAGTTTATTATAAGTGATACTAATGGAAGGGATAAGATATGAAAATTTTATGTGTATGTGAAAGTTGGAGAACATAAAAATATTGAGTGTATTAAATTAAGATGTAATCTTGTGATTACTATGAGAGTAGACATTCTTATTGATGCCATTATGTAGCTAAGCATAACATTTTTTTTAATGTCAAGCACTCTCCAATAATTCTTAATGAATGATAACTCTTTTTAATCTCAACAATAATTCTTAATGAATGATAACTCTTTTTAATCTCAAATGGTATGCAACACTCTCATATAATATATAATGATCCTTTTCAATGTCAAACAATATTGTACTTATATATAATGAATGATTTTTGTAAGTAAGTTTCTATCTATGTATGTTAAATAAATGAATAAAACTTGTGAAAGTAGTTATTTGTTATATATGTTTTCCTTTTTTTCCCATTTATTACAATAACAATTTATACATATTAAAAATAGTGATAATATGATAAAGAATATTTTTATCATTAATTACACGACAATCTCACATAATACATCAATTAACTTAAAATATAAAGATAATAATGTGTCATTCACTAAAATAAGTTATGATTTCAATTCCAACTTAAAAAAAATAAATAAAATACGTAGTGTTCTTATACAAACTTTCTGAAAAAATATGGTAAAACATTAATTAGTCTATAAAAGAAGAAGAGAGAACTAGTAATAATATATTTTTTCAAGAAAACGTTGCAAAATAATTTTTTTTGTTATATAAATAGTTTTTATTCTTATTTTTTAAACTTATATATTGTAAGATTATTTTTTTTAATTTCCTTATAAATTTAATTACAGATAATAATTATTGTTTAAGACACCGTTCGATTTCGATTGAATATTAAAGAAAAATAGAAATAAGAAGGCGTATAAAAACAAGAAAACATAAAATTCAAACACAAAAATTGAAACATTACAAAGTTCTAATAAATAAATAAAATTTTTTAAAAATGTGATACAAGGAAATTCAATCATAATAGCTATTTAAAATAAATATACTCCGAATAGAATGTTTTTTTAATAAAAATGGAGTGAAATTTATAATGATATTTTAATAAAAAAAGGTTTTTCAAATGAAAATAACTAAAAAAAATAATTTCAAATTTATAGGAAAAAAATTAATGTTATCCGAAATTTAAAGAAATATATATATATATATATATATATATATATATATTATGAAAATTTAAATAAAACTATAATGCATTTTTAATAATTAATCACTATAAACATTTTTCATCTTGAATAGAAAATTATGGTAAACGTAATTTTTAAAATACTATCTGAATTCCTTCAAATGTCTTTTAAAATTATTTTACAGAATCAAGAAATCCAATTTTTTAATTTTAATAAAACATTTACGCTATTTGATTTATTTATTTTCTCTTTATCTAGTATAAGAAATCATATATAAAAATTAAAAAAAAACACGTAAAAATGTAATTGATAAAAGAATTCATTTTAAACTTTGTAAATGAAAAATAAACAAAACAAATAGGAGTAGATACTTTACACAAATCACGAAAGAAGTTAAAACAACGCAATGTGCACAATACATAGTTAATTATTAGATTTAAATTAAATTAAAATAATTTATAATTCAATAAAATAAATTACTTAAAGTAAACATTTTATCTTCCAAAAATACTCTAAAGAATATAGTTATTACATCGATGCCTTAAAAGACTTCGCTTTCCTTTTTAATTTTTATATCCTGGTGTTAAAAGACGTTACTAACTTTCTGGTTTCTTTTTTGGGCAGAGAAAAAAAAAAAAATAGTGCTTTCCACGTTTCACTGTTTCTTCACTCTTCTCTTCTTCTTCTTCTTCACTTCGTCAAAACCCTAAACCCTTGAAATTCCTCAACAACGCAACATCTAATCCAACTATTCTCTTCAGCTCTCTGCAATGCAAAATTCCTAGCTGAGTGCTGTGAATGATCGTTCTGAACTACGCGAATGATGATCGTGGCGTTGTTACTGAGTTTGCTGGTAACGGTGGCGGTGGTGGTGGCGCCGTCACACGCTGCTTCCGGTGGTCCTCACATTGCTGACGTGAACTTGCTCTTGCCGCCAAAAATGACGTATCCAGTTGATTACAGGCTCCAAGGAAGCGACGGTTGCTTCCAATGGTGCTCTTCCGTTTTCCATCACCTTGCTCCGATTTTATATTCGCAATTTTGAAGTATAGTGAAAAAATAAGAAAAAAACTAGGTTATGTCATTTCAGTTCAGTTCAGTTCTACATGTGATAAAAATAAGGAAAACTTAGATGCATTTAGTAGTAGCACAAGTGTTGTTGGTGCTGTTTTCGGATCAGAATTAGATTTCACCTCGATAATTTGCGACAGATTCCATAAAACGTGATTTGTGAAACTCCTTGTAGAACTGCAGCATCTACGATATAAGCTTTTTGTGATGATAACTTTGTTGACAAAACTCAGACATATTTTTTCTTCGGTGCTTTCTGGTGTAGTTTTCAGTGAGAACTGAAGTCTCACATCGGGAGTTTGTGCTGGCCTTCAATGATAACATTTGTTGTGCAGACTACTGGAATTAAACTATAATTCTTAATGGAGAACAATATCTGAAGCATATAAGAAACTACATCTAATATTTCCCCAAACTCTTTTGTTTTTTCTTGTAAATTTTTTTTTAACAAAAGAAAGGTATGAGGGAGTTTTAGGCTGCATTTGTTTTGGGTTATAGTTATCGTATCATACTTCCATTTTCTATAAAAAATCTTGCTCCGAAATTTTGTTTGAAAATTGAATCATTATAGAGGAAACAACTTGATCATGTAATTTCAGTTCAGTTATACTTTGATAATATAACTGTGTTATTTTTTTTATTAAAAAAAGTTTAGTTATAAAGAAGGTTTGGGTAACTTTAAGGTGTGTTTGATGGTGTTTTTGTATTTTAGTTTTTAGATCTATTCTATAAAACAACTTCTGAAGCTGATTTTAGAAGATATAAACAGAGAAGGATATGTGAAAGTGAAAGTATAGGGAAAAACGTATGTAACTGAAACTTGAGAATATATATAGTATATATAGAAAATAAAAGGCATTTAAGAGATCTTTTTGTTTAGAAATAAAAAAGGAGATATTAATTTTGAAAACAAGTTTAGAAAATTACTATTATCAAACAAGGTTTTTTCAGAAACATGACAAAAATTGACCTTAAAATTGTTGTTCTCAAAAAGTGATTCCCTGGTTTCCTAAAGTGGTGTTTGTTGATTGGTTTTGGTTGTTATCATTTGTTATTGAGTTGATTATGATGTTTTTTGTGACATATACTCAGGTCGTGGGATCATCATGATATTCTGTCTGTTGAGCCTGAGTATAATTCAACCAGCAAGTGCTCGACTAGTGCAAGATTAAGATCCATTTCCCCTTACACTGGGCGAAAGGAAACTGCTGTTTATGCTGCGGATTTGAAAACTGGGATTGTAATTCGCTGCAAAGTCTTTATTGACAACATATCACGAATACAGATATTTCATAATTCTATTAAACTTGATTTAGAGGGGCTTGCCACACTACGTGTTCGAGCCTTTGATAGTGAAGGTATTTGTGAAATCTTACTAGTTTTGTACTTATGATGGGATTTTCACACATCATGAAAGTCTGACTCCATTGTGTATTTCTTGGACATGCTTGATTTTGCAATTTGCTGTGCTCTATGTCTTGCCTTTACAGAACTATTCTCTTGAAAATATGCTTTCTTTGCCATATTTTCTTGAAAATTTTGAAATGAGCTTTAATTAACAAAGAAGACATATTAAGGCAGGATCGGCATTATAGGTGCTGTGAAGCTCAATTTACTCTTTTCTGCCTTTTTGCATAGGCATTCAACTATTCAGCATTTATTTATTTATTGTCTATTGATGATTGAATATATAATTATTTCCAGCTTAAAGTTTTCTTAATTTCCTGTCTCCTCAATTGAGTCTTGATCAGATTGGAAATATTTACTGAACTTCCTTTGTGCTGCAGAAAATGTATTTTCGTCATTAGTTGGCTTACAGTTTATGTGGAGCCTTATGCCTGAAGCCAGTGGATTACCTCATCACCTTGTTAACGTTCCACTAAAGGATTCTCCCCTTAGTGATTGTGGAGGACTATGTGGTGACTTAGATATACAAATAAAACTTGAAGACAATGTAAGGCTGCTACTGGCTGGTTTAAAAAAGTTAAGTCATTGTGTTATTATAACAATGCATATTTAATATTCTATCCTACTTTTTTTCGTGGTCCTGTTTTGCAGGGTGTATTTTCAGATCTGTTTGTAGTAAAGGGAATTGAGATTGGTCATGAGATTGTGTCAGTGCGTTTGCTTGAGCCACAGTTAAAGAATTTAGCTGATGAGATTGTTCTTACTGTTGCTGAAGCTATGTCCCTTGATCCTCCTTCACCAGTTCTTGTGCTTGTTGGTGCAGTGATTCCCTACACCCTTAAAGTCATCCGGGGAAATGTTCCTGAAGGTTTTCTTAAATTGTTTTCTTTTCATTCAAATCTAAGAGCATGTTGTTTAAAATTGTAAATCTGATATCTGTGTGATTATCTGTGAAATTGCAGCAGTAGAAGCTAGGATTACTAATGCAATTGGCCATCTATAGATGGGGACTCTTCATTTTTCTGTATTTTGGGAGAATTTTTGCTCTCCTTGTTTGTATTCTTTTAACAAAATCTTCTAATTTGCAGTCCTTCTCCTTGAAATTGTGGTCCAACATCATGTTAATGTTTTGTTTTAGATTGTATTGCACAATCTGTTTAGTACCATTGAAAGATTACAGTACAGCACAGGTGTGTAGGTCTCATATTCTCTGACATGTCTGTTCTGGGCCACAAGATTTTTAAATAAAAAATAATCTGTTCATTTGTAAATCGTGGATCTCTCTAATTGTTTTGGATCAGGACTCTATGTCTAAGTTGGAAGTTGTTTTTTCTATTAGGTTTAAAGGTTTGGGCAGTAGAAAGGAGAAGGAGATGTTTCAAAATTGTCCTTTAGTGTGTGTGTGTGTGTATTTGTCTAGGTGACTGTTCAGTAATTTCTGAATCAGCTGGAGGTTTCATCCTTCTCATCTTTTGGGTAGGTAAATTCTCGTATTTAATTCTTGTTTTCCAAACAAAGTTTCTTTTCTGATTCACGAAGAGTGAATTCTTTTATTCTTTTAGCTGTTTTTACTAAAGATGGAAGTGCTAAAACATCACTATGTTGGCACCCCAAATAACAACAATCATCTAAAGCACCCCAAATACCATAGAAACAATTAAAAGAGTCATACAAGTAATGGGGGGAGTTGGCCAAAACCCACTAAGAAAACTTATAATGTGGTTGAGAAAATCTATCCCTAAAGAAACAAGATTTAAGAAATCAGGTACATTATTCTCACTAAGAGAAACCCTGGGATCTAGAACCATACTTAGCAAGGTTATGAACACATTGCTGATCTAGAACACATAGCAAGGGAAACCCTAGGATCCTGATTTTTCATCTTTGCATTTTTGTTTTATTCTTGTATCAAGCAAATAAGTAATGATTCAACTAATGATTGATGCTAGTTATACTTAAAAGAATTTTTAATTGGATATTGTTTACTCATGTTTGAAAGTTTTGAAAGTTAAGATAACTGTTTTGTGATCCATGACTTTCATATTTTTGTTTCTGCTTTGAATTTGGTCAGCATTTTATCAAGACTCTTACCAATGTTTTGCTTTGGCATTTGCAGGAGTGACTTTACCCTCACCATATCACCAATGGTCTGTCTCAAATGCTTCGGTTGCTCAGGTTGACTCAAAAACAGGGTTAGCATACGCTTGGAACTTGGGCATGACAGCTGTTATTGTTGAGGATACTAGGATTGCTGGCCATGTACAAGTGTCTTCACTGAATGTGGTCCTACCAGGTTCTCTATGTTTATATATATCACCTTTATCTAGTTCTGGGGATCCGGTTGAAGGAGTCAAATCTAACCCTCTGATGAGCCGTTGGTATGTTGTATCTGGCCGTCAATATGTTATCCAGATAAAGGTTTTTGCACAGGATCATGATGCACAGGAGATTTATATTACAGAGGTAGTCTTCATGATTCTACTTGCATAAGCTATCATCAACTGTAAAACATATTTACGTTGGCTTGTTAGAATTTCAGGGACAATTTTTTTAATGTTTCTGATGGGACTTTCCTATATAATAATTTTACTATTGTGTACTCTCTCTTTCAGAAAATGAAAAAAGTTAAAAAAAAAATTCTTGTACAAAATAAAAGGGATACTATAAATTGTTTTAATATCGGCATAACTTTTCCTTGATTGTATAGCGTTTCTTTTTTATGATCCCAAAGTCGTGAGATTTTAAATAGACCATCTAATGATCTGCACGGCAGAGGGCAAACACAAATGAGAGTAGCTATTGTGCATTATGCATGATATAAATATAAAACCTTTTCCTATCAGCCTGGGGTTGTGGTAAATGATTATACACCAGGCAGGTGCCAAATAAAGTACTTCATCTCTAATGTTGTATAAAATCCCTTGAAGGAGTTTCATTTGATAGAGAGAATGTCATAATTGGAATTCTTACCAAATTTTACCAACTGTCTCAAGAAGCTCTTCTCATGTTATGAACATATGTGCTTCTCCAGCCAAATGTGTCATATCAAACAAGAGGAACAAGAAAATATGACGCAATTGGTGCATCCCTTAATACTGCAAACCTGTGATGCACTGGGCCATTGTCTATGTGTCGAGGACGTATCCTGACACAGATACATTTAGATGAGTTTAAAATATCTGTGTACGGTGCCAGTAATTAAAAAATTTGAAATAAAAGAGTGGTTAATATATTAGAGATGGTGCTTCAAAGTTAGTACTGTTGCTCTTTGGTCGAACTAATAATCCTGTGATTATGAATTCTGGTTATCTTTGGGATAAACCTGAATCCAATAAGAGACTTCATCGGTGAGGGTTCACAACTTATTTCTTACCCCGTTTGGCACATATCAAGGATCCCACGCCCTAAATTCTTTTTCCTAAAATAGCCTCGTATATAACATCCCACTATTATGTATAACATTCATAATTTTGGAGTGCAACTTATATATGTGTTAGGCAACTTCACTAGTGCCAATTGGTTTTGAGTTGAAATCTAACTCGTTTCAGAGCCTATGCTAGTCTAGTTTGTTGGGTCTTGTGTCACCCAATATCAGTTTCCTCCTAGTCTCATGCTTGAGATGTCAAGTCCTTGACGTGAGGAGTTATGTTGAAGAGTCCACATCAACTAGAGATAAGACCAAATTATAGTATATAAGTGGGTTTAAATCTTACATTAATTTTATAAGGTTGAGTTAGACTTAAAGTATACTTTCTTAAGAATATCCTATCCTATATTTTTCAAGATGAGACAAATCACTGTATGGAATTTGTCGTATTCGATACTCATATAGTATCCGTATATCATGGCTACAAGCTATGGACACAAATGAGCAACAATAAATCAATAAAAGTGTTTTACATACTATTTGCCAAATAACAAACCTGATCACCCTTTCTTAGAAAATGGACTTTTATATATTATAATTTGACTATATTTCCAGCTGATAGGAGGTCTCCACACCTTTGTATCAATGGCTTTATTAATCAATCCCAGCAGGTACTGATGTGATTTTCCAGCCCAAGTCTTCTAACCTTGATCTGAAATAGTTGAGTATCTAGCCATATTTTTATATTTTCCGTTTACATTGCTAGTCTTGTCTTCTGTTATATTTATGAGTTATACCTCTCTGTTGGAACTTCCCATTTATAATCAATATCTTTTCTCTTATATGAATTGGTTTTGTTTTTCTAACAATAGTTTTCAACATTTAACTTTGCATTGCAGAACGATGATATTAAGGTTTATGATAATGATTCTGATCAATACTGGAAAACATTTTGGGTTTCAAATGATATTGCTGTTAAACATGGCTGGCGGAATTCTAAAATCTTGGAGGCTTATTCACCAGGACTTGGAAAGTTGACAGCTTCTTTGAGCTACCCTGGTGGTGCTGATGACAAAAAGGAGGTGATTGTTGTTTCGTAGAAGCCTTAGCAGCATATTTTTCTGCAGTTCATTTCTCAAATATTTGTCTTTTAGTTGTTGCACTGTATATTTCTGTGTGGTTATTTCACATTTCTTCTTTTTTTGGGGGTTGGAGAGATGCTAGTTGTTGCCTGGCTTAGGAATGCCCTAGTACCTTTTCCGGACCAGCTTCTCATTTATCAGTTAAAATATTGCAGATTATCAAAGCTGTGCAAGAAGTCATGGTTTGTGATAGAGTAAAGTTCACGTTGGACAATGAAAGTGGAATAATCTTATTGCCATGGTCGCCTGGTGTTTATCAGGAGGTGGAGTTAAAGGCTATAGGAGGTTGGAAGCCTTTTCCATCTTCTCCAATCTGAAGTTACAAGCTTATTCTTGATGTTTGTTTCTATGCTCATTGATCCTTTTGTGATGTAGGTTGTGCAAAAACAGTGAGTGACTTCAGATGGCTATCTTCAGACTCCTCTACAGTATCTGTATCTGCTTTTGGTATTGCCCAGGCAAAAAAACCTGGTAAAGCTACTATCAAAGTGTTATCTGTATATGATTCACTAAATTATGATGAGGTAATGTTATTAGGGTAAATATATACTTTTATTTATTCATTCCAAATATCTGGTAATTTGATCATGTCTAGTTCCTTAAACGCAATCCTGTTCCTATGTTATATGCTATGATATTGGAATGTAAGAATTTTGTTTGGTTAAAGAATAGTGAAGTGGTATGTGTTATAAGCATATTAGTTGGACATGTACATGTTTTACTTAAATTTTCACTTGTACTGCCCCTACTTTATTAGTGAGTGTATCCCATTACACTTTGATTTGCACCATCAATTAAGATTATCATACTTTTTGTTTAGTTGTTATTTGAGTTTATCTTGTTTATTATATGGTGGATTGAAGCATATGGGTAGAGGCTGCACTACAATAGGCTAGAGGTGGCTGCAATTAAGGTGGTTTTTCAACAAGGATAATCATTTTTATGTACCAAATAAGCACATCCAGGACTAGAGTAAACAAGGACTTAAGGTTGGGTCCTAATATAATCCTATCCATATAAAAAAGTTCTAAATCTCACCTTCTGGAGTTCTCATGCTAGTAGTTACCTTCATCATACAAAACACATGAATACGATAAACCACCATCTTTTTTTGTGACCAAATATGTCATGGGTTCAAATTCTATGAACACCCTCTTTGCTTCTCAGGGTAAGGATACATAAATCTACTTTTCCATCACACCACTTGGTGGAAGCCTAGTGCACTTATTTTCCCTTTTTCATTCATTGAATAATGTTAAAATGTTAGTGTTTTCATGAAGAACCTATCCCCTTATGAAGGTTTTCTTTAAGAGAAGGGAAAATGAATTGAGAATGTGAAGATATTTAAGTTCTAGTGATAGTGTGATGTTTTTCTTCATATAAAATATTCTAAGAGGTGTTTTCTGTTGGATACTCTTTGTGCTATTTATTTGTTTTCTAACAATGCATAATGATATTCATATTTTTTTTTTCAATTCACTTTGGAAATCTATACAATTTATACATTGTTTTTTATTTTTGTAATTTTATTTTTCTTATAGGTCCTTGTTGAAGTCTCCATCCCTTCTTCTATGGTTGTGCTTCACAATTTTCCTGTAGAAACTGTAGTTGGATCATATCTTAAAGCTGCTGTGACAATGAAATCAGCAAATGGTGATGCGATATTTGAGGATATTGTAAAGTTTCTTTTCCAATTTCCCGCTATGCATTTTGCTCATGTTGTTGTATCATCTGCAGGTTCCTTTTTCTATATATGTGATGCCTTTAATTCATTGATAAAGTGGAAATCTGGAAGTGAGTCTTTTGTAATTGTCAATGCAACTCAGGAGTTGTTAGACTTGAAAACAGAGCCAAATACTCAGCTCCGGTCATCTGTCAATGGTTCTCCCTGTTCTTGGACATATGTTTTTGCTTCTCATCCTGGTCAATCTGTGATCCATGCCATATTTTCCAAAGAAGATCACTACTACAGTCATAGTCCTGTTGTACTAAAAGCTTCCTTACGCATTGTGGCGTACCTACCCCTTATTGTATGTCAGGCAGGTGACGGAAACCAATTTGGTGGTTACTGGGTTGATTTGGCTCAAGCAGAAAATGACAATCAGTCACATGGCTTAGAGGAGTTATATCTTGTACCTGGCACAAGTTTAGACATAGCACTTGTTGGTGGTCCTGAATTATGGGACAAAGCTGTGGATTTCATTGAAACTGTGGAAGTTTTGGATGAAGGGAATTCTCTAGCTGAAGATGGAGTTCTTGTGCATCGGGTATCTAGTAGCTATAAGAATCTGTATGGAGTTTTGTGTCGTAAACTGGGAACCTATGTAAGTTTCAGTATTTATTTCTTGGTAGAAAGTATCCTAGACTTAAAAAGGCATAGAAGTTAGAAAATATTAACCTTTCTGGTCTCAAATGACTCAGAAACTTCGTTTCAAACGAGGAAATTTGGTTGGGGATGACCATCCTCTGCCTTCAGTCGCTGAAGTTTGGTTGTCTGTGATGTGTAGCATTCCTTCTTCTATTGTACTTATAGCTGATGAACCAGGTATACATTTTTTCAGAGTTAAAGTCATCGGAAACACAATTTTTCTTCAGATTTCTATCCTTAAGTGAGTTGTGCTTTTCAGTGAATGAACGCAGAATAATTAAAGCAGCAGCTCAAGCTGAACGTAGTTCAGGTAGACTTCGTGATACACCTGTTATTGTGGCAAATGGACGCACTATTCGTGTATCTGCAGTTGGTATCAGTGATTTGGGAGAGGCTTATGCAAATTCATCTTCTCTCAATTTGAGGTGGGAACTTAGCAGTTGTGAGGGACTGGCCTACTGGGATCATGCTTTGGATATAATGAAGTCTAACAGTTGGGAGATGTTTCTGGCCTTGCAAAATAAATCAGGATTGGTACTGAAGATTCTTATTAATTTTGTCATTTTATTTACAGTTTGGCTTTACTGCTGCATTTGACAATTTAGCTATGAGAGTTGCTTGCGAAAACTTGCTGTTCCAAAAACTAGTTTATAATGGTCTGACTTCAAATATTATTTTTGTTAATATATTCTACTTGTACTTAGTAGGTGGTACTTATAATGTTACTGTAATAATGCTTTAATTTTATAACTTGTGCTATAAATCATTATGATTTTTTATTTTGATTTCCCTTTTAGGGTATACACAGCCTTTGGGACTTTGTAGTACTTTTGTCATCTGAATAGTGTTTACTTATTTCTCATTTGGAATAATGAGTTCTCTTATTTTCTGTAGATTGCTCTCGAGAAGGATTTCTTCTATGTGTAATGTGTTCTAATACTTTTATGTGTTTAGGCAGTAGAATACATTTTTCTTATTGTTAGATACTTAAATTATTCTTTCCTATCCTTTATTTTATAAATTATACTCTACTTGTAGAAGATAAATGCATTACTTATTAGTTCTTAGAGATATGGAATAAGAGAAGTATCCTTGGTGAGATTTTGCTGAAAAAGATCAGTGTCAATAAGGAAACCTTTGCTCACTGAAAATTACATCCTTGGAAATGTAAATATTTCCTGTGGCAGAAAGACGTTTATATCCCTAGTGAGAACTCGAGTATCCCAGAAAAATACATTCTTGAGATCAAAAATCAAGTTTATGAGTAGTATAGGGTCTCAAGAAAAGGAAAACAGGTGTTGTTGGGGTTTGTTACATATTGTAGTTCTACCATCTATCTTGTCTTCTACAATTAACTCTCTACACAAGGTATTGATAGGCACATGTGCTTTGGTCACTCTTAAAACTGAATTAACTATTGTGTAAGGTAGCATATTAGAGGTACTAGGATGTCATTCTTTGACTCTGGCCTAAGACCCAATGGATCTATAAAGGTGATTTTATACTATAATTACCTTACCAGTTTGTGATATTTCTTGACTGGTGTAAACTAATCTGATAATCTATGCTTGAAATATCAGATTGTTTAAGCGAACTGAAATCTTCCCAGTTCCACCTACTTCATGGATGATTCTTAAAGTCCTGCTGTTAGAACAAGTTTTAAAGGGGTCCTTTAAGATGTATATCAGCCATGTACCATTCATGCATGTGATAAACTTTCTGTACTTGTTCTAATGTGTGGACGACTAATGTGATCTTAAATGCTGTGTCTCTCAGTGCACTGTTCGTGCTACTGTTACCGACTTTGCTGATAGCTTGGGAGATGATACATTTCAATGGTTTACCCAAACCGAAAATGTGCTGACAGATGCAATTCCTTTACAGGTAATAATTTTTTAAATTATTTTCTTCAATATGAAACTAATTTTTTCTACTTTCCATGATTAAAATCGTAGTTTCTTAGTTCTATAATCAATACTGTATCTTCTCCCTGCATTCTGTTCTGTATGATGGGGTTTTGTAGCTTATTTATTTTTGTTATTACTCTGTCTTAAGTTGTCTTATCTTTATATTGGTGCTACAATGCAGCTTGTTTCTACCCTTAGAGTTGATCCAGAGTTCAAATTGATATATTTCAATCCTAATGCAAAGGTAACAAACACCATTTGTTTAACGAGATATTTTATCTGGTGACAACAGCTCGGGGTCCAGAATTATTTCACTGTTTTCACACTGAAATTGCATTGGCTGTACACTTGGTTTGCTTTTTACTTATTATGAGATGATAGATAGATTATGCATTTATCTTAGGTCAAGGCAGTATTTTCTGAATATTTTTTGATTCATATTCTGCTGAAGTCTTTCATTGTACCCAGTCCTGTTGGAACAACACTTTACCAGATTATGTTCTTGTTGGCTGCAATTTATTTTTAGTGTCATAAACAAATATGAAACATTTTGAAATTTAGCCTAGGCCTTTGAACTACATATTATCAGTCCTGTCGAAAAATATAAATGATTATTTTTCTTTGTTAGAATGGGAGTTCGGGTCTAACTCAACCCCAAAAGCTAGCTTATGAGGTGAGGGTTTCACACCCCTCATGCTGAAGGAAGGAGATCTTGGATGTGAAATTTATTAGACATCTTTGGGTGTTTTGGTAACTAGGGGACTGATAGGTTCAACCATAACCATAACCATTAGGAAAGACTCTGATGTTATTTTAGAATTTGGTTCGAGCTTAACTCAATCCCAAAAGCTAGCTCATGAAGTCAGGGTCATCCCCCAGTTATATACTCTAGTTGGCTGTCTTGTAGGATCTATAACAACATTCAAGGATGTGTATTAGCTAGTTAGCTCAGCTACCTCTACTGTTCAATGTTCATCTCAAGGTTCAGTTCTCACTCCCAATGCAGGGGTTATGGTTGAACTTGCTTTTGCTGCCCATCTTTGTGATACAAACATGTCTTACATAATGTTTTTTGTTCAAGAAATCAACTGTTAATGCATTTTATTTAGAATTTAATTGTTTTAGTATCTTATATAACTGCAGGTAAATCTGTCAATTATTGGTGGGAGCTGTTTCTTGCAAGCTGTTACAAATGATTCTCAAGTTGTAGAAGTTATTCAACCACCATCTGGATTCGAGTGTCTACAACTGATTTTGTCCCCTAAAGGATTAGGAACAGCTAATCTGAATATATATGATATTGGGCTAACTCCTCCACAAAGAGCTTCTGCACTTGTAAGCTATGTCTTCCCTCAGTTCAGGATTGCTTGAAATTTTAAGGAGAATTCTTTGTTTAATATATCCCTGCATCAGTTTTATGATTGATTATAGGATTTTGAAAATATGTGTTGTTATTGACCCTTGTCTGTTTGAATTATTAATGTGCAATGTCACATTTCTCTTTCTGCATTCTTATGACTCTTATATTTCACTAGTAGCAAGCCACAGACCTGTATTTTTTGTCAATTGAACAAAATGATAACCAAATATCGTAATTGATAATAGTGTAACACATTTCCTTCTTACTAGAAATATGAAATATCCTCTCTCTTTCATAATTATTATTTAGCTTAGGAAAACATTATAATTGCATATTGGCTCATATACGTGATTTTGTAGTGCTGCATTTACTTTAGCGTAAGGACTAAGGATCAGCTCTTTGGCGAACCAAAAATAAAGAAAAAATAGTTTATATGGCCGTATGTCTAATTCTGACCTCCATTTTGTGACTAAGTGGATATTTGGGAAAGATATTTTTTGGGGAAGTAATGGCTTTTAAAGCACTTTATGAAAGTTGGAAACAATGTTTATTTTTCCCAAATAAGCTTTTAACTAAACATTCATTAAAGCTGATGATCTTGGAAGGGAAATTTATTAAGGGCAAAAGTTTTCACCTGCTAGTGTCAATAGGATTTCAAATTTGCATGCTAGTATATTGTACTGCATCACAACTTGGTCTTGGCATCTGATAATTAGTTGTTGTCATTTAATGTTAAATGCTTATAAAAGTTAAATATTCCAGGTTCAAGTTGCAGATCTAGAGTGGATCAAGATCATATCAGGAAAAGAGATTAGCCTGATGGTATGTGTTTCCTAAAATGTTTTTAATTTTTTTGGGTCATAAATGGCTAATACATGAGATTTGTTTGGATCAATGTGAATCCCACGCAAAATGGTTTCACTTAAAAACTGGTAGAAAATATCAAAATAAAGCTTAATAACACCTTTAAATCCTAATGTAATTTGATTTCTATCAAAAGTTTATAATAAAATATATGTTTAAATTTAATACAAACTTTCCATATCAAATCATTACTCTTGTCGGGAAATGAAGAAATAGAAATGGGTCACACATCGTTTGGACAAGAAAGAATGTTATTAGGGTATTTAGGCTTGGAGTGCACAAAGCCCGCATTGTCTAATGTTAGGCCTAACTTAATCTCACAAAACTAGCTTGTAAGGTGATGTTTGCCTCTACTTGTTTACTATAATTTGACTATATCTCTAGTCAATGTTGGCTTCATAACACCTTACATCGAGGAGTTAAAATTTTTAACGTTAGATTAGATATTTGTAAGTTGTTTGATTGTGGGTTGCACAATAGGCTTAGCAAATCTTGTTACAATAGGCTGTGAAACAATCTTAGAAAATGAGTTTTAGAAAATTAGTTTTAGGCCTAACTAATCCTTACAAAATTAGTTTCCAAGGAGAGATTTGTACTCACTTATATATTTTAATTTGGCCATATCTCTACTTGATGTACTTCAGCACATCTCTCTTTCCGAGGACGGGACATCTTAAGCTTGTTAGGATAAACTCTAATACCATTTTACAAAGTGGATTTATGTTCATCTCAACCCTACAAAACTGGCTTGAAAAGTGAGGTGTGGTCTCTCACTTATATACTATAATTTACTCATTTTTAGTTGATGTGAGATTTTCAACAGTAGCAACACAATCCCATCCCACAAGAATAATAGCTACAATTCCACATTTCAAGATTTGGTGGGTTATGTACTTTATTCTAGTTCATAGCACTATTCCACATGGAATTAATCTCATCATACATAACAATGAATTCCCTTAGTTTCTCGACTGAAGTCAAATGAGAACACAATTTGTCTTGCAATATACCTGGGAGACTCTGTAAAGTTTGGGTGTGGAAGAAGTTGAATCTTTAGATGTTTAATGAGAGGAGGCTAAAACATTATCCAAAGGAATTGTAAATGCTGCCACTTCTATGTGGAAACCTTATTGCATTCCCTTTCATTAGTAATAGGGAATTTTCTTTCTCAGGAGTTTCCAGATGAAAAAAAGTCTAAAGCATATTTTGATAAGCCGTGGTCAAACTTCATCTAAACTCCACCAAGGAGATAGAACAGAGGGATATTTAAATGTTATAATAGGCCTTATTAAAATGTTGTTTTGTGTTGCACCTATCTCTGTACCTAGGACCCTAAATATGCCTTTTCTTGTTTTTTACTCTTGTCTCCTTTTTGTATCTGAGAACAACTATTGTTAATATATCTATATGAGAACCTAAGAGAGGAAATTAAGTTCTCTGAAATAATATTGTGTCCTTTTTGTTTATCTCGAGTTGGTGAGGTATGCCACACTTTAAGTTCTAAGGTGTTTTTGCTAGTTGCTCCAACAGGTGTATAACGGGATGGCAGTGGGGTTTTGCTCTTGCTTTGTCATTTTTAAATTTGTAAGTGGATATATGTCCACAGAAGAATTTTTCCTTCATGATATGCTATTATGATCTTTACAGGAAGGAAGTTTGCAAACTATTGACTTATTGGCTGGCAGTAATGGCGGAAATAGTTTTGATGCTTCTCAGGTTTGAATTTGTTTTCTCTAATTAGTTTTAGGAGCCACACTCCAGTTTCTTGTGCTTGTTCTGCTTTAATATGCTCTCCTCTAACATAGTTGTTACTACACTGCCTTGAATATGTTCAGTGAGACTGTTATCTTTTACATTTTATTGATCATTTTGGATATTCACCTACAGGAAGTAGGAACATGTCATAGTGAGTTTTTTTTTTTTTTTTTTTTTTTTTTTTTTTTGTGGTAATTTTTTTGTTTTTTATTTTTTTTTTTTTTTTTTTTTATTTATTTTTTTTTACATATTTAAGT
>Ga0099824_1000897_pt1 | contig 39354 bp, 18 predicted proteins | sample SiratrowhiteBW_FD_76837 | JGI IMG/M metagenome (GOLD analysis project Ga0099824, IMG submission 76837) | Root nodule microbial communities of legume samples collected from California, USA - Siratro white BW | ecosystem: Host-associated > Plants > Roots > Nodule | place: USA: California... | reverse complement strand
GTCGTCTCAATAAAAATAAAGGAAATTGATTTTCTCTGTAACAAAAATTGAAAAAAAAAAAAAGATAATAACTCCCTTTTTTCCTTTTTTTTTTTTAAGATTAATTTTTTTTTTTTTTTTTTTTTTTAATTTTTTTAACAGAAAAAAACAAATTCCTTAATTTTTATTGAGACAACTTTAATTTCTGGTAACCCTTTTTTTTTTTTTTTTTCAAGATGACACCTTATCCATTCTCTGGATGTGTAACCCATCTTCTCTTGGATGAAAACTTCTAGCCCAGAGAAGATAAAATTGGGCAAGATTGTACAATGATAATTTCCTTAGCCTTCAAAGTTTCAACCACTTTGAGATACTAAAAATGGCGTTATTATGGAATTTTCGTTTCAATTGTGACCTCAAATTAAATTCATTTTCAAGAACCTTTAATTTTTTGTATACATTCTTCTGGCAAATGTTCACCATATTTGTCACCAGACTGATTTTTTAGTGGTTGTCATTAGAAAGATTTAAAGCTGATCAAATTTCATATTATATATCTTGTGTGGCTTGGGATTTGTTTTTTCTAGTTGGTATTTATTTTTAAATTAGTAATTTGTTGGTTTAAAACATTTTGAGCATTTTGTTGAAACTATCCAATGTTATTTCAGACTAATGTTAATGATGATATTGCAATTTCATTTTTCAGTGAATTGAAGTTTAAATCCTAGGTTTGTAGAGTCTGTTACCTAGAATTACTGATTTCTCTCTAGACAATTTGTTTGAAATTATATTAAGCATTTTCGAGGTGCTAGCATTCTGTATTGATGGCAATCATAGCAGTCTTATGGAGAATGAAGTAAGAAAGATGTTGTATGCTAAAGGAACATTAGGATTATGGAAATATATCGTATCTGTTAGTACGAAGAGGTACATTCATTATAAGCTTGGTTATTTTGGTACTAACAATGCCCGAGACAGTGGGTGGGTCCTTAATATGTTAATTATTGGTTATGTGTATGAGAAAAAAAAAATGTTGAGAGATTGTACACACCTCAGTGATTTTTTTGTCAAGAAAGAATTAGTCGGCTGAGGAATATACTCTTGATTCACACGCAGAAAAAATGTGCAGTTATCGGAGTTGTTACAGGGATTTGAGAGTTCCATTTAATTATAGCTTTCTATTTAACAATTGGATTTCTTGGTTATGTTATGTATATTGATTTGCAAACTTAAGATTTAGGATTGATTGTCATTGAGCTGGTTTATTCTCCCTCTCTTCTAATATACCGGTTCTCTATCTTTTAGGAATTCAAATACTTGTTCCAGTGTATGAAGTGTGATTTCTTTGGTATCAGTTATTGACATCTGTTCTATCTGCTTCTCTTTTAAGACCTTTGACATTTTTTAAATCTGTGGGGATTTTCAGGTGCAACCACAACATCTGGTTATGCCTTCAATGCAAAGCCATGAATAGTGTAGAGTTTCCACGCATCTCTTTTATTTCACTTGAATGCTTGCACGCATGACATGGGTGGAAACAATGGTGTAATGATAAAAACTTAGGTTCTAGTGTAGAAGGCTTGAGTGTCATAATTTTGTTACGTCACTAATGAAGATTTTTATTAACACATGTCATCTTTAGCTGCGTGTTGGGGTTATGCATGTGATTCACCACGTAGCTTGTCATGTTCAGAAGAGTTTTCTTGAGATTATACAATATTTGCAGACACTCCAGTTGTTTTTTTGTAGTTTAGGTAAAATAGTTTGCTTCTCTCTTCCTTGATGATTTAAAAGAAATAAATGTTTTCTTGCTAAAATACAAATGTTATTGAAAGGGTTCCTAGCTTCACTGCTGTTGTTCAAGTAATGCTGTATAAATCTAGTAGTGAGAATTAGCTACTTGCGACGGTATGTTACGGTTTCAGGCGGTATGTTACGGTATGTTTTTGAAGTCAAAATGTTTAGTTATAACTGACCAAAATTCATCAAAAAAAAAAAAAAAAAAACTTTAACCAGAAGAAAAAAGAAATTTATATTTTAAAATTTATTTAAAAATTAATTATTTTAATTTTAATAATTAAAAAAATTAATATATATACGGATATGTAATTTGTTACATCTTAATTGCTATTTTTTTAATCTATCATTATAACCGTAATAATCATTACATCTCGCTGGTGTAAAAAACATTCCTTCCAATTCTTATTAAAAGAACAAAATTAGAATTTTTTTATCCTTGTTATAGATATCTATCTAAAACGTATTTCCTGTTAATTTTTTATAAGTATATTTAGTTTCTATAAATTAATAAATAATACTAAACAAAATACATTTTTTTTAATTTGTTTGGAAGTGACTTTGCCAAGAACATTTTAAGAACCTTATTTTGTCTCTGGACGTACATAATGAGTAAAAAAAATTAAGCAATAAATATATTACTGGAGATTAAAAGAATTAAAAGTAACATATATTTGAGGATAAAACCAAAAACATGTTTGAATTGCTATCTCCATCCCCCATTTTTGAACCTGCACCCCATCTACTTAGTAAATGACAAAAACGCCCTTTAGGATTTATAATTAAAAACTAGGTTTTTCTTCTCCATACCTTCGGTCCCTATTCTGACTAAGCTGTGCTCCCTCCGTTAGTTTCCATGATACAAATTTTGCAGGTATAAATTACATTTTTTTTTTCAGTAGTCGTTGGCACCATTTTCACGTGCAAATCGCATTCCCAAGGTTAAGATTTTCGTTTTTTTTTTTTTTAAAAAGGAGAATCTATAAGACTTTCGAAATTTGGTTTGCATAATAACTGAAGGGTGGAAGATATGGTTACTTTCAGATTTTAGAATATTTTCCCGATACGCTTCTCGCATACCATATTTCTATAAAGCTTATTCCATAAAACTATCTTTTGGAAAACTTATCTCAGAAATATGATTTTTTTTTTTTATCTTTGGCTATTTTGAGTTGTTAAATATTGAATTTTAATCACATATATGTAGAATGACATGGTAAAGATAAGAAAAATTGTTTACGTGGCTGCCAACCTTTTGCTAACAAGTGAGGTGGATTGTGTGTTATATAGATAAGGGACCATATTGATATTTTGTTCAATGTTAAAATATTTGAAAATTTTTATTTTTTTGAAGGGACGGTTGGGAGAGGATTGTTCATCCTTTCTTTGTTGTTGTCTTTTTTCTATAGCTATGTTTTATTCTATAAATAATCAAATTAAGAAGATAAGAATACAATATGTTACATTCTTAACTTAAGTATGTTGGACTTCTTCTTGTTACAATTAACTTGAGTTTTAATTACACTTTAAATATTTAATTTATTTAGTTACATAGATTTTATCTATTTGTTTTAGTTTGTGGATAAGTTTCAATCTTTCATCACTTGACAATATTATAATAATAATAATTATTATTATTATTAAATATTAAAAATATAACAATAATCATTGTCTAATCGAATAAAAGTGAGTAACATAAATCCTATTATTTTCAATGACTGGAAAATAAATGTACATAATTTGTCTATGATAATAAAAGAATTAAAATTTTAATTATTATAATTAAAATAATTACAAAAATTATTTCTAAAAATTATATTAAAATTATATAAACATAAAATAAATATAAACCTTTTTATTAATTTTATAATGTTATAATTATATTGTAAAATTCTATCAAAATAAAAAAAGAAAATTATAATAAATTGTTTATATGAAAATAATTATAGAATATTTTAATATTTATTTAAAAATATGATTATGATCATATAATAAAAACAATTTTAAAACATTTAATGATATTGTTTACATAGGTCAAGAAATGACATATTTGGTTTGTTGGTGAATTTTTCTATGTTCAGTGTGTTCATAAAGTGTTATGCAGTTAAGTCGTTAAATACACAAGGTTCAACACATAGATACATATGGTTAAACAGATAAATTTCAAAACATATGATTAAACAGTTAATCACTTAAATACATATGGTTAAATAGATAAATTTGCAATGAGGTTTTTGACCCATAACATGTGTGATTTGGTTCATGTTCAAGTAAGGCAGAGTTGTGGTAAAGAGCGTGGTGGAGAACATCCAATAAATGAAACTTCACATAAATGAATTTTCACTCTTAAACACAAATTAAATTTTAAGTTTTAGAGGTATGACATGTGTAATTTGGTAGATGGTGCAAAACATGTAAGGATATTACTTATAAAGGTAAGGGAGGAACAAATTTGTTGTATGTGTTGGTTGGTTAAAAAGTTTTGTTGAGTTAAATACTTAAATAGACAGTGTTAAACACTTATATGTGCAGTGTTGTTGATGGCACAAGACCTATGTCCCTTGCTTCATGTTATTGTTAATTAATGAATATTATGGTGACCCAAGACAGAATTTTGGTCATTCCCATGGTGCAAAACATGTAAGGATATTACCCATGGAGGTGATGGAGGCATATATTTATTGTCTTTGTTGGTTGGTCAGAAAGTTATGGTGACTTAAACACTTAACAACACAATGTTACACACTTGTATGTGCAGCGATGTTGATGGCACAAGACCTTTGTCCCTTGCTTCATGTCATTGTTAATTGGTGAATATTATAGTGACCCAAGGTAGAGTTTTGGTCATTCCCATGATGCAAAACATGTAAGGATATTACTTATGGAGGTAAGGGAGGAACAAATTTGTTGTCTGTGTTGGTTGGTCAAAAAGTTATGTTGAGTTAAACACTTAAATATACAACGTTAAACACTTGTATGTGCAGTGGTGCTAATGGCGCAGAACCTTTGTCTCTTGCTTCATGACATATTTAAGTGTTCCATGGTGACCCAAGACAGAGTTGTGGTGACTCCTATGGTGCAAAACATGTAAGGATATTACTTATGGAGGTGAGGGAGGAACAAATTTGTTGTCTGTGTTGGTTGGTAAGAAAGTTGTGCTAACTTAAACACTTAAATAGACAGTGTTAAATACTTATATGTGCAGTAGTGCTAATGGCGCAAGACCTCTATCTTTTGCTTCATGACATTGTTAAGTGTTCCATGGTGACCCACGACAAAGTTGTGGTGATTCCCATGGTACAAAAGTTGTAAGGATATTACTTATGAAGATGAGGGAGGAATAAATTTGTTATTTGTGTTGGTTGGTCAAAAAGTTGTGCTGAGTTAAACACCTAAACAGACAATGTTAAACACTTGTATGTGAACAAATAGCGCAGGATATGTCCCTTGCTTCATGTCATCGTTAATTGGTGAATATTATGGTGAACCAAGGCATATTTTTGGTCATTCCCATGGTGGAAAACATGTCAAGATATTACTTATGGAGGTGAGGAAGGCACAAATTTGTTGTCTTTGTTGGTTGGTTAGAAAGTTGTGCTGAGTTAAACACTTAAATAGACTGTGTTAAACACTTGTATGTGTAGTGGTGCTGATGGTAAAGAACCTTTGTCCCTTGCTTCATGTCCTTGTTATTTGGTGAATATTATGGTGACCTAAGGCAGAGTTTTGGTCATTCAAGACATGTAAGGATATTACTTATGGAGGTGAAGGAGGCATATATTTGTTGTCTTTATTGATTGGTCAGAAAGTTGTGCTAACTTAAACACTTAGATAGACAGTGTTAAATAGATAAATGTGCAGTGACGTTTTTAACCCATAACATGTGTGAGTTGGTTCCAGTTCAACCAAGAGAGCTTCTTATTCAACTTTTCCATTAAAATTCTTTCCTCTTTTAATTGTTTTGTATGTGCATAATTATTTCTACTTCTTTTCCCAGAATGTTTTTATATTTATAACTTTACTAATAAGTTCATGCTATGTAAAATTAAATTTTTAATATTTTTCTTAATTTTATATCAAGCTTTAAGTCTTGTCTATTTTAAAATTAATCTCAGCTCGCATGTTGGTTCAAGTGGTTAACTAAAACATAATTTGTTCCAATACTATTGTAATTAAAGAATAATGGTAGCTTAAGACTGAAGGATTAAAGCTCTTTTTTTTTTTTTTTTTATCCAACCACTCACTACACACACAAAAAATTATTACAAAATATAAAATATGTTAGATACAAACGTAATTACATTTTTATTTCTTTTACAAGACTAACTATTAAACTAACATGGCTTACTGATCATTGGACTATTACAAAACCAGTTGAATGAACTTAAATTGAAAATGGAACAAGTTAAAAAAGAAAACCTTTGAAGTCTGGGACACACAGGCAACAAAAAACAAATCAACCATACAAGCAAACATGTATATAATAGATATGTCAAGCATTAATTAACTACTTTCACATCCCAAGCTCAGTACATCATAGCAACCTCTTATGCTTATTCTATTCAGTATCCACTAATAAACCATTGTGCTTCCTTTCGAAACATTGTCATAGGGTCCTTCACTACTCTTGGCCTCCCAATCTTCTTTTCTCACAACCATTTTGTCTAAAAACCTGCATAATTGAACAAACCATAACTTTTTATCGTGCATGAATGTGAAAAAATGGAAAGGAGACATGTGTATGCCAAAACCGAAATCTTTCATCAATTATTGAACATAGGAAGGCTATGATTTAAGCAACCAAATAATAATCAAATATAAACAAAGAAGAAATCATTGAAGTTGGCTCAACTAATGAGTCTAAAGTTTTTCAATTTTAAAGATAACAAGATATACTAGAAATCGGGTTAGGAGAATATTAATGGTAAAAAAAAGTTAGATTTGATTCAGACTTCTAAAGTGAAATCTGACAAGAGTGCATATAACTATGCTATTTGGATCCTGAACAAAATAGTAATAATAATAAGCTTATATGGTAGAGGAAAAAGAACTAGAACAACTTTATAAATTTTATGTGCATCTCCAAAATTATCAATCTGTAACCACAAAATTATTCACACAAAAATTACAACCAGAACACAACATATTAGAAACACAACTATTAAGAATGATTAAATGTATTGATGAAAATGATTATTAAAAAACATTGTTCCAAAAGAACAAGTAAACATGCAAGAATCATAAATGCTAACAGCAACAATTAGCAAAAGGAAAAAGGATAATTTTACTTATAGCCTTTACTTATAGCCTTTCCCATCTCTTTAATTTCAAAAAATTAATTATTTGATTACAATTGTCTAGACTATAATTAATGAAGACAGGATCACAAATCTGCAATTCCATAATTCCATTATTCAGTTTCTGGATCCAATTGCATCAATTTTGTTTGTGACATAAAAAACTAGGTAACAGAAGGAAAAAAAAAGGTAAAATTATCTGAACCCTAATCTGAACAATCTGGAACCATGAAAAAGAAACATTGTTCTCCTTCGAGAATTGGGCGGAAGCAAAACTGAACCAGAAGGAGAAGGAGTAGAAGCAGCAATCCCAATTTGTTGAGTTTGTTCTTTAGCAAAGTTATTGAAGAGATGAGTTATATAGCGAGTGAGACCCTCTTCATCATGTGAGGAACGGGAGAAGGAGAGGTGCAATGTGAGGGAGTCAAGTTAGTGACTAACCCAAACTTTAGACAATAAACACATCACGCATTTACCCTTATTAGTCTCTAGAACAATAAACCCTAAACCTTTACCAATTTCACCCACCACGCAAAAAAAATTAACCTACGAAAGAAAAACTTACCACAAATGACAAGTTACACCACACAAAGACAGAGACAACACGCAAGAGGGAGACAGAGTCACACAGAAAAAATGTACCTGCACGGAGGCGAAGTTGCAGAAAAATACCCTGCTTCCAGAGAGAGATAGAGTTGCGGTGAAAAGAAAAAGGGAACGATGAAAGAGGGAGCTCGTACGGGTGATTGCAAATCGAAGAGAAATGGTGCTAGTGGTGCGACGCTGAACAAATGAAAGAGAAAGGGAAGCCAATTAAACCCTATTTTTCACTCACTGCCACGCTGGATGACTTATGCCACGTAAGGAAACAACTGGCCATGTAAGCGCCACGTGGGGTTGTAACCTAGGTGTAATGCCACGTCAGGTTGTCAATATATCATTAATCAAAGATTAGAGGATGAGGGTTTTAGACCAATCATGTACGTCTGAGTGCAACCATTAGATGGAGAGAGGAAAACGATGCTAATAACGTTTGAAGTAACAAAGTTGAAGAAAATGTAGTAATTGAAGAGATCCATATAGTAGGAATGAAGTTTATCTTAGAAGGTTGATGAGTTATGAGAACCATATGACTAGAAAGTTATGAAATCATGTAATAAGTAATAAAGTTATCATACATGCATCGAAATGAATATGTTGATTGTTATAAGATCATGGTGAACTGAAATATAGATTTTACATTCTGATACGACTAAAACAATGCAATAAAGAAGGTCAATCGCATTGAGGTAACACTAACAACCTCAAGTAAGGCGATCTTATACTTGTTTATTTTATAAGTACTATCCATTAAACTTACATCAATGAAGATACATGTTTCACTCATATAACATCAATTGTCGCATTTTAATTCTCTAACCTCATTCTAATCTTAGATACATAATAATGAAATTACAAATTTACTTTATGTGATCACATTCTTCTCATTATGCTCCTTTATTATTAACAAAATATTTCTAGATTTCATTAAACTCTTTGTCATATCAACAAACATAGACTTCTCATTAGGTGTCAACCTACTAGCATATGAATGACCTACCAATATATCTACCAAGTCATGATTATGAGAGACACAAAGTAATTTTACAATCCATCATTCACCAACTTTTATTGATTTCCTCACATTTCCTTTAGTAAGGTCGACGTCTTTTTAATATATTGTTTGTATTTACCTCCTCCCTCAACCAAATAATACATACATCTTCCTTTCTTATTGGCCATTTGATGTATCATGTCTTGATATAACAATGACAAACACAAACTTATAGATAACCTTTCTAACCTACTTCAAGAGGTCATCCTAAGAAATAAATACCTACAAAAATATATGACATCATATTTCGTTCATCAAATACATTTCATAAATTCACAATATGTAGATACTTTTGTGTCAATGACCTTTACTTCACTATTGTAAATGCATAAACACTTTCATAGACTCCATATTCATTATGTAATGCATTACAAGATATTGACTAGTCCATATCAATACTATCTAACACCTCTACCCATCAATCTCATCTTATATACCCATACAAAACCCTAGATCCATGATATATTCTACAAAAAACTTTAATTCAAGGTAAACCTAAAATATCAAAGCATGATACATTTTAGAAAATCAATTTTAGAATTCAAAAAAAAAATCAATTCTGGAATTAGAAATTGAAAACCATATTCGTGAAATTTTACATTCTAGAAATCATATTCTAAAATACAAAATTCCAATTCTAAAATATAGTTTCTGAAATGAAAAATTTGACTTCTGAAATATGGTTTCTCGAATGAAAAATTGACTTCCAAAATATGGTTTTCCGAATTTAAAATTTAACTTTTTGAATATGCTTTCCAGAATTGTAACGAGGAATCTTTTTCAAAAAAAAATCACTTCCAAATTATGTTTTCCAGAGCATACACCACAATTCCTGAAAATCCATTCCAAAAGCCCTTCCCTCTCCCAATATTCCAAAAGCCTCTTCCAGATTACTGCTTACCTTGCAAAAAATTCAACCATTCAAACCTCAAATCACCTGCCCTACATACCACCTCACCAGAGCAATCCTGAGCTTCCACTAAGAACCTGTCTTCTTCCATGGACCTCTTTCCATTTCAAATAAATCTACCAAGGACAAAATTGGCATTTCTGAAATTATTAGGGTGGAGGTTCAAATCGAGGAGGTGTAGGAAACAATTGCCATAAATTAGAGAATGGATCAAATCCCATTTTTCCCATGGAAGTCTATCTTTTACGATCTTTGTCACCATTTGCGCATGGATAACAATTTTACAATTATTGAAAATACTTTTTAAAATTTTACGATAATCTCAAATGTATTAATTAATAATACTGATTAATAGAAGAATTATTTTTTTAATAAATCACAAATATATATCAATGAACTATTTTTTACCTATCCACTATAATCAAACTTAATTACTCAAACCACACTCGTGGCCCTTGCACTTTAGTTAATGAACTGGTGTGCAATACATTATCATTATATCTTACATTGAAGTACATGTCCCATAAGAATAGTAAATCCAAAACACCTCACTGCCTATTTTCCGAACATTATACTGCATGTTTAGTTTTCCACTTGCAGGGCACCAGGAAGTTCACAATTTGAAAATTGAGAAGCGAATATATTGATATAAGTCAAGAAAAACGTGGATTACGTTCATTTATCCAAACACCCCTAATCACAAATTCTTTTGAACACAACACAAATAACATTTTGCTAATTAGTTTGGCTAAATCAACTGCTCTCTCGACATACTACTGGATACAAGACCCAGGAAAATCATGAAAAACTAACATGTAATAAGACTAAACCCTAAATTCAGTCCTTCAAAGTTGCACGAGTCATCACATTAGTTTCTATAATTTTGCTCACTATATTAGCTCTTCAAAAGACTATGTTGGGTTTTCAATTTGAGACGCTTCTAATTTGAAGAAAAAACTCAATTTTATGATATGTTTGGCTACCTCTTAAGTATGTATGCACATTCAAATTTTAATTGGAAACTCGGATTTGTATAGAGTTGTATCAGCAAAATTGAATCGAAACATCACCAAGTTCTCCAAAGATTTTCTTATACTTCGGCAGCCATTTAGCAATAAATTGGTTCAGCAGTTTTATTCAGTTATATATGTGTTCTTATTTTCAGCACTCCTTACAATTGCAAATGTAACTTATTTTTTGTATGCTTACTGTATCTGCTTCCGTTTGAGGTGGGAAAAATCTACTGGTCTAACCTGCAAAATCAATTTGACAACTCAGTTAGCAGAGTAACAGTGTACTAGATGTGCTTACCAAGTGGCTGTGCATATGATCTATTTATACCACTCAAATGCAGCTAAGTCACCATCTGGATGTGAGTGAATCAGTACAAGTACACTCAGGCTTGGTTATGAAGTAACCTGTACCTGTACGATGCAGGAGCCTCCAATCATACAACAGTCCTTGGCAAGCATAGAATGAGCTTATCATAGGATGAATATAATTAACTACTTCAATGAATAATTTCTTTGGAAGAAAGAATATTATGTAAACAATTCTGCTGAATTTCCCTTACCAGACTCCACTGTGTCTTACATAATAGAATCTGGCAGATTCTTCAAAATATCTGTTCTTATCAGAATCTATGGTTGGTGCTCAAAACAATCACATTTGAGGTAAATGACCAAATTGAGCCAAACGAAACAAAAGATGCACAGTACACAACACGGTAAAAATCCTAGGAACACCGAAGTATAAGTATTTTCAACTCTATAGTCTACAGTGACATTTAGATTAGGAGGCCCCAAACTAGCTAAACCAAGGAAGATATGAGATCAGATTCCTGTTTCAACCGCAGAAACAGGACTGTTTACTTATCAACATTGTTAAACCAATATACAACTGAGTGTCAAAATGGATCTATCTAATGTTTTTGATGCCACTGCTCCCAGACTTAAAACTTTCATTTTGTAATGACACAGATATATCTAGGTAAATAGAGCTAACAGAGGATGCATTGGTATCACAATAGCTAAAAATCACTTATCAAATTTGCCCAATACCCTTATTTTCTTCAGTTGTCTCAAGATTGTTGCCGCAAAAGTGCGAATTCTTTTCCTTTAGGCTTGAAATGCCTGATTGAAAACTGAATGTTTGATAACATGCCCCTCCTTATCTTCCCAGTTCTGTAGTGTTTGACAGCTGACATACTAAAATATGTATGACCTAGTAAGGAAATAATTCAATTAGTCCCAACTCAAAACTAGAAGGAAAATAATTAAGATAATTTTATCTTTAAGCTAGGCTCATCGTCCATCAGGATAGTATGCAGTTATTATCTCATTCATCATACGACATGCGTGCACCTACCAAAATTATCAATTACCAAAGATTACATATGCAATAGGAAAAAGTTACTTACCAAACAATTAGACTGTATTATGTTCAGAATTGGAGAGATCAATATGCACATCCTGGTCCAGAGTTGTGGCAAAAGATGAAGCTTTGAATAATGTACTTGGAGTATAGTTAAGCTTGTAATTTACGAGAACTGATCCAAATATGTTGAAATTTTCAGCCCTCCTGAAAGCAACCTCTGCATCGGCACACTTCATAAAAACCACTCTAGCCCGGCTGCTCCCTTTGTCAACCTCTGTCTCAGATTCATTTAGAGGTCCAAATCGCCTAAAAATCTTATTCAGTCTCATTTCTGAGGGAACAGAGTCCATTTCAGCAAAGTTCAAAATAAGTTCAGTTGGGGAATTCTCATCTACACAGCCAGAAGGCTTTTCGGGAACCGCAAGATGATTGTTGTCAGACAATTGTTTCCTGGAATGGGACCTGCGAGTGTAAACTATAATAGGCTTTTCTGGCTCAGCGGGGGCGTGTTGATAGTCTCTTCTGCTGCTTTTCAGTGACTGCTGTTTTTCAGAACCAATCTGGATGCCCTTCTCAACCCTTTCTCGTGATCCACCCACAGGTTGCTTCTTCCTTTTAGTACCAGCTTTCTCTGCAGGCGAAATTTCTTCTTCAGACTCATTGGCCACAATTATTGAGTTCCTGAAATCAGAGAAGAAGCTCACTATAACATTCAAGGAACTATAATCTCCCAGGGGTTCATGTGCTACCCACTGAAGTAAATGTAGCAAATCATCTAGTGATGAATATTCCACCGGAACAATCAAGCTTGACTTCTGAGTCTTCTCAGAATTAGAGGAGAAGACATCAGATCCATTTCTTGACAAGCCTTCAGCACAACCACCTTCCATTTGAGACCTGTCTCCTGAACACTTCAACACAGAGGGTGGTCCAGTAAGTTGATTAGCAACCCTTAGAATACGTTCACCAATTTTAAAGGATTGCTTTGTGGTATTAGAAACTTTGGCAAGCGAAATTGTTTTTCTCCGGTCTTTCATCCTTGAAATACCGGCAGAGTGATCAATTGTCTTCTTTTTCTTGGAAGAGGCAGGATAAATCAGATTTTCAGGGGCATCACCTGACTGATAATCACCATGTGTAGAATCTGAAGTCCCACCTGCTGATTCAGACAAGCTTCTTTTCTTCTTCTCTTGATGTATATCATCTTTCAAATTATGCTTGAGTTTGTGACTAGAGCTGTTTGTTGTTTTCATTTTTCCAGCACCAGTTTGACCATCTTTTTTAATTTCACTCAAACTTCTATCAGCATCCTTAATTAACGCATTGGTCTCATTATCCCAACCTCGACAATATTGTAACTCAGGCAAGCAAGAGTAACCCTTTAAACGGTAAAAAGCAAGCAACTGAGCCTTAGCAATCAAAAGCTCCGATCGATCAAAGCCGCCAGTTGGAAACTCGGACAGAGTTTTCAAGTATTCCAAAAGGTTCCCAGGTGAAAAGGAGTCAGCATTTAAAGATTGATCCACTCTGCGTATGAAAGTTAATTCTTGTTGAATGCCAGCGTTTTCAACAGTCTGGAGTTTAATCTTGTCATGAGTATCTTCAGGTATGCAGGAACATGCTAACCCAAATTCTGCACGCCTCATGGCCTCTTCCAAAGCACAATCTACAGCATTCTGAAATGCATCTGAATTGCACTGCTTTACAAAATCACAGAAATGAGTCCTAAAGGGCCTAAGCTGAGACGAATCATTCCAGGCAAATGTTCTATCCCCAAAATATGCAACCAAATACCTGTCCTTTTTCAAATGCTTCTGTGCCTCCACAGATGCATCGGAGGGATCAAATATCTGCCCCGGCCACCATGGATGGCTTCTCACCTTACCCCATACCAAATCATACGCAGAAAACTCACCTACCTTGTCTGTTGGCAGCTCATAACTTGCCTGAAAAGTGACTCCTGAGCTCTTCTTTTTTGACACATGCTTCATGACTTTTCTACCAGTTGTTTTACGCCGTTCAGCATCATCAAAATTTTCATCTTTAATTTCCCGCTCTCCGTGTGAATCAACCTTAATGCTTTGTCTGTCATCTGATTCAACCATAACATCACTAACTGCTTCTTTCTCCATTGATTTCTTTACCTCCCTGTCATCAATGTTCTTCTGCTCATCTAATGCTTTCATGGCGGCATCATTCCCACCCAATTCGGCAGTCTCATTCTCATTCTTCTCTTCTAAGGACCCCACAACTTGAGAAGCCTCACCAAGAACCCCAACAGCTTCTTCACCAGTAGGATTCACACCTTTACCCTCCTTATTCAAGCCATCAAAATTCACATCATCATTAAGCTCAGCAACACCCTCCCGAGTGCAAACACCATGTTCTATGCATAAATCAGAACCCACCTTTAGATCCTTTCCTTCCACAACTAAAGATCCCTCCTTTACTACAGGCTCTTCTAGGGTTTCTAATTCACCAGCCATGCTCACAATACGGGTCAACGAGGATTCTGAAATTCTGCAAGCAGACAACTTTCATACGTGTGCTTCTTCCCTGGAAACGCTTGGCAAACACTAGAATACGTGAAATAAAAAATTAAAAAAAAAATCTTTCCTGAACCAAAAAAAATGGCTTAAAGCAAGAAAGCCATATGGGTAAGCCCATGCTCACACACCTAGTAAATAAAGATTCAAACAAACTAAGATGCCCATCAATGAAATGAACAAAAAGTCCAAACAAGAAGAATAAACAAAAAAGGAAAGTTGAATACCAGGTTAGATCCTTGGGAAGTGAAAGCTAGCTCGGGCTTTGGTTTTTTGGTTATGGTTTTACTTTGGTAGCCACTAGTTTTTAGTAAATTTGGAGAAAATAAAATAGTGCCTGTTGAAAGACATCGGCAAGGGTCTTATTGTAGCCAAATCATAACTAAGAATTAAGAATGCACATCTAATGTGTTTCTTCAACTGGGAGTGAATCTAATAGCAAGGAAATAAGATATATACGAATAAGAAAGGAACTAAGAGATTTCTTTCTTTTTGCTTATTTAGATTTTTTTCTTTTTTTGCTTATCATGGAAACAAAGAAATAAGTTATATAAACAATATTATTTTATAATTAAAATTTATTTTTAACTTAATCTGTTATTTAAAAATAGAGGTTTTAGAAAAAGATAATATCCTTCTTTCATTTTTTTTCTCAAAAAAAATTATAAAAATTTTGGGTATGTTTACGTAGTTTGTCTCCTGTTTCTAATTACTTGGATAACAAATACTGGAAAAAAATGTTTTTTTCTATCATACTAGATATTGAAAACTGAAAATACATTAAAATAATATAGCAAATTATAACCGAAATACAACAACAAAATACAAGAACGCAAATAAACATCTCCCAAATATTTTTTTATCTAGTCATTCTAATTTTTTACTTTCTTCCATTTCAATCAAACGCAAACCCTTATCATATCAGACCACTTAATTAATTTGGCGTGTAAACATAAAATTATTTATTATGGCCACCGTAACTACTATATAATTCAATATATTAATTTATTTATATGAATTAAAATAAATCAAATTTAGATTATAAACATATAATATCATTTTTACTTATTATAAATCTTATTCTAGAACAGATAAGGTGAGACCAATAATAAGTAGTAAGAAATTACGTAATAGAGGAAAGTTAAACTGATATACACACAAGGTCTTAACTTTCATTTTCAATATCACCATGCTGTAATATAGTTTAAAAAAAACTTCTAATTGTATTTTTAAATTTTACAATTTTAGTTCTTTGTATTTCAATTGAATTAATCAAATTATTCGTTATATTTTCAATTGAATTAATTACATTTTTTGCCACCTCAACTATACAATTACCTTGTTTAGATTTAATAGTGCAATGTTAAGAAAACAGTGCAATATTCAATTTAGATTATTTAATATATACTTTAAAAATATACTTTATAATGATTATGTAGCAAATTGCATATATATAATTACAAAAGCATACTTTAAAAAGAATGAATGTATATGTTTACATAATTTTTCTATAAACAAAAAAGCCAAAACTATTTCTGTACAAGTCATAAACTAAATTAATAAAAAAAATAGTTAATAAATTCTCTAAGAAAACCCACTTCCGACATTGCCCATATCATAAAATATGCCCAAATAAGCTGCAGAAAGTCTCTTTAATTCGCACCCAAATCAGCGATTATTAAATTCGTCATTACCAGAGCATGCTGACCCATACTTTCTGTATCATGTAGGCGAAAAGCCAAACCAATGTATGTATATTCCTAGAAAAAACGTAATTAAATTAAACTGCACCATGCGAGGTAATTTTTCACACAGATGAATATCTAACTTAATATGACTATTATACAAAAGTCTCCAAAAAATGGGAAAATTTTTCTATGTTCCGCAACTACAACACTGCAATTAGCACACTTAGTGGCAGGGACATCTCATGATAATAGTAAATTAACGCCATTGCAATTTTAACCAAGGAAGACCTATCGACATGTGAATTCAATATGTTTCTTCTCCTTTTGTTATCAAGTAGTGCCTTTCTCTGTCCTACTTCTGCCAACCGATTTCACTAATTGGCTTCACAGTATGGAGAAACTAGTCCCTGCAAATTTCATAAACAGACATCAACCTCAACTAAAAGATACTCAGAAACTAGTGAGTTAAAATTGATAATGGTAGAGATTTATAAAGAAAGAAAGCAAAAGAATTAAAAACATATATATGACTACGAATATGGATATTAGTAGATGTGATAAAAATCAATCCTTGAGCAAGCAACTAATGCCAAATGGTATACATAATAAACAAATAGAATATTTTAGAGACAGCAAACATTCAATTTGAGGATAGAGGTACGGAGAGTGTTGGGCAAATACCCTGTTATTTGATCAGAAAAATTTACGTTACTATATAAGGAGAAGGAGGGGTTTAATAAGATAGTTAGAATATTAAAGTGTTAGTTAGATATAAATAGGAGAAGTATAAGAGAGATGTGGATTTGTTGTTACTATAAATTGAGCGTTGGCTCTTTGAGAAAGGAAAAATCCATTGTGAAGGAGAGAAACCCTGGAGAAGAGATTTCTCTTCCATTTCTTGTTTTTTTATCATATTAAATAAAAATCTTTCTTTTCTTTTTCTTTTCAGTTATTGATTCCTAACAAATTGGTCCGAACTGCCCATCCCCAATCATGATGACTAATCAGGTGGGAGCATGGGAGAAAGTTGTCACTGAGCAAGGCTTGCAACTGGCAGAATTAAAAACTGATATGGTTTACATCAAAGATTTGCTATTATAGAAGAAAAACAAGAAACCATCATATTTTGAGGGGGAAAATCCTGTTAATAAAGGTGAGAAATGTGTTGAAGATGAGGGGGGAATAGTGGGTTTGAGGAAGAACATGACTTTCTTCCTTGCTCTTGGGCAAACAAAGTTGAATTACCGACTTCTGAAGGTTCAGTAATCAAGAACTACACCCTTTGTGTTGGAGAAGAAACCAAAAATGAAGGAAAACTAACAAGAAAAACAAGGATTGAAGAAGTTGTGATGAAGAAAGAAGTTGATATTTCCAATGAATAGGGAGAAACGCATCAAAAATGAATTTTTCTGCTGGATGTGGATTGCAAAGGCCTTTTTCTGCTGGATGACCTAGCAGTACACTTGCTCAAGAAGCAGGATGAAGATTAAGCCAACAAGCTCGGCAATGGTGCAAAAACAAAAAGGAGAAAGTCAAAGAAAGTATTGGTGATTATTGTTATACAGACTCTACCCTTGTTGCCATCACCACCCAAGCCTCTGGACATGAGTTTGACTATGGCGGCAAGTGGGTTCTCATTCCCATGGCACAATGCTTTCAGGAAGGGCAAATTAAGATCATGGTGAAGATGAAATTGGAATCTAGCTTCCACGATTCTGAGATTTTGAGAATTGTGTGCACATTTAAAAGATCTACAATACTACGGTGATAAGAACAAGGCGTTTAAATCGTACATCAAGTTGTTCAAATTTCATGGTTTAAAAATATTACAATTTTATAGCTACCACTATTAAGCAAAACACAGGAACAGCTGATGAAGACACTGAATATGCTATCAATTGATGCTAAATTGCCAGATCATGTCTATCAAAAGGTCAGACTATTTCATAACATTAAACTTGTATTTAACAGTCTTAAATCTGCGATCTTCAATCTTACAAATAAACAGCTTCTATTATGATATAAGGGCTCTGAACAGCAAATGAATGCAGGTTGATCACAAAATAGTAAACATAAGTCAGTTAACTCAAAACTACTGAGCTAAAATACTACTTGTGACACATTGAACTGGTGCAAGAATGGCTAACAACATGGTTGCATACTGTGATGAAATGAAAATGGCAATATGGATGAGAGGCACACATTATATCAAATTTAATATAATAAAAAAAATATAAGTAAACCTCCGTGTGTATGAGAAAGCAGCAGCTTACAAAATATTCTTATCATCATATTAACTTCACCAAATCACCAATCATTCACAATCCAGACGTATCAAAACATCAAACATTATGAAGATATTGAAAGGGTTCAGGAATTAGGAACCTAACTAATTTACGCCACAAGAGTTTATTAGATTAGTAATCATAACATTCTTCTCATTCCTAATAAAATTTTCAGTAGAATCAAGGCATTTTTTTCCCTGAATATTATTAAAGATTCAAACAGGTTAGTTATGCCAGCCACAGACTCACTGTCTTCCACATTCAATGAAACGAGACAGCATAAAATAAAGGTAGAGAAAGAAAATGAAAACAACAGACAGTACAAAGGTAAATGTCAAAGGGCTGTGAGTCTCTAGGATTGTGCTCCTGAAGGCCAGAGGTTCCCAATATGAGGATCATCAAGGGAGTTAGTTGACCAAATTTATTCACTATTTTCATAAAATAGATGTCAGCCTCACAAAAACACGACAGATTTTGATTCTAGATATTGCTTCCCTAAATTGTGCTCGTACGAATGCAATTATGAAATTATTACCAGTACAAACTCCACACTTCGAAGATGAATATGTTATTTGGCTATAATTTCAAACGGCAAGCAAAAGTTCAGAAAGGTTGTTCATAAATTCTTTAAATGTCTGCAGAAGCTTAGCTTTGAAACTTATAAAGGACATTACAAATTTTATCAAGATAAACTTGCTTTCAAACTGGTTGGCAAGATGAAAAGTAATTTGGGATAGACTCCGATACTGATGGCTCTTTGCTGATATACAATAAAAGACATCAAAAGTTCTCACAGTTACTTATGCCTCCAGTTATTACATTTCAATTCAGAGCTCACACCCCCTCCAGCAACTTATGACATCCAAAACATATATTTTGCTCTTATAAACTTTGAGATGAAGACATCCCAAAGTGTCTACAATAGTTCATTATTGTAGAATAGATCCCTCTGTGGCTCTCAGTTAGAAGCAAGAGATGGTTTGCGTTAAGGTTTTTGGAAAAAATGTTTGTGAGCATCAGGTTTAGAATGTTAAGGAAATTCAGATGTTTATCTTAACAGACCTGCATCGCTAAATTACTACGAGCACGTTACCAGGTAAAGGCTTTAATAGTATAAATGGACAAGGAAATTGAGAAATTTCAATTGTTAGTCACACTTGTTCAACCTTAGATGACATTTCTGTACTAGCACCTGAGTATCCCACGTCCATGGAAATTCAAGAATAACACAGCAGAAGCAAGACAGGTACTTGGGTTACAACAGACAAACAGTAGCAGATATGTAGCTATGGAAGAGAATCAACTACAGAGGTAAAGAATCACCTAAATAGAGCTTTATACAAAACTCAACTCGTAGACCTTCCCATGTCTCCTTTCATAGACTATTATACCAATGACCCCATAATCCAATGTTATCTAAAACAAGGGGAGGTATCGAAAGAAAAAACAAAAGTAGAGATAAAGTCTATGTAGGGTCTATATATTTTGTATTAACAAAACTTAAAATCAAAAACATTTTAATTCACCCTAAAATCTTACCCAATACAAACATAATCTGAATATTAGCTTGACAGAGTAAACATTGAACTATATCATTTCAGCAACAGAGAAACCAGGATAAAATTCAGCAACTATAATATCAAAGCATATTTGAAGAAACACCATATTAGATTCTGTAATTAAATGCAGGTTAGCATTAGAGTTTACTTACCAATACTTTATCATCCCATCCCAGCCACACGTTGCTACCTTGCTCTGTTCCAAGGGATGCCACTCACTACCAATGCAAACCCCTTCATGACACTTGAGAGTTCTGAAGACCTTGCAGCTCTTCCAGTCCCAGAACCAACACTTCCCCTCACCATCCCCTGACATGACAAATCGCCCATCCGGAGAAAAATTGACCTGACAGGCATACCCCGCCACAATATGTCCTGCAAACCTTTTCTTCTTGTTAAGTTGGAACTTCTCCCTTGTGCTATAAATAAGTATCTGGTTATCCAAGCTCTGTGCGGCAAGCCAATTAGCATTCGGGTGAAGTGAAATGGAAGGCATGGAGTGCATGTGGGGCTCACTGATATACTTTATCACCACAGGAATACCAAATTCCCACACCCTAAGGGACTTGTCATCACTAGAAGTAACAAATCTCCTGTTGTTATCAACAAAGGTGATGGTATTCACAGCCCCCAGATGCTGATCATACTCCTGGGTTATCTGTCCGGTGTTCATATCCCACTGAACAATCTTCTTATCACTCATTCCAGCCAACAAAACATTCTGCTTGTCCTCATCCGGATTAAGCTTCACGACATAGGGAATCTTCCCTGTGGCGAAAGTGGATATCACCTGCCCCGTCTCAGTGTCCCAATACTTGATATTCTTGTCATAGCCAGCACTCAAAAACTTGGTCCCATCATTGCTGAAACAAATATCCCTAACAGCTTTGGAATGTCCCATGTAAGTCCTCATACACTTGCCAGAGTTGAAAACATCCCAAATCTTAACCTTGGTATCCATGCTGGCAGAGAGAATCAAATGGCCATACTTAGGGAAAAACCGAATAGCAGAAACCCCTTTGGTGTGTCCACTCCAAGTATGAACCAATCTCTTAGGTATATAGCAATGATCATTACTAGCCTTAGCATCCTTAGGAGCCGCAATCCAAGACCTACCCTGGTAATCCCTCTCCTCTTTCCCATGAAAGGTACTCTTATCTTTAACAACCTCAGCTTTTTCCCCTCCAAACCCACTCTTCTCTTCCCCTTTCTTCTTCGCATACTCCTCCGCGTACTTCTTCTGTTCCTCCGTCAACTCTCCCTGCAACCCTTCCTTCTTCCCAGCCCAGGGGCTCTTCTTGTTCTTCAGCAGCCACGCCTCCGAGGCCGGGTTTTCGATCTCCTCTTCTCCACCCTCCTCCTCGTCGCCGCCTTCCTCGCCGTCTTGGTCAGATTTTTGCTTGTCTTTCGCCTCGGTTTTGCGCCTCTTCTGCTGGTGGCGGGGAATGTTGTAGACGGAGACGGCGTTGTTGGCCTGGAGGGCGTCGACGTCGCCGACGTAGTTGTTGGCGGAGGGGTCGGCGGCGTAGCCGAACTTGTGGAAGGTGTTGTACTGCTCGTCGAAGAGGAAGGGTTCGATGGCGGCGTCCTCGACGAAGCCGAGCTTGTGGTTGCGCATGCCCTGGGCGATGCCGTCCTTGGCGTAGGGGTGGGCCGGGCCCTGGATGGGGGCCCAGAGCTGGTCGTAGGAGGGGTTGAAACCCACGAGGTGCTGAGTGGGGTCGATGGGCCTGGAGAGGGCCGAGGCTGATGAGGAGACGGTGAGGGCCAGCATGGTGTCATCCACCTTGGGCGCCCCGGAACGGCCCGGGAGGAGGCGCGGCGGAGAGCTAGGGTTTTGGGGTGGAGAGTCTGGTTCATCGTCGTTTTTGTCGTCTGAGTATTGGTGAAGGAGATCCATTGTGTATGATTATTGATTATTGATGAATGCGAGAATGGGAACTGATTTTTCACAATTGCAGTGAAATGAACTTGGTTCCTGGTTATGCCTTTGGTTCAAACCAGGGTTTTTATTTTCCCTCTTTCTTTTTCCCCCTCGGGATTTTTCCACTGGGTGGGGAGGTTTAACATCTGGGCATGCATCTACAAACAAAATATTGTTACAAAATATTATTTTATTTATTTTTCAACCCAGACATATTATAAAGGAACATTAATGGGAAGATGCTCAAAATCTGAATTGTCTACTTGACTAATCCCAAGTGATAAAATATTTAACTAGTTTAAGTTTAAGAAATTAGCTGATACATTTTTAAGAAATGATTCAAATTATATTTTTACAGTATTCCTAAACCCATGACAATATCATATATTAATAGTATATCATATTTATAACAATATTATTTATCTTTAAAATACTGTCGATATACATTTTATTTGTCTTTGTGTATCTCTTTAATTTTATATGATATTATTATTACTATTTTTAAAAATTATCTTTAATTTATCATGTCTTAATTAACATTAATCAAGGTAAGGTAAAATAAAGATGTTGAAGTTGCGTTATAAGAAATGGTTGTGTGAATTAAAATTCTCATTGGCTTGTATAATACAAGTATCTATAAAATGTTAAACAAGTTAAAATTTGACAAGCTGACATTAATCTATTCCGACATTATTTTTCTGTGAGCTAGTTATAACAAACTTATATCAATTTAATCTTTGAGGTACCTTTTTTAATGCACTGCTTACACTAAGGAATATTTCATATAACTAATAAAGTATTTGCTTTTTATTAACATAGTTTTTGTATTAAAAATTTTCACTAACCAACTTTATGTTGGTGGTAGGTTATGTTTAAACTTCTTCTTAAAAATATAAGAGTATTTTTTTTCAGAAATTAAAATTAAGTTATTATGTATAAGTTAAAAAAAGTTATATGAGAATTTTTCTATAAATTAATTGTTGTAGAATCTTATTTGATTTATTTTATTGTTTTCTAATAAATTTTTTATGCAAAGATTGTTATTGTTTTATTTGGTTTCTTTATAATTTTATAGAGATTAAAAAAAATACTAACTTAAATCTTCTTTTTAATGTTTACCAAATACTGAATTACTTTAAATTACTATTGGTGGAGGGATTTTAACTCATTTATTAGTTTTCTTGACTTATTAAAATAATGAATTGAGTATTCTCAATTTATCTGTTCGAGTTCTTTTGACTCGTTAAAATAATGAATTGAGTGTTTTTATTAATTTGTTAAAGTTCTTTTGACACATTGAAATAATGAATTGAGTATTTGTATTTGTTACTCATTCGAACTATTTTTGATAATGGATTGATTGAGTATTTGTTACTCATCCGAACTCATTTTGATAATGGATTGAGTGTTTGTTACTCATCTAAGCTTATTTTGATAATGGATTGATTGAGTATTTGTTACTCATCCGAACTCATTTTGATAATAGATTGAGTGTTTGTTACTCATCCAAGCTTATTTTGATAATAGATTGAGTTTTCTTATTCATTCGAGCTCCTTTTGATAATGGATTGAGTGTTTGTTGCTCATCTGAGCTTTTTTTTATAAGGGATAAAATATTTGTTATTTATCCAAACTCATCTTGATGATAGATTTAGTATTTGTTACCTATTCAAGCTCTTTTTGATAATTGGTTGGTAATAACTTAAACAATACTAATTATTTATCTAAACAACAAACATTGTTCGACAAAATCCTTTTTAGAGATAAAATTTAAACTAAGAAAAATGAACACATTGTTATTGTTTACAAAAAATAAACAAAGCTTAAGAATTGAGTTGAACTTGGACCATGAGCTCGTTAAAAGTGGAATGATACTCTTCAAATTCGCCCCTAGGATCAAGATCCACCTCTTTTTCAAAAGGAAGTGATAGGTGCCTCTTCAATGTTGTAACACTATTGGATGGTATCATATTTTTTGGGTAACTCTAAAGTAAAGTTGGTTTTGATGGTGATATCACTAGAAATGAGCCTTAACTAAGTATGAGTTACTTTGCCTAACATTGTTGACCTACTTTTGGATTGAACTTTCTCATAATAACCGTGTCATTCTTGGTAAAGAACTTTATAGCCATGTGCAACATAAAAACAATGACACATTGCTTATTAAGTGATCGATGACTGATAAATGTGTTGTAGGACGTGTCGACCTCAACTAGAATGTACCAAACTGTAAATGTTCAATGTTAGTATCGAAGGTTTTCAACAAGTCTATATAACCTCTTGTGTTCACTCATTCACATATCTTTACTAGAACAATGACAATAGATCGTAAACTATTATACTAGGTAAAGTCCCAAGAAAGATAAGTGAGTCACCAATGAACATGCTTAAATAGAAAATCTTTCCTAGCCAAAGCTTTCTTATACATGCAATTTTATACTATCACACTCTATATCCAATGATAAGAATAATTTGTTTCTAATGTGAGAAATCAAACTATCTACTCACTTGGTGATAGTTATGTCAATATCGTTTTGAGTGTTATTATTAACAATTATAATTATTTTTCCATGGCAGTAATTTAATAACCATAATCCCACCATGACATAACCTAGACATTTGGTGGACTATTTTGGTGGAGCTAAATCAAAGATGACCTTCTAGTCATAAGCACTTTTCATAGCCAAAACAATAAAGGGAGAAAGCGCGAAAATGTGATTCACGTATAAGAAAGAATAGAAAACGCTATTCTCTAAATTATTCCAACACACGAAAAAGGATTTAATTAGCACAACACATTCCACAATTTCTTTGAAGTTATGGCAAAGTACCATTCTTCACTCATGCCTATTAGACGCACTAAATACAAAATTGTTGAATAACAAAATGAATGAACTGGAGACTATTAAGAAGATAGTTAACGCCTTCACCGTTGTAAGATGGCCATGGGTCTCGAAGTTAAGGGTGTCATTGAGACCAAAGTTTCATATTTTATACTTGTATATCTTAGCAACAATCACGACCATTGCCCTTAGGAGAATTGAAAATAATATGCCACAGAACAGTTGCACTAAATTAAACCAAAGAATACAAAACATGATCTCATAACTCAAAGTCAATTGACGCTCAAATCAATAAGAACATAAAGGTAATTATAATAAGTATTGAGTGAGTGAATATAGATTGAGATTTAGTACTCTCTGTAATATCAATTTCTGTTTCTTTTTGAGACCAGGACTTAATTATTCCTAGTAAATAAAAATTATGATGTTTAATAATAAAATATGAATAATTATAAAAATACAATCAATTATTAGAGTATATTCAACAAGATTAAATTAAATCAAATTCAATTAAATCTGATACTAATGTTATAGATAAAAAAAAATAATAGTAGAAGAAAGTAAAAGTAATGACTTTATAAAAAATTATCTGGATGGACAATATAAAAAAAACGGAACAAAGTCAAAATTTTAAAAGTGAAACAATAATAAGTCTAATAATAATAATCATCTATTTGAATTTGAATATGGTCTACGAAAATAAATTTTAAAATTTTTTATTACATAAATTTACTGTTCATTTTGTTAAGAGGAAAAAAAACACTTTATGCACCTGTTGGAATTCTTTATTTGTTTGTTTAACTTTTTTTTATTACTTAAGTCGAACACCAAGCCAATGAAAAAACAACGAAACATTAAGATAATATTATTTTTTGCTCACAATTTTGTCAATGTATTGATATTCTTATATATAACAATAGATAAAGTGAATAAGGGAAATAATATGTTAGATGAGCTCTCACATAAGCAAAGGAAAGTTGTGAGCTTAAGTTTTAGCACTCATCTTCTACTTCGTTGATTTTTATCAAATCTACTTAAATTCGAGATAATCCGTCCGTTTTCAATTTATTCTATACACATGTTAAATACTTTATATAAAAAGTTGTTAATTGTATTTTAATAGTATTTTGATTAGATTAGGATGGATGAGGGTCTACCATAAGGCATATTCAGAAAAGTAGAATGATTAATTAGTTTCCCGCCAGTACTTAACTGAATTTTACAAATGTGTGGCTTGGATCCTCTCATACAAGATAAGACAATGTTAGTTAGAAGAAGAAATATCTAAGTGAGTTAGATATCATAACCAACACAAACACATCCTTCTATGGCCTCCATCATCCAAATCCCACTATGCCAACTCTTCTCTCTGTCACTGCAACTCCCATTTTCACTCTCACTCTCAACAAAACCCTAGTTTCTCTTCCCAAACCCTATTCCCTCTCCTATAAATTCAACTCCCTCGTCTCCCACTGCTCCCTCTCCCAAAGCGACGAGGACCGCTGGCTCCGCGAAGAGCAGCGCTGGCTACGCGAGGAACAGCGCTGGCTCCGCGAAGAGCAGCGCTGGGCTCGCGAGCGCGATCAACTCCTCCGCGAGATCTCCGACCTCAAGCTCCAAATCCATCGCCTCTCCGCGCGCGCATTGTCCACTCCGGCTTCCGTCTCCGACGCCGTCGCCAATGCCGCGTTGCTGTTGCAGGTGCTCAAGGACAAGAATATTTTTCTCGAGAGCGGTTCCAGTGTTCTCAAGATGGAGGATGTTATAACACACACTGAACACACTAGCAAGAACGCAGAGGAAACGGGAACAAGTGATCTTGGTATTGAATCTGACGTTATATTTCTCACACACGTGTCGCAAAATCTACTTATCAACCCCAGTCCATAAACTGTGTTAGTTACTGCAAAAAAATTTGAATGAGCCAACAATTTGTTTATACAAGTTGCATTGACTACCTTGTCACTTCCTTTCTTATCTATAACTTTATACCATAATCAACTAGTGTTTGGACGAAATTACAATCCAGCAATTGGAATATTTTCAATATTTCTATTGCATACCTCTTTTGATGTATTAAAACTCCTTCACTAGAAGAGACAAATTCCATTCCCAAAAATACGATAGCAATCCTATCAAACTCCAACATAGTTCTTCTTTTAAACTTTTCTTTCTGGGCTGCATTGCTGCTAGTAATTGGTAGGTCATCTACATAAATGCAAACTATCATTAGATCACTTATAGTAGCTCTCACATAAGCGCCATATTCTGTTGTACGCCTGCTGAAACCCAACTGGAAAAAGAAGCAATATATTCTTCTATCCCAGGCCTGAGGGGTTTGTTTTATCCCATATGAAGCCTTCTTCAAATTATACACCTTGTCTTCATGTCCTGTCACCTCAAAAGCAGGAGGTTGACTCATGTAAATGTTCTCCTTTAGTGACCCATTTGCAAAGGCTAATTTTACATCAAGTTGATGTAATGGCCAACCTCTAAATGTGGTTGTAGCAACCACTAGTTTGATAGTTTGAATTCTTGCCATAGGTGCAAACACTTCATAATAATCCAAACAGTCTTTTGCAAAAACCCCTTTTGCAACCACCCTAGCCTTGTATTTTGCAACTTCTCCAGTTGGTTTTACCTATACGCAACACTAATTGTATTATCTACAACAGAGGAGAAGCAAGTTGAAGAGGTCACGGAAAGGGAGAAGGAGGTTGTGGTGGTTGAGGAGTCTGTGAGGGTTGAAAAGATGAGCGTTTTGCGGAAAGGTTCTGAAGGAGAAGAGGTTCGACAGATGCAGGTTGATCTTCCATTTTCCTACTGTTGATAATTCTCTTTTTTTGTTTCTAAATAATATATAGGTTCTGTTTGCATAAATTTTCTTAAAAGTAAATAAGACAAAAAAGAATTGAACATCTCTTATGACTTAAAATCAACTTATGCACTAATTACATAAGCTGATTTTTAAGTTATAATGGAAATTTAATTCATTTTATTTTCTTATTTACTTATCCTACAGGTGATTACTGGAGAAGTTTATTCAATCACAATTTTAGTTATCCACTTCTATGAGAGTTGATTTATTGGATTTGTGCGTGAATAATTGGTGCAATTTGAAATCTTGATGTTTTGAAAACTGAAATAATAGGAAGCGTTGCTGAACTTGGGGTTTTACTCGGGCGAGGAAGACATGGGTTACTCAAGCTTCTCAAGTGGAACAGAGCGAGCTGTAAAGACTTGGCAAGTTAGTGCTGTTCTGCATTATATATGATTTATGAAGCTCTTGATGCAAAGAGGGGAACATTTGTCTTGGGTTAATTTTCAGTATAAACTAAAATTTTAGTACTGTATATATGTAGTGCTCTCCATATGATATATATTGTGCTATGCCTGTACAATTTTGTTTTTTTGGTTTTGACGGTTCTGTGATGTTTGTTTGAAAGGCTGCATTAGGTGTCCCTGAGGATGGTATTATGACTGCTGAACTTCTTGGAAGGCTTTATTTGGAGGTAAGGAAAAAGGACGCAGGCAGCACGACTCAAGATAAACAATCTACTCCTGTTTTACAAAAGGTATGCTGCTGATATCAGATGCACTTCTTGTTCCTTCCTTATTGCCGAGCCTGAGAATCTGCCCCAATGTTTGAGACTTTATCTCTGACATGTTGTCCGAAGTCTAAATTCCCATCAATTATGCATGTTCCAACTAAAATTAATATCAATCAACAAAAAACGTGAAAGTTACTCTTATTCGCTTTACTTTGACTCATGTCTGCTCTGCAGAGATGTAAATCCAAACACACTGTTAGTCCAATTTGCTTTGGGCTGCATCACGTGATTCCTTGGTCTTAACTAAACAGGATAGTTTGTGTATTGGAAATCTGAATATATATTTCTTTCTATTTGATTGAAACATAATTTTGGATCTTCTTCTCTCTCATTTTTCTGCATTATTTTATTGTGTTCTTAGTGAAATTTTGGTTTTTGATAGAGTGCATTGATGTATTCACTACTTGACAACTAGCAAGGACAACATCAAAAGTTTAAGCTTATGGATGGAGGACTAGGAATTATTCTACTTCTATTTTATCTCTAAAACAACAGAGACAGAATATTTAAATTGTTATACTTGAATTTGCATCATAATCTAGCTGTGAATTACATAGGAAGGTGAAAACGGAGCTGCAGTACCTTCAGTGACAGATATTTCAGAGGTTCAGCAAAATGTTGTGAAAAGTGATATGGGAACAGACGTCTCCGATCGACGAGTTTTTCTCCTTGGAGAGAATCGGTGGGAAGAGCCATCAAGACTTATCGCAAGTGATCGAGTTGATAGGAGCAAAAACAAGAATGCAACGACAAAATGCCTTCAATGTCGTGGGGAAGGCCGCTTGTTGTGTACAGGTATGTTACTTATCCCTTGTATTTCAATTAAAACTATCACTATCCTGTAGTCGGTTCATTGATCATTGTTCTGGAAGACAAACCTCATTGTAAGTTCAAATTTAATTTTATACAACCTCCAAGACACAAAGCAAGTATTATGTATTTTCGAGAGTGTAATTTTCCTAAACCTCATACTATACAAACATCAATTGTCTAGTGTACCCATTTCCTTCTATATATTCCTGTTTGGAGGAATTAACGACTTATGCAGCTGTGTCATGCATATTTTTGCTGCTATCAATAGGTCGTCATTAGAAGGATAATTGGATCAGAACGAAGCCATCACAGTATTGACATTTTGAATGATAATAAGGGCTCTATTATGATAGCGTCATCCATCTCCTCAATGATCTTTTTTTCGTGCCTTAGGTTCTGCCGTTTCCTTTGTTGGACAATGTTTGTTTTCCTTGGTATTTTTTTTTTTTTGTCTAAATCAGATTCATTCAGCAGCATTTCTTCGCAAACTTTCCGAACATTGTCTAGCCACTACTTAGGTTTCGGTGAAACCCGTCCCTTTTCTCTGTATATTCAGCTTATTGAGAAGGCCTTTTCTAAATCCCTATTCATGCGAGTTACTTGAACACAGCCTACTGGGCACTTTGACTATTCAAAATTGTGTCTACTCTATTTGAGAAAAATAATCCGTAATTTCTACAGACTTAGACTTCGAACTAACATGGTCATTGCTATCATGAATTTAGGAATTACTATTATGATAGCATTAATCATGATAGCAAGCATGGCCCAATGGAGCAATCAGAGTTGGAGTGGTTTAATCTCTCATTCACGTCTCTTGTAATGACCATTCTAAAGGCAACCATAATATTCATCTCTGATATATTTATGTTGACTGTATGATACTGGTTTCCTAAATGCATTATTTATGATCAACTGTGGAACTCTACAGTCAACTTGTATTTCTTTAATTGCAGAGTGTGATGGATCTGGCGAGCCAAATATTGAACCTCAAGTAAGGAATCACAAGCATTTTAAGAAAATTTACTTTTATGTCTGTTTACCCGTGCTGCACATGATCTTGAACTTATCAATGAATTCTTTAACGCAGTTTATGGAATGGGTGGATGAGGGCACAAAATGCCCATACTGTGAAGGTCTAGGGTATACTGTATGTGATTTATGTGGAGGGAAAACTATGGTATAGAAATGACATACATTTCTTCATCGTTACACAGGTATATTCATCAATTTCCAATGTATCACAAAATTTTGCTTACCTATATTTATTTATTATTTTTTCGTTCCTGACTGTACCTGAAACTAATAAAGATACGTAGTCCAAAAGAAATCTTATTGTAAACGTTACGTTTGTGCAACTGTTAAAAACAGAACTGATAAATATGAACTTAATATTATAGAGATTTTCAGGGCTTTGGAGCTTTCAGAACTGCGTGAAGCTCTATAGAAAAGCCCCGCAAATTGCGACATAGATTGAACGGAACAGGCGCTTTTAAACCTTCAAAATGAATGAGGTCATATACTATCCTGAGTATATTCAGACATACATTTCCCCCTTGTCCGAATTTTATCTGTTAAATCACAAAATATGTAACGCTGTGATAATTTGAATATGCTTATCTTTGAAGCCTTGAAGCCTATTATAGATCATAAGTATATATCATAAGCCAAAAAATATAAAGGCTGACGACAATGGCAAATCGAGGAGTGCAGAGAGGCTCTTGTGGCAACGGTTGCTCAAGTGTGAGCAGTTTCCGAGAATCCTTCGAATGAACTCGAATAAAGGCATTGTTGGATCGATCTCAATCAAATACTTGGTACTAAACCTATATCTTCATGGCTTTGTTTGAGCGACTTGAGATAGCGGAGCTTTGGATGATCGGTGATTAAATTGTCGGGAATTAAAACGTGGTTAACAGTAACTATTGTCCAAGTGCCTAACTAATTTTTTTTTTTTTTTCACTCATAGTTAATGGTAAGATTTCCCACTGTGCGCCAAAGAGCAACAATCGGTGGTGGTTTTGTTTGATTGGTTGTTAACACTATTTCTTAATGAAGTTTTCAACACACTATTGTCTTAAATATTCTAAAGAAATACATCAAAGAATATCAGTACTCTTTCGGCAAATTGTGTAGGATACTCACAATAGAGTGCACTTATTTAATTTTTATTAATGGGAAATAAAGTCAGAAAGGAAGAAAAATAGAAACACCAGAGCTACCGTAGAAAACATATTCCTATAGCATGAGCCAGAAGATTCTGACAGATCACCGAAGAACCAGCTTGTACTGACCAATTAAGTGTTGACAGCCCATCTGATATTTGATGAAGGGCTCTTTAATTACATAAATTCAATTCAGATATTGAAAATCGAATTGCAGTCCTGAGTTAGGCATCGAGAGAAGAATACGGTATGTAATATTAGCAAAATGAAAATTTCAATAATTACATCAGTAATGCTTTCCTTAGCTGAAATTTGATATTATTTTCATTGTCAAATAATTGTATAAGTATCGAATTTTCACTTATAACATTTAAAAAATTGTATTGGGTTAGTCACCATCTTCGATGGGCCCTTACCATAAAGCAATTGTCTATTTGCGTATAACATCCTGCATCATATATTTATCCTCCTGTAAACCAAAACCATAGCCACCCACATCATATATTTAACATTACTGTTGACAACCATTTAAAAAAAAATTAGAAACTGGAATGTTGTAAATTATATCCTGAGTGATCAAATAAATGATAATGTACAGTACAACAGTTACAGTGAAGGGTGACTTGCGTTGCTTAAACTAATGGGCTATATAAATTACAGCTACACTCGAACTCTGCTTATTTCTAAAATATTACCCTCAGGCCTTGACCGCCATTATTACAGCTTCTCTAGGAGAGGGTTGGGTAAGGAATTGTGTGAAAAAGTTACCTATACAAAAATTTCATTTTCTTACAGGTTGTCGATCAGCAAGCACAATGAAACACAGAATTGCTAAAACATCTTGCTTTTGTTGCAATCTTTCTCACACCTGTTTCATTATGATGAGAGAATCCGCCAACAACAGGAGACAAGTGGATTCTGTCCATGATATTGATTTTAGGGGCCTCAAGAATTGCCTTGGGCCGATTCATTGCATATTGCATGCCCCAAATGGCCAGGGGCCTCATGTACATGAGGGACCGGTAGTGCCCATCCATTGTCCATGCCTCTGGAGTCTGAAACCAGTACCTGACATGGAATAAAGGGGATCAATGAATTTTCTAATAGATCTGCCACATTTAAACCTCTCAATAACTTACGGAATGTGTGATTTTCGTCAAGAATTAAAATAATTATCATAGAACAATGGATATGGAGTGAATACTAATTTGTAAGTTCATTTTAACATTTAGATCATACAAGCACTATGCACGAAGTACACTTTCAACTTGATTGTAGTTTTAGAGATAAAAAATTATTACTTTATTTTTATTTACCCATCAGAAAATCCTGTCCCTACTTCATAGACACAAAAGTAAGGATGCAAGTTATAAAAAACAATTATGGATGACAGAGGAGACAAGAAGTTACCCATATCCATCTTCTGACCAACCGGCTAGAAATATTCCCTCGGCTGTGGTGAAGGCCTCTTCTTCCATTCCAGCAAGTATCATTGTTGCAGCAACACCATAGGTCACACCTGTCCATACTTCACGAGACTGCATACAGGTGTCATCAACCTTACCGTTGGGATGCATGCCATTTACAGCACCCATCCTACCTCCTTTAACTTTCATTACATTGAAATCATAAACTTTCCGGAGAGCACTTTTGATTTTAGAATCCTCAAAAAGAGAGGGAAGCCCAGAGGATGCAGTATACCATTGCCCAGCCAGTTGATCTGCTTGAATGGATTTACTGTTACCACTTGATCCACTGTCGTAGTTAAAATATGAACCATTCCACAGTTTTTCTTCAAATGCTGGCTTAGCCTTCAAAAATTTCCGTTTGCATATTTCCGCAAAATCTCTGTCACCCAGTTCAAGGGCCATTGCTGCGGCAGCTTGTAGAGCAGCAAGCCAAAGACATCCGCAGTATGTGCTCACACCATGGACTGTCCATGTATCATATGTTTGATCAGGGAACCCGTCATTCTCAATCAGACCATCGCCATCTCTGTCAAATTGGTCCATGTACTCCATTGCAGCCCGGACAGCAGGCCACACATCAATTCCAAATTGCAAATCACCTGTTGCAGCAAAATCTCGATACACTTGAAGAACAAATTTTGGGTTGAGGTCCTTCCACTTGCTAGTATCATGGATGTTATAGGCATTCATTTCATACCACGGATCGTGTGTCCCCAGATCATGTGGCACTGCCCCATAAACCTTGCGAATTCCCCAATTTCCCTCTGCCAGAAACTTTACTTTTCTTCCATCTTCACACAAGACAGCTCTAGCAAAGTCACGCTGTATATTTAATTCAATCTTAGGAAAGAGCTCAAGAAGGGCAAATGATGCATAGAAGTGCACGTCATATGTGCACCACATGATATATTCCACTCCTTCCAAGTACAAGAACCTTCCAACATCATCATTGTCATGTCCATATAGCTTTTCATCGACATAATTATGTCCTGTAGTAGTGGTAGATTCGTAGGTACTATCAGTTGTACGCTCCACAACTGTCCTTTTTCTGCCATTTATTTTATCTTCAGTTTCTTTGACTACTGCATTTTCCAACTCCCTCACCCGATCTTGGTCATTCCGCATACTTGAAGATAGCAAAGGAGAGTCTGGCAGAAAGATCAAGAAGTTTTAAAGATCTTACTAAGAATAAAATGATAAAAGGCATCTCCAATGAAAAAACCAAACATTAATCAAAAACAAAACCGCAATACAATGTGCTAATATTTTATACATACCAATCCAAATTGTTCCTCCGGCAACAAGAAAGTAGAGTTCATTAAATAATGTAAATTTGTACCTGTAAAAATAAATTATAAATACATTAATGTATCTTCTCCTGGAAAAATAGAAGCCACAATAAGATAGAGGACAGCTTCATAAATGAAGGTACAGGAAGACATAAGATACTACACAAGAGCATACATGATCAGTCAGTTAGTTTTGACTTTAAAACAGAAGTAACACTGTTTTACTAAATGACAGTGTGATTGAAAACCTGACTCAAGGTCCATAAACCCAATCTTTGGACAAAGGAAATTTATTGCTATAATGAAACATAATTTGGATGCGTCAAACAGATAGCATTTCTAGAACAAAGTGAAGTTTTTTTGCGTCTAAAATGCAACTCTTTGCACAAAGGTAAGTGACAAACATCAGCTGGAAAAACCCAAGTTTTGTTTTGGCTATTGTAGTAGACACCAAGACTTGAAAAGCTTCCAACATTTGATTCTAAAATAATAATAAACCCAAGCAAACAAACAAACAATTCAGTGATACTTTAAAATTAAAATATTATAAAAGTTAAATTGAGAATTACCATTCTGGTAGTTTCTCATCCTTGAGAATAGGATTCTGCCATTTCTCAATATCTTCTTCCCACCGACTGTAATCTGTTTAGAAATAAAAAATCTAATAAGCTTTTTAAATGCCACAGATGAAACCATCAATCACTTCAGAAACATTTGTACATTTTTTCTCTTTTCAAATGTGATCATATACAACCAATGCAAGTAGAGCACAGGCCTGGAGAATATAAATTACAATCAAATCATACAACGTACAAGTCAAAGCATCATGGGCCAAGTCCACCGCAGCTCTCTCAGAAGTCCCATAAAATTTTGTATATCTCCTGCGGTAAAAGAATCGACCAAGTTTAATTTAATAAAATATAATTATACAAAAGATATTGGGTTGTAGTTATGATACATGTTTGGCAACAATAGGCACAATCTCCTCGAACAAACATCAGAGGGAATTAAAAAGTTTAGGCTGTCCCAAATAAAGCATTAGTGACATTATTGATTTGTAGCTTCATTAAAACTTTATTTAGGATAATCATATTTCAATAGGATCATGTATTACAACATAACAAAGCAAGATTGTCACGTGCAATAATAATTAAGAGCAGGCAAGTAAGAAATCCTTCATAGAAGCAAAAAACAAAATAAAATATCAAGAGATACAATGGTCATTTTTACCATACATATATATATGCCTCTAAAGTAAACGAAGAATTTGATCACTTGGATAATATACCATTAAAAAAACAACAGCAGACATTTGGAAAGCATAGCATTTGAAGCAAATGGCCTCCCTAAATAATTATATAAGAAATTGTTTAGCCAAATTTAGTATCCACCACCTGTTTAAATCACAAGGGTTCTGTTGGAAGTCAGATTTCAAAAATCTTCATGTAAGCTTAGCTACTCAAAGGCAGATCTAATTTACCAATAACTGAACATATCATTCAAAGTTTGCTAAAGCTAATATGTAGCTCGTTTAACTTATTGAAGGTAGTTAAATCATATCATGAATTACCTCACTCGTACAGGGAGGTGTTTATGCATACAACTATTATTTAATATATAGAGACCTTGGTCAAGGATAAATATTAACTACCTAATATTCTATCTAAATATTGATTACCTGTTGAAAGTGCAACCTTTCACAAACTTTACTTTTGGAGATGACCATGCAAGACTAAATGCAACGGTGCATTTTCCATGGGGTTCAACCCAGGCGGAAGCTGCAACAGCAGCACACAGTGTCTCTCCAGGTGATGAGGGCATGCTAGGTCCAGAATTGAAATTCTCCCGGTCAAATTGCCCATCCTTAAAAAAATATAATAATTTCAATCAGAACCAACTCTACACTTTCTGTAACAAAAGTATTTGGAAGAATCTAGTGGACAACTATAATATTATTTAGAAATCCCAAAAAAGGAGGACCAACCAGTACCTTCACCATTTTACTCCACATGCCTTTTGCTGTTATGTTACTTCCTTCAGACAGCCCAAAACTTGGCAAAACAGAAACACTAACATTCTGTGTTTCACATGCTGCTATGGAAAAAGTAACAGGAGGGTTTCCTTTTGCTGTCCTGTATATTGGAACGGCCTTAATATATACACCAAAATCCTCATTTACAAAGAAGTTTAGGAGACAGGAGACTTTACAAGGACATACATACCCACGCACACAAACATATTACACATATCTACATGCATGCAAATATGTCAAACCAGAATAGTGGAAAATGTAGACTTAAATGTAGAAACCAAGTAAAGACATTACGAAAAATATACTATTGCAAAGTAATAGAAATTGATAGCAATAAAGAATTGAAATTTCTTAGTTCATGGAAAATTCCAAACCAGAAAGACACACCAAAGTAAAAATAATCTATTTCAGAATAGTGTTTTCATTTTCATCTATTTTGGAGGTAAGCTATTAACTAACATCACTAGCAAGCACAGTTCCCTCGGTTGGTAAGCTGTTAACTCTCCAGTAACCAACTTTTTAAATCAAGCATTGCAAACCCTTTTTGGTAATTTATTACATCAAAGCATTTTTTATGTAATCCATCCAAAATTCACTAGCCACAAATGACTTCTGAATTAAAATATACAAATGCTGATCATCTAATAATTTATTTTCACCCATTTTTTATTTCTTTACATAATTGGTGTTCCCTAAATAAGCTATACCACAAAAAGACTTCCCACAGTTTTGTTATCCTCCCCTCTCCTCAATTCCAGTAAATCCATAATTTTTTCATGAATACCAGGCAGCTATAGATAAAAACCTAACTTATGACGACAGTGCACAATACTATTATGAAAAAACAATGATCTATGGAGAATGATCCCAATCATAATGTTAGGAATAGCTTTTAATTGTTCTTTTCTTTCTGAAATAAAAAAAAATAAAATCAAAGACCACCATAAAAAATTATGTCACCACAACATTAAGTTGTGATCTCATACTACAGCTCATTACAAATTTTCAATCTCCTAAATTCCTTACTTTTTTTTACTCATCGTATCGTATCAACATTGGATAAGCTGGGGAATGAATTCTCAAAAAACAGTAGTAGTCTAGGGAAGGGCTTCTTTCTAGTTCATATCAGGCTATTGTTAATAAAGATAAGCTTGAGCACCTTTAGACTATTCAGAACCTTTAAGTCACTGACTTATTATCCATTTCCATGTAAACAATAAAGAGAAATCAAACCAACCGTCATATATATCTATAAGGTTTGATAACTTGCTTGTGATATAGAAGTACACCGGAGACTCCATCTTCAGCTCTATAAATGAAAAATGAAAAAGGAGTTAAAATATTGTTTAAGGCTTACTATATTTTGAAGCACCCATATATCAGATTAAAGAAAAAACTTACTGGAACGGTTCATTCACATGATCTCCTGACAGGTGTGAGTTTCCACCAATAGAATTCTGCAGAAGATTAATATCGATGGTTATTTATCAATGGTGTCACTGTACCCCCCACCCAAGTATATTTTTTTGACTAGTAAAGACACTTCAGAGAAAAAAATAATATCTTACCGCCCAAGTAAATAAAAGGCTGACTTTAGCTCTTTCCTTACCTGTGTTCACCAACTACCAAAGAAACAAGTAAAAGTTTTTAATAAGCCTGAGAATATATATTACTTTACACTGGAATTAAACATGGATACATAGGATAATATGAAAATAATGTACAACATGGAAAATGTATGGAATATTAAGTTCTTCACCCACTTTGCTTAATGGAACTCCATTAAGCATGATAGTTCAAATAATCACAGAGCGAGATCTGGCATCCAAAATTCACCAAGTTGGAACAACGCCCAATTCAACAGCTGATTTGGAAAAATGATTTCTCAAAGTGAAGGTAATTTGCAACAATCAAACAGCCTTATACAATGCATCTAATCCAATTTTTCATGAGAGGACAAAAACATAAACAGGTGAAATGTCACTTCATACAAGAGGACACAATAGTAGATTTTACACTAATGTAAACTAAGAAAAGTGCAATTAATTTTTTCTCTAAAAAGCTAAAATGCAGCGACTAGTTTGTATTTAGTATATAATATGATGTGTCAACAAAAAGGAAAACAAAAATATAAAACATTAGTGCAAGGAAACTGACCCTTCTATTCTTTTACATACCAATTTAAGTAACAATAGTAAAAGAAAATTACACACCGTATAAACAAAAACAGCAGCAGGTAGACTGCTTTCTCTATAATTATGTGGTATGAATGGGGATATCTGCCGACAAGATATTTTCAGTTCTGGGTCTGGCTCACCTGAGAATAAGAAATCAGTTATTAATTAATAAGGATCATACACGTTTAGCAAAGAACCAATTGATATAAATACCATCATAAACTGTCCAAGCTCTTGGAAACAAAGCATGGTAGGTTGAGTGCTGCCCACTTAGATTCCATCCCCATGATGATATGCCCTGATCATCAGGTTTCTTGGTAGATCTGAAAAACAAATTAACATGAATTTGAGACCATGTATGTGTATCTAGATACATGACAAGCACCCAAAAAACCAAATGTTAAGCAGAATCCAAAATTCAAATCATACTAATTGCCAGATCGGAAGAGTAACATTTTTGTAACAAGGGGATGTTTTCAATCTACTCTCGAGTGTTAAATGGGTAGCAGTTAGCAGTATATTAGCCAAAGCTTGGTAGAATATTGTGTTGTGCCTCCACATGATAGTTAGAAACCAAACATATATTGTGCTAAGACAATCAATTATTTTCATCATCAGAAGCTTTTCTCAAAAATGAAGATGGAAATATTCTGCAAAATTAGTTTTTTTTCATACATAACTTCGTGTAAGCAATAAAAAGGCCATCAAGACTCTCAAAATTTAGAAGAATAATATATTCTCTCAATTAAATTATGAGGTCATTGGACCTATATATATACATAAGCCTGCTGGCTATTTTAGGAAATATTAGCAGCTGATCCTAAGGAGACAAATCCCTATGATTGTGGGATTGTTCTTAAATACATAATCCTAACATTAATATAAAGAAACCACTGTGATACAAAATAAATTACATCAAAGATAAAATATAAAACTTCCT